>Ga0187783_10001678_pt1 | contig 16353 bp, 16 predicted proteins | sample 1015_SJ02_MP02_2_FD_132471 | JGI IMG/M metagenome (GOLD analysis project Ga0187783, IMG submission 132471) | Tropical peat soil microbial communities from peatlands in Department of Meta, Colombia - 1015_SJ02_MP02_20_MG | ecosystem: Environmental > Terrestrial > Soil > Wetlands > Peat | place... | reverse complement strand
CTCGGCGCTGTTGATGACGATGATGTACGAGATGGTCAACAGCGGTACGTGGGTCGAGACACGCGGCAGCAACATGAACGACTCGGGTGCCCCGTTCTACGACGTATACGAGACCGCCGACGGCAAGTACGTCGCCATCGGCGCTATGGAGCGGCGCTTCTTCGACGAGCTGGTGCGGCGCATCGGGCTGCACCAGGAAGATCTGCCCGACCAGTGGGACCGGAGCCAGTGGCCCATCCTGCGCGGCATCCTCGCCAGCACGTTCCGGCAGCGCACGCGGGACGAGTGGTGCGAGCTGCTCGAGACCGCTCCCGTCTGCTTCACCCCGGTGCTGGAGCTGAGCGAGGCACCGCTGCACCCGCACAACCAGGCGCGGCAGGCCTTCATGCCCGCCGACGGCGGTCCAGTGCCGGCGCCCGCGCCACGCTTCGGACGCAGCAGCGCTCCCGGCGAACAGACCGTGCCGCGCACGAATGCCGACGTCCTCGCGGAATTCGGCGTCACCGCCGAACGCGCGGCTCGGCTCCGAGCACTGGGTGCTCTGGCTTAGGGCGACAGGAAATTCTTTCGAATACAGGAGCGAGCCAGCATGACGGAGACCAAACCACACACGCCACACGGGACCTTACCAGCACCACGGGAAAGGGCCCGCAGAAACACACATCCGGCTGCTCAGCAGCAAGATCACAAAGCTCCCGCGATAGGACTCGAACCTATAACCTGCCGGTTAACAGAAGGCCTATACCGCGCGGAGCGATCTGCTGTTGCAGATCACCATCAGCCCGCTTGATCTGCATAAATGCTCGTCACGGGCGTACAGGGCCACCTTAGCAGGTGTGCCGACGTGTGCCGGGGAATGCCGTTTTGTCTGTGGGAAACCTGTGGGAAAACGTCGGCGCGGCCCGAACTTGTGGGATTTCTGTGGGGCGAGTGGACGCGTGGGTCAAGCTCTTGACGATGGTTCGGAACGAACTGACCTGGGTTTCGTGCATACCTCCTTCTTTGGACAGGAGGATGGCACGATGCCGAACAGATACGACTCAGATGCGTGGCCTGGGCTTGCACCGCTTCGAGCGCCATCCCCGCTCCCGCACCTCCCCAGGCGCGCCTGCGCTTCTGTGACACAGGACCTTCTCCTTCGCCTGCATAGACAGCGCGCCACGGCAAACGAGGGGCTGCCGAGCGTGTCGGCGATGCGCTTCATCTACTTCATGCGGCCGTAGGTTTCCGCATGCGTGCCGATTGCTTCCCAGACGATGTGGGTCTGGCCAGGTGCGATCTCCGCACCGAAGCGGAATAGCGCCCGGCCGTCCTTCGCCCAGGTCAGGGACCAGATCTCAGTGTTGGCGAGCTTGTGCACGCGGAGTTCAGGGCTGAAGCCCTCACCCGCCTTGAGGTCGGCGATGAACACAGCGACAGCGCGGCGGAACGCGGCCCGCTGCGCCGGGTCGAGCTTTGCCCACTGCCGCTGGAACGCGGCGAGGGACTCATACGTCGGCATCAGGAGTCGCCGAGCGATGCCAGGAACTCCTCCTCAGAGCGGTAGACGGTGCTGTTCCCCTGCTCGCGGTCGGCTTCCGCCTCGGCGACGCGAGCCTGCCAGGCGGGAGTCCAGAACCACGCCTGATCGGCCGGGATAGACAGCGCGGGCGTCAGCACGATCCGCCCGTTCTCCTCGGTCACAATGAACTCATCGCCTTCTTCAAGATTCATCCGGTCGACGAGATCGCGCGGAATCGTCAGGATGTGCTTCTTACGGAGCACGGTCTTGTTCACTCGCTCCCTGATCCGCACGACCAGCCTCCTCGGACGATTTTCCTCCAAGTTTACCAGTCGCCTTCAGCACTACGGGAGACAGCGGGGCGACGGCGCGAAGGCGGTGGGGCAATGGCGCGGCCGCTCAAGTGTCACCACCGCTCGTCACCGAACCACCCGCATCGAGCGGGACCCCACCTACTCGTTACCACGTGCCGGTGCTGGGCGGGAGCGGGAGGGCGGCGAGGCGGGCGGCTTCGGGGGCGGGGACACCCAGCAGGCGCAGGGCGGCCTCGGCGAGCTGGTCGACAGTGGTCTCGGTGATGCGTTCGGGGTGCCGCTGGCACATCCGCAGCAGCCCCAGCATGCCGCCAGCCGCGGCGCTGAGCGCGATCTCGGCGTCGGAGACGGTGAACCGGCCCGCGGCCTGACCGGCCTGGATGTCGCGCAAGGCGCGCGGGGCCAGGCCGGTGGGGATATCCAGGACGTCCAGGCCGGCGCCGGTCAGGAACCCGGCGATATCGGGGTGGGTCCAGCCGAGCCGCCCGGAGATCCGCATTCCTACGGCGAACAGCTCAGCCGGGTCGGTGATGCCGGCGCTGGCCCGGTCGATCATCTGCCCCCAGCGTTCCAGCACCTCCTCCGAGGCGGTCTGGAACAGCTGCTCCTTGCTGTCGAAGTGGTTGTAGAACGACCCGAAGCCGATGTCGGCTTCCTCGGTGATCTCGGCGATGCTGGCCCGGTCCCCGCGACCGTCGGCGATCAGCCGCACCGCGGCGTCGATGAGGGCCTGCCGGGTCCGGGCCTTGCGTCGGTCCAGCCGCGACGCCCGCGGCGCGCCGACCTCCGATACCGCCTCTGCCATCACTTCTCCTCCCGCCGCTCCTGACAACACTAGCCGCCACGTCCATGGCGATGGCCAGCTCTCGGTCACCGTCGCCGCGGCCGACCGTGGCTTGGCGCGGCTTCTTACTGGGATACATTATCAGTCCTGATAGTATATAACACGATGCGTGATCGGGCCGGAGCTGGTTTGCGGGGCGTGAAACACCGTCCGTTCAGCGGTATAGATTTTTGCTGAACCGAACGGACCGTGGCGCTACGGCGTGCGCTTGCAGTGAGCACGCCGAGGGCTCAGGCTGCCCTCTTCTCCCTGAAGGGAGAGTGCGAGGTGTTGCGGACCCGGCGCAGTTCGATGCCCTGCACCAGCATCCAGGTGCCGTAGATCAAGTTGAACAGGCCGAACAGCAGCGCGAGGGTGACCGCGCCGATGCCGGGACGGGCGAATAGCACCGCGCCGATCGCGACCGAGACCAGCGGAGGAGGTGATCTATGGCGAGGTGACCACCGGCGCCGAGAGCCACATGGACAGCGCCAGCAACATCGTCCGGCAGATGGCGGGCCGCTGGGGAATGTCCCCGGCCATCGGCCCGGTCACCGTGCTCCCGCCGTCCGGCCAGGAATCGCCCTACGGCCTGGACGGTGTCGCTCCCGCCACCAGGGAGCTGGTCGACACCGAGACCCGCCGCATCATCGAGGAATGCTACGCCCAGGCCGTGGAGACCCTGCGCGGCAACCGGGACCGGCTTGACCGCCCCGCGCACACCCTGCTGGAGAAGGAAACCCCAGAAGAACACGAGGCCTACGCCGCGGCCGGCGTCGACCGCGACACCGTCCCCGCGGCCCCCGCCGCGGTCGCCTGCGGCCGGGCAGGGTGATCACCGCCGGACCGGTGACCAGGAGACAGAGCCGGCCGCGTCATGCCGCTGACGCGGCCGGTTCCCCTACGGGGAGGGCGAGGATCTGGCTGAGCGCGGCGGCGAGGGCCGCCTTGGGCTCGCCGGTGCCGTCCGGGCACCGCCAGCCGATGAACCGGTCCGGGCGCACGAGGACCGCGCCGCTGCTGGCGATCTGGCGGTGGCGCTGCCAGGCGCAGCGCGGGTCGTACAGGTCGCCGTCGAGGTGGCCGATCCGCACCGCGTCGAGCGGGAGGCCCGCCTCCGCGGCGAGCTGCCTGGCCGAGTCGCACCAGTCCTGGCCGTCCTCGCCGGCGATCAGCAGGAACCGCCCTGGCCCGACGAGGTCCTTGATCGGGCGGCGGTTGCCGTCCTCGTCATCGATCCAGGCGTGCGGCAGCGGGGCACCCGGGCGGGTGGACGGCTGGTACACGCGGATGTGGTCGACCGGGGCCGGCGCGGCGCTGCCGTCGGGCACCACGGCAGCAGACTGGTAGGAGTAGCCGTATTCGACGTTGAGCTCGCTGAACTCCATCGACTGCGCACGCATCATCCGGAGCAGGCTCGAGCGGTGCGCGGCATCCTCGGGGCGGCCGCTCCACATCCGGCGCAGCTGCGCCATGTTCTGCTCGGGGGTGTTCTCGTGGGAGACGCCGAGCGCGGTGCCGATCGCGAAATGGTTGACCGCGTTCTCCAGCGAGCGCTGCGCGTTGCGCTCATCGACTGGGCGCCGCTCGGCTTGGTAGGTGTCCAGCAGCGCCGCTGACGCGTGGCCGGCCAGCACGGCCGCCAGCTTCCAGCACAGGTTGTGCGCGTCGTGGATGGCGCTGGTCAGGCCGAGTCCGCCGGTGGGCGGGTGGCGGTGCGCCGCATCCCCCAGCAGGAGCACGCGGCCGACGCGGAACGCCGAGGCCAGCACCGCCTCGACCGACCAGCGCGTGATCTTGTGGATCCTCATCGGCAGATCCGGGATGCCCAGCGCCAGGCGAGCGTCGGCCTCGACCTGCGCGTCCGACTGGGCGCGGGGATCATCGGCCGGGTAATTCAGGTGGATCACCCACTCCTGCGAGTCAGGGCCCCACCGCTGCGGCCCCATCGGAACCATCACCACCAGCACCCCGGCCTGCGGGGAGAAGATCCAGCGGATCAGCACATCGGGGTCCTTCGCCCACGGCGAGAAGTCGGCGGACACGTGCAGCGTGGCGGTCTGCGTCACCACGCCCAGCCCCTCGTACTCGACGCCGATCAGGCTGGCGACCCGCCGGCCCCCGTCCGCGCCGAGCAGGTACTGGCAGCGCACCACGTAGCTGCGGCCCGAAGCGTCGTCGCGGACGGTGGCCCGCACGCCCTCGTCATCTTGCTCCAGGCTGATCAGCTCGTGGCCGAAGCGGATCCGCCCCGGCGAGAGCTCCTCGGCGCGGGCCTTCAGCAGCGGCTCGAGGCGGATCTGCGGCAGGTTCAGCTGCCGCCATGGGCTCGCCGCCCGCCAGCTGTCATCGGCCCCGCCGGCGCCCCAGGACTCCAGGCGAGCTAGACGGCGCCCGTAGTCCGGGCCCGGGCCGGCGAAGCCCGCGTAGAACGCCGTGGCCGCCATCTGCTCGGCCGGCGTGCTGCGCTCGGCGATCACATCCGCCACTCCCGCGTCGTCAAGCACCTCCATCGCCCGCTGGTTCAGCACGTGGGCCTTGGGCAAGTCGGAGGTCTGCGGCCGCGCGCTGACCAGCAGGTGCTCCACCCCCAGCCGCGCCAGCAGCATCGAGGCGGTCAGGCCCGCACCACCGCCGCCCACGATCAGAACCGGGACTTCGTCATCAACATCGTCCGTGAAGCGCATGGCTCCTCCTCTCCGAGAAACTGGAGTGAACACTACAATAGTTACTATTGGAGTGTCAACTCCAATAGTTGCGCTATTGTGGACCTGTGACAGGACGCACCGAGGTGACGCCCAACCGCCGGGGGGTTAGGTCGCGGGAACTCGTGCTGGACGCCGCCGAGCGGGTCATGGCCGAGCACGGCTACGAAGCCGCCACCCTGGCCCGCGTAGTCGCCGAAGCGGGCATCCCGATGAGCTCCGTCTACCACTACTTCGGCTCCAAGGACGGGATCCTGCTCGCCGTCATGGAGCGCGGCGCCGATCGCTTCTTCGCCGACCTGCCGGACATGGGCCAGCGAGCCGGACGCCCGGCGCAGCACCTGGCCATGGTCACCTCCGGCGCCATCCGCACGCTCGAGCGACACCCGAACTTCCTCAGCCTGCTGATCGGCTTCGCCATGCAGCCGCCAGCCGCGGGCGACGGCGAGATACAGGCCGTCGTGTGCCGGATACGCGAGCAGGCGCTGGCGCTGCTGCGGGAGCAGACCGCGGTGGCGTTCGGCGACGATCCGCGCGGCGCCGTCACCGACCAGCTCGCGCGGTTCGCGCTGGCCGCCATCGACGGCGCGTTCGTGGCCTGCCGGGCCGACCGCGGAGCGACGCTGGAGCGGCTGCTCATGCCGCTCGCGCCCGCGCTCGTCGCGGCTCGCCGCGCCCTGCTGGCCGTGCAAGGCGGACCAGTGAGGAGCATGACCTGGGGACATGGTCACGGCGGCGCGAAAGAGGCCGAGGCCGTGCCGGGCACGCCGCGGGAACAGCCAGCCGGTTCCTGACGGCGGCGTGACGCCAGCCGCATCCGGCGGAACCGGCACGCTCGCGATGCCAGAGCGCCCGGCTGCCGATGCCATCTTCGTCCCAGCTGCCTGCTGAAATCACCGAAGCCCGTCACGCGTAACGGCTGCTCCGCTAGGCCCGGGTGCCCGCTCTTGGCGCCCGGGCAACGTACCCGCCCGAGTCGTTTGACAAGAGTGTGATCATAACTGATAATTTATCACAGTATTGATCTAACTCGACAGCAAGTCGGGCAGGGGAAGGACCGATCATGACGACACAGGACAGCCAGACCGAGGACCGGAGCCGTCCTGGTCAGATCCAGGACCCGCACCGTTCTCTGCACAGCGAGGCCGGTGCCCTGCCGGGCGAGCATCCCGGGCGGTCGAGGGATCCCCTGATCAAGGTGGCCGGGCTGGCCTGGCTGGAGTTCGAGAAGCCGGACCTGGACCGGGCCGAGCGGTTCGGCACGGACTTCGGCTTCACCGCGGCCGACCGGACACCGGACACGCTGCTGCTGCGCGGCCGTCAGGCTGGCGCGGCGTGCCTGGTGATCCGGCGCGGCCCGCGGCCCCGGTTCGCCGGCGCTGCCTTCGCCGCGGCCGCCCGCGGCGACCTGGACCGGCTGGCCCGCGGCACCGGCGGGACCGTCACCGCGCACTGGGGCGGGCACGCGGTCCTGCTGAGGGACCCGAGCGGGTTCCCGGTCCGCGTGGTGCACGGCGTCCCGGACCTGCCCGCGCTGCCCGAGCGCGGCCCGCTGCCGCTGAACTTCGGGCCCGGGCCCGTGCGCGTCAACGCCACCCAGCGGCCGGCCCGGCGGCCGGCGGAGATCCGGCGGCTGGGCCACGTGGTGCTCGGCACCACCCGGTTCCAGGCGGCCCTGGACTGGTACCTGGACACGCTCGGGCTGATCGTGTCCGACTTCCTGTACCTGGACGGGCAGCGCGACCGCGGCCCGGCGATGGCGTTCATCCGCTGCGACCTGGGCAGCGTCCCCTCCGACCACCACACCCTGGCCATGATCCTGCAGCCGGCCACCGGGTACGTGCACTCGGCATACGAGCTCACCGACCTGGACGAAGTGGCCGCCAGCGGGGAGTACCTGCGGGAACAAGGGTACCGGCACGCGTGGGGCCTGGGCCGGCACATCCAGGGCAGCCAGATCTTTGACTACTGGCGGGACCCGGACAAGGCCATGTTCGAGCACTACGCCGACGGCGACGTGTTCGACGCCGCAATGGAGCCCGGCTGGGCCCCGCTGTCGCGCAGCGGCCTGGCCCAGTGGGGGCCCAAGGCCACGGCGGACTTTACCGGCACCAGTGACCCGCGCGCCGTCGTCGCGGCGATCAAGGCCCTGCGCGAGAAGGGCAACGAGATCGACCTGCGCGCGCTGCGCGGGCTGATCAAGGCGATGAGCTCATGAGCGCGCGCCTGGCCCGGACCGCGGACGGCTGGTGGGCAGCGAAGCCGGCCGGTCTTGTCCGGCTGGACCTGCCCGCCGCCACCACCGCCGACCTGCTGGCCGACCGGGCGGCCCTGGCCGCGGCGATCCAGGCCGCGACCGCGGCCGCGGCCGCCAGGCCACAGGCCGCGGTGCCCGTGCAGTCCGTGGACCTGCTCAGCCCGGTGACCGCCCCGGCCCGGGTGGTCGCGCAGGCGGTGAACTACCGGTCGCACGCGATCGACTCCGGGTTCGACCCGGACATCGTTCCGCCGGCCTTCTTCCGCAAGGCCTCCCACTCCATCACCGGGCCCACCGGCGACATCATCCGGCCGCTGGGCATCGGATTCCTCGACTACGAGATCGAACTCGGCCTGGTCATCGGGGCCGACCTGCCGGTCGGCACCATCGTTACCGACGCTGACCTGGCCACCTACGTCGCCGCCCTCGTGGTCGCCGACGACGTCAGCGCCCGGCAGATCCAGCTCACCAAGACCCAGTTCTACGAGGCGAAGTCCTACCCCACCTTCACCCCGGTGGGTCCGTGGCTGACCCTGGTGGACGCCGCCGAGCTGGCCCGGCTGGGCTCGCTGCGGCTGACCTTGTCGGTGAACGGGCAGGTCCGGCAGGACAGCACCGCAGGGGACATGATCGTCCGGCCTCCCCGGGCGCTGACCCTGCTGTCCCGGTTCCAGCCGCTGGCCCCCGGCGATCTGCTGCTGACCGGCACGCCCGGCGGCACCGCCCTGCAGGCGCCCCCCAAGATCGCGGGGCTGGTGGCCGGTCTGCTGCCGCCCGCGACCCGGTGGAAGCTGTTCTTCCGGCGGGAGGCGGCCAACCCGCGTTACCTGCGCGACGGCGACGTCATTACCGCCACCATCGCCTCGGCCGACGGGCTCAACCTCGGCACGCAGCGCAACACCGTGGTCGGGAAGTCATCATGAGCACGATCAAGACCCTTCCGGCGCCGACCTCGACCTACCAGCTGCTGTTGGACGCGGCCGACACCTGGCCCGACGGCGTGGCTACCCAGTGGATCCCGGAGCCGGCCGACTACACCCGTTGCCAGGCCTGGACCTACGCCGAGCTAGCGGGCACCGTGACCCAGATCGCCAACGCGCTGACCGCGCTGGGCGTGCGCCGCGAGGACGCCGTGACATTGTGCGGCGTCAACAACTCGATGCTGTACGCGGCCACGCTGGCCGCGCAGGCCGTCGGGATCGCCGCCCCGGTCAATCCCGCCCTGTCCGGCGAGCGGATCGCCGAGCTGGTCCGCCGGACCGGCTCGCGGGTCCTGGTCGCGGCCGGGCCCGAGCTGGACCCGCAGCTGTGGCCGCGGCTGCTCGAGGTGGCCGGGCAGACGGGCATGACCGCCATCGTCGCGCTGCGGCCCGACGGCGCACTCGGAGAGCCGCCCGCCCTGGGCGGGACCGGCCTGGTCGTGAGCTACCTGGACGACCTGATCGCCGGGCACCCGTCCGGTTACCTGGCCGACGCCTCCCTTCCCACGGCTGGGGACCTGGCCGCGTTCGTGCCCACCGGGGGCACCACCGGCGCCCCGAAGGTCGCGGCGCACACCCACGCCAACCAGCTGGCCTGCGCCCAGGGAATCGCCGCCTCCAGCGGGCTGGTGGGTGGGGAGGGCGCGCTGGGCGGGCTGCCGCTGTTCCACGTCAACGCGCTGATCGTCACCGGCATCGCTCCGATGTTCCACGGAGGCCGGGTGGTATGGCCGGGACCGGCGGGTTACCGCGACCCCGCCCTGTACGCCCGGTTCTGGAAGATCATCGAGCATTACCGGATCGCGGCGATGTCCGCCGTCCCCACCGTCTACTCCCGCCTGGCCCAGATCCCGGTCGATGCCGACATCGCCGCGCTGCGGCTGCCGATCGTAGGCGCCGCCCCGCTGCCCTCGTCGGTGCGCGAGGACTTCGCCGCTCACACCGGGCGGCGCCTGCTGGAAGGCTACGGGCTCACGGAGGCGACCTGCGCCACCACCTGGACCAGGCCGGGTGATGAACGGCCGGGATCGGTCGGCCGCGTCCTGCCCGGACAGCAGGTGAAGGCGGTCAGGATCGGCGACGAAGGGTCCTGGGCGGACTGCGCCCACGGCGAGACCGGCGTGCTGGCCATCGGCGGGCCAGCCGTGTTCGCCGGCTATGTCACCGACCCCGATCTCGGCGGCCCACGGGTGAGCCGGGAGGGCGTCGTCCGGGATGGCTGGCTGAACACCGGGGACCTCGGCCGAGTCGACGCCGATGGCTTCGTCTACCTCGCCGGGCGGGCCAAGGACCTGATCATCCGCGGCGGTCACAACATCGACCCGCAGGTGATCGAGGAGGCACTGCTGCGCCACCCGGCCGTCGGCGCCGCGGCCGCCGTGGGGCGGCCCGACCGGCACTCGGGCGAGGTCCCGGTGGCCTACGTCGTCCCGGCCGGCCCGGGTGAGTTCGACGAGGCCGGACTGCTGGCCTGGGCCCGCACCGTCATCAGCGAGCCGGCCGCCCGGCCCAAGCGCATCTACCCAATCGACGCGATCCCGGTCACCGCGGTGGGCAAGCAATTCAAGCCCGCGCTGACGGCCGACGCCGCTGTCCGCGCCGTGACCGAGGCGCTGACCGCGGCAGGGCTGCCGGACGCCCGGGTCACCGCGGCACACGAAGACGGACAGCTCGTCCTCACCACGACCGGCGCTGACCCCGATCGGATCCGCGAGGCGGTCGCCGGGTTCGCCCTCGCCGTCCGCTCCGGATCGTCACCGGCCTTCCAGACCGCGACCTGACTGCCGAGAAGGGAACACGACCATGAACGACAAGCACCCCGGTCCTGCCGAGCCGGTCATCGTCGTCGGCGCGGGCCCGGTCGGCTGCACCGCGGCCCTGCTGCTCGCTGACTTCGGGATTCCCGTTACCCTGCTGGAACGCCGCACCCAGCCCCATCCCCTGCCCCGCGCGGTGCACCTGGACGACGAGGTCGCCCGGACCCTGGACCGGGTCGGGGTCAGCGAGGCATTCCTGGCTCGCTCCCGGTCCTGCAGCGGGCTGCGCCTGCTCGACGCTGACCACCGGGTCATGGCCGAGTTCCGGCGCGAGCACCAGATCAGCCAGCACGGCTTCCCGCAGGCCAACATGTTCCACCAGCCCGACCTGGAAGAACTGCTGCTCGCCCGCGTCGGACGGCACCCGCTGATCACCTTCTGCCGCGGAGCCGAGGTCTGCGGACTGGACGGCACCGACGGCCCGGTCGGCGCGGACCCCACGGGACCTGCCCGGCCGGTCCAGGTGCACGCCCGCGTCGCCGGGGCTATGCAGACGTTCACAGGCCGGGCCGTGCTCGGCTGTGACGGCGCCAACAGCGCGATCCGGGAACTGGCCGGGATCATCATGGAAGACCTCGGCTTCACCGAGCGCTGGCTGGTGATCGACATCCGCGCCGAGGCCGGCCTGGATACCTGGGACGGCGTGGAGCAGATCTGCGACCCCGCCCGCGCCGCCACCTTCATGCACGTCACCGGGGACCGGTACCGGTGGGAGTTCCGGCTGCTCGACGGCGAGGACGAAGCCAACCTGATCACCCCGCAAGCCCTCGGCCGGCTGCTGCAGCCCTGGACCGGGCGCGGCGATCTGGACGGCCTGCAGACCATCCGCAGCGCGACCTACGTCTTCCGGGCCCGGCTGGCGTCCCGCTTCCGGGCCGGGCGCGTGTTCCTGCTCGGCGACGCGGCCCACCTCACCCCGCCGTTCATCGGCCAGGGCCTGGCGGCCGGACTACGCGACGCCGACAACCTGGCCTGGAAGCTCGCCTACGTGCTCGCCAGCCAGGCCGGCGAAGACCTGCTCGACACCTACGACGCCGAACGCCGGCCGCACGCCAGAGCCCTGATCAAGAAGGCCGTCCGGGTCGGCTGGGCCATGACCGGCGGCCAGGACCGGGCCGCCGCCGTTCGCCGGATCGTCCTGGCGGCGGCGGTCCGCAGCGAACGTGTCCGCCAGGCCATGGGCTCCACCGCCACGCCGCGGCTGAAGGCCGGCGCCGTGGCGCGCATCCCGAGGCGCCGGACCGCCCGCATGCCCGCCGCGTTGCGGCCCGGCGGCCTGATCCCCAACCCGCTGGTGTCCGCCGGCGAGAGCCCGCCCTCTCGGCTGGATGCGATCCTGGCCGGACGCAGCGCCGTGCTGACCGCGCGGCAGCCTGACGCCGAACTGGCCGATCACTGCCGCCGGCACGGCCTGGTCCTGGTGCGGATCAGCGGCACCGGGACACCGCCGCAAGCCGTCGCGGACCCGGACGCCAGCTGGATCGACCTCCGCCTCGCCGACGACGGCCCGCCCGCCGTCCCGCAGGCTCTCACGGCCCTGCGGTCCAACCCGGCGCTGACCGTGATCGTGCGCCCGGACCGCGTCATCGCGTCCGTAGCGCCCCGGTACCGCCTGCCGTCCGTACCCTGGCCCATCCCGGCCGCTGCCCTATGCAGATGCGCGGAAACGGCGCACCCCCTGGCCCGTCCAGCCTACCCGGCCACCTCGTAGGAGATTCCCATGTTCGTCACCGTTTCGCTGCTGCTCGCCGCGGCCTGCCTCGTCCCGGCAGCCGCCAAGCTGCTCGGCCACCCCAAGATGCGGCACGCGGCCGCGCACTTCGCCATCCCCTGGCCCAGGTACCAGCTCATCGGGGCAGCCGAACTAGCCGCCGCCGGCGGCGTCCTGGCCGGCCTGTGGTGGCATCCCCTCGGGCTGGCCGCCGCCGCCGGGATGGCCCTGCTGCTCCTCGGCGCCGTGATCACCCACCGGCGGGCAGCCGACAGCGGCAAGGAAATGGCACCAGCCCTGCTCGCCCTCGCTATCACCATCGCCTACCTAGCCGTCGCCCTCACCAGCTGACCGGGACACCTCCCACGCAGCGTCAGGGCCGCCCCAGGCCGCGCCGTCCGGCGGCTCGCCCGTGGCACGCTCGATGATCGTCACCGGCCAGCGCCAGGCTCGCGCACAACCCCCCGATGGGCCCCCGCCCACCACCGCGACCCGCGGCCCCAGCATGCCGTCCGGCCGCTCGTGCTGCCCCGCTCGTGCCGAGTTGCCTGGCATTAGCAGTTTGCCGCCGGGCAGCAGATGGGATCTTTCGGCCATGCCGAAACGATGGCCGCTTCGCGGCGTGCCGTGCAGGGCCGTTCGTCCCGTAGTCATCAGGCGCGTGGCCGATGAACAACGAACTGGCGGGACCGGCCCGATATGAGCAGGCGCTGGCGCTATACCGGGCAGTGCCGGATCCCTGTTGCACCGGCTGGCGCTCATCGGCCCGGTGCGGCTTGACTCGGCACGCAGCGAACGGGTCCGCAGTTGGAGGACAGCCCGCGGGCATGGGCGAGTATCGGTGTTAGCGATCGAGCGCACCTGGGCGTTCACCCAGGCAGAACGGAGGCCGGGCGATGCCGGACGACAGCACGCGGACCGTACTGGTATCCCTGGGGGCCGGCCTTGGCGTCGCCCTGGCCAAGGCCGTGGCGGCGGCCGTCACCGGGTCGACTGCTCTGGCCGCAGAGGCCGCGCGTTCACTCGCCGATACCGGCAACGACCTGGCCCTGTTCGTTGCCCAGCGGCGCAGCAGCCGCCCGGCTGACGATCAGCATCCCCTGGGGTACGGGCGGGAGGCCTACTTCTGGGCACTGATCGCGGCGCTCGGCGTGTTCGTCGCCGGGGCGGCGTTCGCGCTGCGGGACGGCATCCAGGAGCTGATCCATCCCAGCGCCACCTCATCGTTCGCCGTGGCCTATGTCGTGCTGGCGGTCTCCACGGTCTTTGACCTGGTGTCGATCCGTGCGTCGGCGGGCCAGATGGCCCGCCGGGCGCGCCGGTACAACCGGGAGTTCCTGGAGGAGTCCAGGGTCACCTCTGACCCCTCGCTGCGCGCGGTGTTCGTCGAGGACGCGGTGTCGATCGGCGGAGACGTGCTCGCGTCAGGTCACCGGGTCGTCTGTATATCAGGGAGTGGCCGCGGTGCTCATCGCGCTGGTGATCATCCGGGTCAGCCTGCGGCTCGTCTCTCGCAGCCACGATTTCCTAGTCGGCGCCTGGGCGGGGGCCGCCGGGGGACCGCAGGGCCGCGATCTGGCGGGCTTCACCCAGCCTTTCCGGCCAGCTGAGGAGGAGCAAGTACGCGCGTTTCTCCTCGGGTACCCGGGTGTGACCGCCATCCGACAGCTCCTGGTCACCTTCACCGGTCCGGGCCTGGTATGGATCGTCGCCCGGGTCGACATCGACGACGGCCTTTCCGGTGCTCAGATCAAGGCGCTGGCGCGCGGCATCGAGGCCGGCCTGAAGCACGAGTCGGAGCACGTCTACCGGGTCGACATCGTAGCCATCGGCGGACCATAGGCCCTGCCGTGACCGGCAGCCTGTGAAACTGCGCGGAAATCCGCGTTAGGGACCTTCGGCTCTGGGCAGGCGGTATCGATGGCGGTAGCCCGGCGCTATGAACAACCCTGAGGGTTCGAGCGGTGATCCCCGGGCTGTGCGGCCGGCACAGCCCGGGGATCCGCCTGGCTACCCGCAGGAATACCAGCGGCTGGTCACGCTGGATGATGGGCGCAGCGTCCTCATACGCCCCATCCTGCCCAGCGACGCGCCCGGACTGGCCGAGTCGATCGAGTCCGCCGACGCCGACACCATCCGCCGCCGGTTCCTAGGCGGCCGCCCGCGGGTCACGCCCGAACTGCTGGAGTTTCTCACGACCCTCGACTACGGGCGCCGGTTCGCGCTGGTCGCCGTCGATCCCGCCAGCCAGCGCGGTGTTGCGATCGCCCGCTACGAGCCAGCAGAGCAAGAGGGCGCCGCGGACGTCGCCATTACGGTCATCCCGGGCTGGCGCGGCGCTGGCCTGGCCGGCGAACTGCTCCACCTGCTCGCCCAGGCCGCCAGCGAACGGGGCATCGATACGTTCACCGGGATGTACTTCGCCGACAACAGCCCGGTCGCGGCCCTGATCACCGCGGCTGATGAGCCCGCGAACCGGGTCACGTCGCGTGGCGTCACCGAGTTCTCCGTGCCGCTCCGGCCCCCGGATCGAGCACCCTAGGAGCGGCGCTCACGGAGGGAGGCCGGGCGATGCCGGACCAACCACGCGGACCGTACTGGTAGCCTTCGGGGTCGGTTCGGCATGGCGTCAGGCGGCCATTTCGGTAATCGGGTTTCCGCATCAGCGGCTACGCGAACGGCGGCGGCGGCCGGGCCGGCTATGGCCTGCGATCAGCTAACGCCGCTTGTTCCGTCTACCATGGATGCGTGAGTGGGCCAGGTTTTGTGGTCCGTGCCGAGGATCAGCCGGCCTGGGCTGAGATCGTGCGCAGGGCCGAACGTGGCGAGTCGGTCGCGGTGATCGCGCATGGCGATCACTTCGCTGACATAGTGCCTTCGGGTGAGCTGGACAGACTGCGGGAGACGATCGAGGTTCTGTCTGATCCAGAACTGGTCCGTCAGCTTCGGGAAGGCCTGGCCGATGCGCGTTCCAGACAGGTGTTCTCCGCCGAGGAGGTCGCCGCTAACCTCACCGCCCGCTAGGTCACCGACCGGTGAGCGAGCCTGAGCGGTACACGGTTACGTTCACTGCTGCGGCCAGGCGTCGGCTGGGCACGTTGCCGCTGGCCGCCGCGACCGCGTTGTATGAGCACCTGACCGGCCCGGTGGCCGCAAAACCCGCACCGGCTGGCAAGCCGTTAGACGCACCGTTCGAGGAAGTCCTGTCCGCCCGGTGCGGTGATTATCGCGCTCTGTACACCGTTGATGACTTGGCGCGTATCGTCACAGTCTTGGCGGTCGCGCACCGGCGCGACGCTTACCGGCCGCGGTAAGCCGCGTCCGAGCGGGCCGCGCGAGAGTGCTCCCCGAGCTGTGGCGGCTGTGGCCTACGGTGTGGGTATGCCAAGGCGCGCCGGCCGGCGGCCAGTTCGTCCAGGGCGGCGGATTCGGCGAATAGCAGCCGCAGCATGGCCTCCATGTGGATCTGGGGATCGGCGGGCGCGGTGGCGGCCACTGGCGCAGTGCCGCCCGGTTATCATCCGGATCGCCCCTCGCCTGCGTGCCGGTAAGAGCGACCGTGTCCAGCCCGGCACGTAGTCGGTGGCGCCGCCGCACTCCGGCCTCAACGTCCCGTATTCACCCGTACCGCGGTTACCGGAATCCTAAACGGGCCCCGACCAGGCACGTCGCGCTTCCAGCGCCCCGCTCGCGGCGCGCCGCTCCCCCGCTGCAGACAATGCACCACGCGAAAGTAAGAACGACGGCAGGCCAAGATCCCACAAAATACCCACACCACACACGCCACATAGGATCTCACCAGCACCACGGGGAAGCTTCTGCGGTAACGTATACCAGCTGGTTAGATGAAAGAATAGAAAGCTCCCGCGATAGGACTCGAACCTATAACCTGCCGGTTAACAGGAGGTCTGTACCGCGCAGAGCGAGCTGCTGCCGCAGATCACCGTCAGCCCGCTTGATCTGCATAAATGCTCGTCACGGGCTTACAGGACCACCATAACAGGTGTGCCGCCGCGTGCCGGGGAATGCCGTTTTGTCTGTGGGAAACCTGTGGGCAAATGCCGTCGCGGCCGGACTTGCGGGATTGCTGTGGGGCACGGGCGTGTTGCCATTGTAAGACCAGATGTCTTACATTCGTGGTGTGGCTGACACGATCACCATCCGCACCGATGAGGAGACCGAGCATGCCCTCGACGTGCTGACCAGCGACGGCCGGTCGCGGTCCGCCGCGATCCGGCAAGCCGT
>Ga0187783_10001677_pt1 | contig 16362 bp, 13 predicted proteins | sample 1015_SJ02_MP02_2_FD_132471 | JGI IMG/M metagenome (GOLD analysis project Ga0187783, IMG submission 132471) | Tropical peat soil microbial communities from peatlands in Department of Meta, Colombia - 1015_SJ02_MP02_20_MG | ecosystem: Environmental > Terrestrial > Soil > Wetlands > Peat | place... | reverse complement strand
TGCTCGGGTGGCTGAACCCCGCCGACGCCCCGCACATCCTGATCGCCGTCAGCTGACCTGCACGACACCAGCGATCGGCTGGCCACCCCGGGGTGCCGGTGCCGCCCGTGCCGGCTAGCCGCGCGACAATCGGCACATGACCGAACGACTCGAGGTGCAGCGGGCGGTAGCCGCGTCAGCGGGCGAGATCTTCGCCGTGCTCAGCGATCCCCGTGGACACGTCGCCATCGACAGTTCCGGGATGCTGATGCAGGCCAGCGGGGACGTCGTCGCCAAGGTGGGCGACACCTTCGTGGTGCATATGGACCGGGAAGCACTCAACGACTACCCCCTGGGCCTTTACGACGTCACCGTGGAAATCGTCACGTTCGAGCCGGACAAGGAGATCGCCTGGACCGTCCGCGGCCAGCTGGACCTGGGCCACGTGTACGGCTACCGGCTGGAGCCCATCGAGGGCGGCACCCTGGTGACGTCCTATTACGACTGGTCGGCGGTCGGCCAGAACTGGAAGGACGCCGCCATCTTCCCGGTGATCCCGCAGAGCGCGCTGCGGGCCACCCTCGGGATCCTGGCCCGCACCGTCGCCCCGGGCAGGCCCCGCCCCGCGATCCCAGCCCGATGAGCGGCCGCACCCGGGCGTGCTAAGTCCTGCTAAGCCAGTTCCCGGCCTGGCTAAGACGCATCTCAGCAGGCAAAATAGGGCTTTCCTCCGATGCGCAAGGGAAGGCCTTACGGCCAGACTCGGTGGTGACCGGCGAACAGATGGCCGGAAACTGAGGAGGAACGATGAACCACAACGTGACGCAGGACGTGCGGGGTCCGCTGGCACGCATCGGCCGGCGCGTCGCCGCTATCGTCGCCGAGTGCAACTACGCTCAGACCCGGGTGACCAGCTTGCGGAACACCCCGGCGCGCATCTGACCCGGGGACTGGCGCATGACGCCGGGCCGAAGGCCCGATCCGGATCTCAAGCCCGCCCCCGGACGAACTAGCCGTACGGGGGCGGGTTTGGATTTATGGTCAGTCGGCCCGGACCCGGCAGACCTTCGCACGCGGGATCAGGCGAGGGAGAGGAAGAGCTTCTCGAGCTGCGCGCGGTCGGTGTCTGTATCGCTGTCGCGGTTGAGGGCGCACTGCTGCAGGCCGGTCGCGATGATCTTGAACCCGGCCCGGTCGAGCGCGCGGGAGGCTGCGGCCAGCTGTGTCACCACGTCGGCGCAGTCACGTCCTTCCTCGATCATCTTGATGACCCCGCCGATCTGACCCTGGGCCCGGCGGAGCCGCTTGATCGCGTCGGCCATGGTCTGGCGGTCCACATCCATGCCAAGCTCCTGAGTCCGGGGTACCAGCCGGGCATCTGCCGGAGTGGTCAGATCCTGAATATACCCTGAGGGGTATGCTACCACGGCCTCGGGAGAGCGACGTCGAGCGGCCGCACCGCCTCGGTCCGGCGCCCCTGGCTCGGCGAACGCCCGCCGCAGACCGGGAAGGAGCAGTTGCGCCGCCGACTGACGGCCCGTACATTGGAGCTCACCGGATACCCCCATGGGTATAACAGACCAGCGGGCGGCAGGGAAGGCTCCCATGAGTGCGACGGCGGGGCCCGGCGTCGAGGTGATAGCCCTTGAGACGCCCACGCTGGGCGACCGGAGCTACCTGGCGCATGACGGGGAGGTCGCCGCGGTCATCGACCCGCAGCGGGATATCGACCGGGTGCTGGACCTGGCCTCGGCCCGGAAGGTGCGGATCACCCACGTGTTCGAGACCCATCTGCACAACGACTACGTGACCGGCGGGCTGGCGCTGGCGCTGGCCACCGGGGCGGCCTACCACGTCAACGCGGCCGACGAGGTGGCCTTCGACCGGGTGCCGGTCAGCGACGGAGACGTCATCGACCTCAGCCCGGTGATGCAGACGCGGGTGCTGGCCACGCCGGGGCACACCTTCACCCACCTGTCCTATGTCCTCCAGGCCGGCGGTCGCGCGCACACCGTGTTCACCGGCGGGTCTCTGCTGTACGGTTCGACCGGCCGGCCGGACCTGCTCGGCCGCGCCCACGCCGGCGAGCTGGCACACGCCCAGTTCGCCTCGGCGCACCGCTTGGCGGCCGAACTGCCTGAGGACACGAGCGTGTACCCCACCCACGGGTTCGGCAGCTTCTGCTCGGCGACCCAGTCCGAGGGCACCTTCTCCACGATCGGCCGGGAGCGGCGGGTCAACCCGGCGCTCATCCTGGAGGAGGACCGGTACGTACGTGAATTGCTGGCCGGGCTGGACGCCTACCCGGCCTACTACACGCACATGGGGCCGGCCAACGCCGCCGGGCCGTCAGGACCTGATCTGTCCGCGCCGCGCCGCGCGCACGCCGCCGAGCTGAGCAAGCGGATCGCGGCGGGAGAATGGGTGGTGGACCTGCGGGCCCGCCGGGCCTTCGCCGCCGGGCACCTGCCCGGGGCGCTCGGCTTCGATCTCGACGGCAACTTCGCCACCTACCTGGGCTGGCTGATTCCCTGGGGCACGCCGCTGACCCTGCTCGGCCAGACCCGGGAGCAGGTCGCGGAGGCGCAGCGTGAACTGGTCCGGATCGGCATCGACCGCCCCGCCGCGGCCGCCGCGGGCCGGCCGCGGGACTGGGCCGGCGGTCGGCCGCTACGCAGCTATCCCGTCGCGGACTTCGCCGACCTCGCGGCGGCGCGGCGCCACCGCCCGGTCGTGATCCTGGACGTGCGCCGCGGCTCCGAATGGGACAGCTCGCACATCGCGGGCGCCATGCATGTCCCCCTTCACCAGCTGCCGTCGCGCCTGGCCGACGTGCCCCCCGGCGAGGTGTGGGTGCATTGCGGAGCCGGATACCGCGCCTCGATCGCCGCATCCTTCCTCGACGCGGCCGGACGGACGGTCGTCGCCGTGGACGACGAGTACGACCGCGCCGCCCGCGCGGGGCTGCCGGTGGACGGCCACCCGGCGCGCGGAGGCCCGGGCCGACCCGAGGTCGGGGCCTGACCGCTACCAGAGGCCGAGCAGCGAGCCGAGACTGCGGGCGGCCTGGCCGCCGTCATCCTCGGCGATGCGCAGGGCCGTGGGGACGTCGAGGTCATCGGCCAGCGCGGCGCGCATGGCGGTCACCGCGGTGCCAGTGCTCCCGGCCGTGCCGCGCTCGGGCCGCCCGGCGGCCGCGTGCAGGCGCTCGAGCTTGGCCGCCGCCGCATCCAGGCCCGGCGGGCTGAAGTCCCAGTCCTGATTCCAGCAGCGGTCCAGGATCAGCAGCCGCACCGCGGCCGCGGGATAGTCCTTCAGCAGGTCGCCGACCAGGACCAGGTTCCCCGCCGACTTGGCCATCTTCGCCCCCGCCACCCGGACCACTCCGGCGTTCAGGGAGGCCCGGGAAAACGGCGCGACTCCGGTGAACGCCTCGGCCAGGCCCGCCTGATACGCGTGATGCGGGAACCGCAGGTCAGCGCCTCCGGCCTGGACGTCGATGGCGGGGCCGAACACGTGCAGGGCCATCGCCGCGCATTCGGCATGCCAGCCCGGCCGCCCCGGCCCCCATGGGCTGGCCCAGCGCGGCTGCCAGGCATCCGAGGCCCGCCAGACCGCGACATCGAACGGGTCGTCCTTGCCCGGATCTGCGGGGTCATCCCCGTACTCTTCGGCCAGACGCAGCGCCGTGGCCTGGTCCGGCACGGCTCGCCGCGCGACCGCGGCGCCCCGGAAGTAGACCTGCCCATCCCGCTGATAGGCCATACCGCGCTCGAGCAGTCCGGCGGCCAGCGCGATCACCTGTCCGATGTAGGCGTGCGCCCGCGGCTGCATGGCCGGCTGACCGACGCCCAGCGCGGCCATGTCACGATCGAAGTAGAACTGCTGGATGGCCGCGAACTGGTCATACGGTTCCCCCGCCCGGTCAGCCGCAGCCAGCAGCACATCGTCCACGTCGGTCACGTTGCGGCACATCATCACCTCGGCACCGCCCGCGCGCAGCACCCGGGCCAGGGTGTCGGCCCACGCGAGGGCCGCGGCGTGACCCAGGTGGGTCACGTCGTACGGGGTGATACCGCACACGTACAGCCGCGCCCGGCCCACCAGCGGCAGCATCACCCCGCCGACTCTGACCACGCCGGGCAGGCCAGCGTCCGTCATCTGATCCATTCCTGACCTCCGGCAGCGCGATCCGCCGCAAGCGACGGTATACCAGCCCACCGAGCACCCGCCACGACCGCCTCACGATTGCGCGGCCGCCGGGCGCGTGCCCGTCAGGTCAGCCTTTGCCGTCCCCGGGGCGCCACCTGATACCCAGGGTGCCCGTCGCGGCAGCGGTTCCGCTGCGGCCCCCGCCCGGGCCTCTGAGCACCCAGGCGATGCCGACGGCAATGATCCCGCCGAGGATGGGGCCGACCAGGTAGGCCCACCAGGAGGTCCAGTCGCCCTTCACCAGGGCAGGCCCGAGCGAGCGGGCCGGGTTCATCGACGCGCCGCTGACCGCCGAGCCCCACAGCCCGGCCAGGGCGATGTAGCTGGCCACGCCGAGGGCGGCGATCGCCCCGAGCGCCTGCGCCCCGGACGCGGTCCCCAGGATCACGCTCACCAGCCCGGTGGTCAGGATCATCTCCCATATCATCGCGGTGACGGTGGAGATACCGCTGCCCGGCAGGGTCAGGCCCGCGGCGCCCTGCTTGCCGATCAGCGCCCACAGCAGCAGCGTGGCCAGCACCGCGCCCAGGAACTGAGCGACGATGTAGGCCGGGACCCGCTTCCAGGGGAAGTCGCCCCGCAGCGCAAAGGCGATGCTGACCGCCGGGTTCAGATGCGCACCGGAGACGGCGCCCATGAACAAGATGATGGCCGCCACCATCAGGGCCGGCGCGACCACCAGCGCGGTATACGGCACGGCATGGCCACCGAACCGGGCGTTGACCATGCCCCCGCCCACCGCGACCAGGACCAGGAAGAAGGTCCCCAGGAGCTCGGAGAACAGGCGCCGCCCCTCAAAACTGTCATCCCAGAAGTCGAACTCCCGGGCGATCGAGTTCGGCAGTCCCACCGACCGCAACGCGAGCCTGGCGCGTTCAGCTGCCTGCTCCTCAGGCGTCGCGGGCCGGTCCGAGCCTACCTGCTGACTGGCCATCTGGGCCCCTTCCTGGCGCCGGCGTCATCAGCTTGCCGGGATGCCTGACGGTAGCATTACGAGCGATAATCGGGATATGTCGTCCCCGCTCGCCGGGCCAGCCGAGGACCTCGCCGGCCACCACGTCCGGCAGGCCGGGTCCGGCCTGGCCCTCCCGGACGGTCCGCGCCAGCCGCGCATCGTCCAGGCCTGGCTGTGGCTGAAGAGACCGACGTGGTTCCTCGACTACTGCTCGATGACCTACGGTGACGTGTTCACCATGCGCCTTCCGCTGGGCAACGACCTGATCCACCTGACCGACCCCGAGCTGGTCAAGGCGGTCTTCGGCGGCAACACCGACGTGCTCCGGGCCGGCGAGGCCAACGGCGCGATCCTCGAGCCGCTGCTTGGCCCGAACTCGGTCCTAGTCCTGGACGGGCCGGAGCATCTGCGCCAGCGCAAGCTGATCCTGCCCGCGTTCCACGGCGACCGCATGCGGGCCTGGGACACCACGATCCGTGACATCACGCGGGCCGAGATCGCCCGATGGCCGACGGGCAAGCCGTTCGCCCTGCGCCCGAGCATGCAGTCGATCACCCTGGACGTCATCGTGCGGGTCGTCTTCGGCGTCGAGGGCAGCGCGCGCCGCGATGACCTGCGCCGCCGCATCGTCGCCGTCACCCGCATTGGCCGGAACCCCTTCCTGCTGTTCGCTACGCGCGACCGCAGGCTCGGGCCGCACTCCCCGTGGGCGCGGTTCATCCGGGCTCGCAATGCCCTGCACGACGCGCTCGGTGAGCAGATCCGGGACCGGCGGCTGGCGCCGGATCTCACCCAGCGCAGCGACGTCTTGTCGCAATTGCTGCTGGCGCGCGACGACGAGGGCCAGGCCATGACCGACGACGAGGTGCGCGACGAGCTGGTGACTCTGTTGTTCGCCGGCCACGAGACGACGGCGACGTCGCTGGCCTGGGCCTTCGATCTGCTGCTGCACCATCCGCGCGCGCTGGGCCGCCTGGTCGAGGAGCTCGAAGGCGGCGGCTCGGAGTACCTGGACGCCACGATCATGGAGACGTTGCGGATCAGGCCGGTGATCGCGCTCGTCGACCGCCACGTACGCGAGGCCACGCGCATCGGCGGGCACGTGATCCCCGCGGGAGCGGTGGTATGCCCCAACGTCTACCTGGTCCAGCGGCGCGAGGACCTGTACCCCGACTCCGCGGCGTTCCGGCCGGAGCGGTTCGTCGGGAAGCCGCCCCCGGCCTTCGGCTGGTTCCCGTTCGGCGGCGGCATCCGGCGATGCCTGGGGGCCAGCTTCGCCACCTTCGAGATGCAGGTCGTCCTGCCCGAGGTGCTGCGAGCGGTGACCCTCCGGCCGGCCTCCCCGCGGCCGGCCCGGATCCGCCGCGAGGCGGTCACGTTCGTCCCGCACGACGGCGCGCGCTGCGTGGTGACCGCCCGGCTCCCGCAGCCGGCGCGGGGCGATCAGCGGGAGCCGTAGTTGTAGGTCGAGGAGGTGCCCGGCGTGCTGTTGCCGTGACTGGACACGACGTTCACCACGAGAACGGTCCCGCCTATGGCGATGACGAGACCCACGACGATGGCGATGATCAACCGGAGCACGACACTCCTTCCTCCGGTCGCGTCAAGGGATGGTGAACATTACCTCGGCGGCCGGCCCGGTGTGCTCATAAAAGTTGACCGGAACCACCCTGGCCTGGTACCGACCGGGCCGCAGCCTGGTGATGGTGACACGGTCGGCGGACGGGGACGCCACCCGGGCGTCACCCGGCTCGCCCGGCCCCTTCAGGTAGACACGATAGGTGACGTTGAGGCCGGCATCGGGCCAGCTCAACGTGACCAGACCGGAGCCCGGCCTGGCTTTCACTGACACCACGGCGGGCACGGGCGGACAGTCGTCCGGGTACTCCCACGCGTCGAACCACTGCGACGGATCCTGCTGCACGATCGGCGGATAGTCCGACGCGCCGCTGGTGGCCGTCACGTGCGAGCCCGGGTCGGGGCCGAACGCGGCCAGCGGCACGGCGATGAACCTGGGCAATATCACGGTGTTGGTGAACTGGGACATCGGCGCGCAGCCGGTGGTCACCGCCTCGGAGTTGATGTTGTAGCTGATCACCATGGTGGAGCCGGTGGAAAGCGCGGGCTCGGCCCGCGCCTCGTACATGATGCGGTACTCGTGCGCGGCGTCGAGCCCGATGTCGGGGTCGCGGTACAGCACCCGCACGGCGGCGGGGTCGAACGGGCCCCACGGCGCGGGAGCCGGATAGGCGTAGATGCCCGAGTCGCCGACGATCGTCCCGGCCTGGATCAGCCAGTAGCGCTGCCCGGCGCGGATCACACTGAAGCCCGACGACACGACCAGGCGGCTGCCGGGCGGTTGCACCGGCCGGGCATTGCGCTGTCCCGCCGCCCACCGGCCGGCGCCGGTGTAGAACCGCCACGCGGAGAACGAGGTCAGCTGCGACGCCGGGACCCGGGCCAGGTAGAGCACACGGTACGGGACCGACACGTCCGGGCTCTGCGTGCCGTAGATGAAGACCGTCTGCCCCACCTGCAGCAGGGCGGCGCCCCACAGGATGGGCGCGCCGCCGGCGGGCGGGGTATAGGACGGCAGCGAGATCAGCCGCGGCCGGGCCACCGCACCGTACTGAGGTCCGCGGCCTGCCGAGCTGAGCTGGCTGACCGGGAAGACGGCGATCAGCGTTCCCACCGGGACGTACGGCTGCAGGCCGGCCTTGTAGTGGTTGTAGAACTTGACCACGGCTCCGCCGGTGTCGATGCCGTCCTCCTCCCAGTACGGGTCGGCCGGCCCGCGGTGGTGGACCAGCGGCGGTGGCCCCACCACGGGGAGCGCGTTGCCGGGGCGGCCCGGGCCGGTGCAGGCCCGGCCGCCGGTCATGGTGACGAACGTGCTGACCCGCCCGGTCGTGGTCTGGATGACCACCGAGTTGTGCGCGAACCCGCTGAGCTGGGAGATGCCGATGGTCGGCCCGGCCGGGCCGATAAACGTGTCGGAGAAGAACCAGGCGAGCTGCGAGGAGTTCAGCCGGATGGCAGAGACCCCGTCGCCGCCGGCCCAGTCCGCGCAGGTGGAATGATCGGAGTAGGCGGCCCACTCCGCATCCAGCGCGGCAGGGTCCGATGCCTGCGATGAGACGGGCACCTGCACGGGAGGGTGGGTGCTCAGCGCCAGCGGGGCGGGCGGGTGGAGCCGTCCCGGGAGCAGCCAGCCGAGCGTGATGCTCACCCCGGTGACGAGCCCGATGGCCAGGCCGGCCAGCTCGAGTCCGCGCCTCCGCCGCCGGCGGGCCTGGGGACGGTCCGCCTCGGTTCTGGTACCGGACACCCGCGCCATCGCCGGAATCAGTCCTTCCTGGCGTGCACCAGCAGGATGGACGCGGCCGAAGGCCACCGGCAGAAGGCCCGGTCGAGCGGACCCAGCGGCCGCGGCACGTCGTGGTACCGGGCCCCGGTAACGGTCACGCAGCGGAACCCGCTGGCGGTCAGGAACTCGGTCAGCGCCCGCCGGGTGAACAGGCGCAGGTGGCCGGCCACCACCCGGCCCGGCCTGCCGAACACCGCGCGCAGGCTGACCTCGGAGAAGATGGGCTGGACCCCGACGGCGAGCAGTCCCCGGTTGTACCACGCGGCCAGGTTGGGCGTCGACAGCAGCAGCGAGCCGCCCGGCCGGAGCACCCGCCGGACCTCGGCGACCGCCCCGTCGGGGTCCACCAGATGCTCGATCAGCTCGCTCATGATCACCACGTCCGCGACGCCATCGGCGACCGGCAGGCCCGGCGCGGCCACGCCCCCGCGCACCACCGTGAGGTCACGGGCCTGGGCACGGCGCAGGGCGTCCCAGGACCAGTCGATCCCGGCGAACCTGTGCGCCGGATTGCGCCCGGCCGCGACGGCGAGCGCGGAGCCGTCGCCACAGCCCAGGTCGACGATCACCGCCGGGCCGGCCACGCCCTGCAGCACCTGCGCCAGCATCCGGGCCTGGCGCAGGGCGCGGTCCGGGCCCGAGCTGAGCGGGACGCCCGGCCTGGAGTAGAACTCCTGGAGCGGATTGCCCGGCGCCGGGGCGGTCACCGCCATGAGGGCTCCTTCCGGGCTCGGGGTCCCGCGTGCTTGATGGCCTCGTCGGCCACCTCGGCGAAACCTTCGACCGCGGCCGACCAGTGCAGCTCCAGCGCCCGGGTGCGTGCCGCCCGGCCGAGCTCCTCGCGCCGCCGCCCGTCGATCGCCAGCGAGGCCCAGGCCGAGGCGAACTGGCCCTCGGTCTGCACCAGCATCCCGGTCTCGCCGTGCACCACGGAGTCACGCAGCCCCGGCACGTCGAATGCTACCGCGGGGGTACCGCGGATCGCCGCCTCGGACACCACGATGCCCCAGCCCTCGATGAGCGCCGGGTGCATCAGCAGCCACGCCGAGCACAGCAGGCGGTGCTTGTCCTGCTCCGATACCCGGCCGGTGAACATCACGCCCGGTCCGGCCAGCGCCTCCAGCCGCGCTCGCTCCGGCCCGTCCCCCGCGATGACCAGCTTCCCGCCGACCACGTGCCGCACCCGGTCCCACAGCCGGAGCAACAGGTCCAGGCGCTTGTAGTCGGTGAGGCGGCCGAGCGCGAGGAACAGCGGATCCGGCGAGCGCGGTGTCGGCGGGTCGGGCCGCACCACGCCGTTGCAGATCTGCCGGATCCGGTCCGGGCCGACGCCCATCTGCTCCAGCGACTCCGCCGTGGAGGAGGACACGGTGAGGAACAGGTTCTTGCGGTGCACCCGGGGCATGACCGTGCTTTCGATGCGCCGGCCCACGGTGGAGAGCGGCGGGCGGAACCGGATCGGCCACAACTCGGTGTGCACGTGGTTCACCAGGCAGATCGCCGGGCGCCTGGACCACAGCGGCACCAGGAAGGGCATGCCGTTGCAGACCTCGACGATCAGGTCGGCGTTCCTGAAGTACCGCAGGTAGGCCAGGGGCGCGCGGAGGAACTGGGAGTAGGTGCCGCCGTTGCGCTGCACGTGGTAGGGCCGCTCGGCGACCGGCCCGCCGCACAGCAGTGTCACCCGGTGACCGCGGGCCACCAGGCCGGACGCCAGCTGGTCGACCAGCACCTCAGATCCCCCGGCCCGCCGGTTGGCGAGGTCGCGCCAGGCGACGAACAAGATCCTGCGGGGGGTTACCGGGGGCCCGGTCTCGGCCGGCCCGGGCAGGGCGGCGCCCGATCCGTCAGGCAGGCTGGTCTCCGCAGGCAAAGCGCCTGGGTCATCGTTCATGTCGCGGCTCCAGGTCACCTGGCTGACGCCGAGAATCCGCGTTACCAGTAGCCACTTCGTGATCTCGTGGGTGAGGCTTGCAGCATTATTCGGGGGCTACTAGCCGGTAGTCAAGCAACGGCGTCAGCGCCCCCGGCCGCGGCGTGTCCGCACCGGGTCCCGTCGGCGCCGTCATGAGCGGAATGGCCGCGCCTCGGCGACCGGCGCCTCGGCACCCGATACCATACATGGACGCTAACTGCTTCCCCGCCAGGCCGGTACCGGGCCGCCTGGCTCGTGGTCCGCACCGGCCTGGCGTGACAATCGAGGACTGCATGAGCCTGCTGGCACCGATCCGCCGCCACCGCGCGGATCAGGCGGCCAGTTCCGGCCTGCTCCGGTCGGTCAGGCTGTTCCGCTTGTTCCTGACCGAACAGGCCGACCCCGAGACGTTCTACGCCAGCCTGGCCGAGGACGCCGTGCAACAGGTTGCCGAGCACGCCGAGCTCGGCGGCCGGACGGTGGTGGACGTAGGCGGTGGAGGCGGTTGGATCACCGCCGCGTTCCGGGCCCGCGGCGCGAACTGCTACATGTTCGAACCAGACCTGGCCGAGCTGTACCTGCGGACGGCGGCGCCGGCCGGCGCGGTGGTCGCGGACGGCTACTGGCTGCCGGTGCGCGACGGCGGCGCCGACGTGGCGTTCTCCTCCAACGTGCTCGAGCATGTCCCCGACCCGATGGGGCTGATCGAGGAGATGATCCGCGCGACCCGGCCGGGCGGGCTGGTCTACCTGTCGTTCACCAACTGGTACTCCCCGTGGGGCGGGCACGAGATGTCGCCCTGGCACTATCTGGGCGCGGGATACGCCGGGCGGCGGTACGTCAGGCGCCATCGGCGCGAGCCCAAGCACGAGTGCGGTGTCAACCTGTTCCGGGTGCACATCGGGCCGGTACTCCGGGCGCTGCGCGCCCGGCCTGACGTGGAGATCATCGACGTGCGGCCCAGGTACTACCCGCGATGGTGCCGCTCGCTGGTCCGGCTGCCCGGCCTGCGTGAGGTGGTCACCTGGAACCTCATGCTGATCATGCGGCGCGTCGGATGACGATCCGAGCCGGCGCCAAGCGAGCGGCGGACCCGGCGATGCCCGCCGACGCCGGCGGGCAGGACGGGGTGACCGCGGACGCGGTGCCCGGCAGGCCGCCGCGCGATCCCGTGCTGCGCTGGTGCGCCCTGGTGTGGCTGGGTGCCTTCGTCGTCCTGCTGGCCAACGACCCCGGCCGGATGTTTTTCGACACCAAGCTCAGCGTGGACCTGAACGCGTACGGTTACTACGCCAGCCTGTGGCACCTGATGGATCCGCTGAACACCTTCGGCGCGCTGAACAACCAGGCGATCGGCTACGCCGTGCCCATGGCGCCGTTCTACCTGGCCGGCCAGCTCGCGCACGTGCCGGTCTGGCTCACCGAGCGGCTGTGGCTCTCGCTGATCATCGCGGTCGGATTCGGCGGCCTGGTCAAGCTGGCGGACACGCTCGGCATCGGCTCGCCGACCTCCCGGTTCCTGGCCGGGCTGGTGTTCGCGCTGTGGCCGACGTTCACGATCGTGATCGGGTCCACCTCAGCATCGGCGCTGCCTGGCATGCTCGCCCCGTGGGCGGTGCTGCCGCTGACCAGGGCCGTTCGCGGACCGGGCGGCGTGATCGGGCCTGCCGCCCGCTCCGGCGCGGTGGTGCTGTGCATGGGCGGGGTAAACGCCGCCGTGACCATCGACGCGCTGCTGCTGCCGGGCCTGTTCATCCTGACCTACGCCCGCGGCCGGCGGCTGGCCTCGCTGGCCGCCTGCTGGGCTGCGGCGGTGGCGATGGCCACCGCGTGGTGGGCCCTGCCGCTGCTGCTGCAGGGCAAGTACGCGTTCAATTTCCTGCCCTACGTCGAGCAGGCGGTCACCACGACCGGCACCATGTCGGCCGCGGCCACGCTGCGCGGCGCCGGCAACTGGACGGCCTACCTCAACCTGGGCACACCGTGGCTGCCCGCGGGCTGGGCTATGGTGGCCACCCCGATGGCGATCATCGCCGGCGCGGTCGCGGCCGCGTGCGGCCTGTACGGGCTGGCCATGCGGAGCATGCCCGGCGCGGTCTGGCTCCGGCTGTCGGCCGGCCTGGCGGCGGCCGGCGCGCTGGCCGGCTACGGCGGGTCGCTCGGCGGCCCGTTCCATGAAAGCGTCGATGACCTGCTGAACGGCGCGCTCGCCCCGTTCCGCAACGTGTACAAGCTGGAACCGGTCATCGCGGCCGCCCTGGCGCTGGGGCTGGCGCACGCGGTCGCGACCTGGCTGGCCAGGTCCCCGCGCGGCCAGGCCAGCCACATCCACCGGGTGTTCGCCATGGAGGCCAGGGCCGTCGTCGGCATCGTGCTGATCGGGCTCATGCTGCCGTACCTGGGCGGCCGGGTGCTGAACCCGGGCTCGTTTCCCGCGGTGCCGCGCTACTGGTATCAGGCCGCCGCGTTCCTGGCCGCCCGGTCGCCGCTGAACACCGCGCTGGTGGTACCCGCCGACGCGCACGGCGACTACCTGTGGGGTGATCCGATCGACGACCCGCTGGTGGCACTGGCCACGTCACCATGGGCCGAGGACGGCCTGGTGCCCTACGGCGGCGCGGGATCGCAGATCCTGCTCAACACTGCGGAGAACGCGATCGAATCGGGCGAGCAGATGGCCGGCCTGGCCGGTTACCTGCAGCGGGCCGGCGTCCGCTACGTCGTGGTCCGAAACGACCTGGACCCCGGGCAGGTGGGCTACACGCCCGCGGCGCTCGTGCACCAGACCCTGGCGCTGTCCGGGTACACCCGGGTGGCCGCGTTCGGGCCGCTGATCGGCGGCGCGCAGATCGAACCGCGGGCGACCCGCGCTCAGCAGGCGGCACTGCCCAGCTATCCGGCGGTCGAGGTTTACGCCCCCATCTCGGCTCCCCCGCTGAGTCCGGCGACCACCTTGCCCGTCAGCCAGACCGTGCTGGTCAACGGGGGGCCGGACTCGCTCCTGCAACTGACCGGGCAGCAGCTGCTGGGCTCCGGCCAGCCCGCCATCATCGCCGGGGACCCGTGGCCGGCTTCGGGAGTCAGGCCGGCGGAGTGGGCGGTCACCGACGGGCAGCGTCGTGCCGACACGCTGTTCGGCCTGGTCAATTTCAACGTCTCCTACACCTACACCGCGACCGAGACCAACCCGGTCGGCGCCGGGCAACTCGGCCGGGCCGGCGGTCCGCCCCGGCAGTTGCTGCCGGTGCCGGCCGCCGGGCACCTGACGGTGGCCGTGCTGTCGGGCGCGGCGAGCGTGACCGCATCGTCCTACGGCTCCTGGATCGCCGACACCCAGCAGGACGACCCGGTCAACGCCTTCGACGGCAATCCCGCGACGGCCTGGGCGGAAGGCAACGAGCGGACGCCGGTGGGCCAGTGGATCCAGATCACTTTCTCCGGCCCGCTGGACCTGCCCGCCCGCGTCGGGATCCGCCTGCTTAATGACAGCACGGACCGGGAGATCGCCAGCCTGCTCCGGGTGTCCACCGCGGCGGGCAGCACCTCCACCAGCGTCGCCGCGACCGGCGCGGTCCAGCCGCTGAACGTGGTCCCCGGCTCCACCCGCTGGCTGCGCATCACGATCCTCGGCGCCCGGCGGGTGAGCCTGGGCTATCCTGGAGCGGGAATCTCGGACGTGCTGATCCCCGGGGTCCGGGTGACCCGGTTGCTCCAGCCCGCGGAGGATCCGGCGGGTCAGCAGGCGGCATCGACCGTGTTCTCCTTCTCCCAGCAGGTGCCGTCGCCGTTCGCGTTCGCCGACCCGGCGGCCACCGCGCCGATGGCCCGGAGGTTCACCGTCGCCGACCCGGCCACCATGGCACTGCAGGCTTCCGCGCTCGCGCTGCCCGGCCCGGGGCTGGACGCGCTGCTTGATCGGATCAGCCCGCCCGGCCCCGGCGTGCTGCAGGTCAGCGTGGCCTCGACACCGGGCGCCCAGCCTGCCGGGTTCCCGGCCAGCCTGATCAGCGGCTCGGGACGGATGCCGTGGACGGCCGAGGTGGCCAGTCCGGTCATCCACCTGAGCTGGCATGGCCAGCGCCGCATCGTGTCGCTGATCGTGCGGCCGGCGGCCGGCCTGCCGTCCACGCCGCTGACCGTCAAGATCACCAGCCCGGACGGCACCCGGCAGGCGAGCATCGGGCCCGGCGGCCTGGTGAGGCTGACCACGCCGCTGACCACCGACCGGATCGACGTGTCCTTCCCCCGCGTGCGCGAGGCCACCATCGTCACCTCGACGGGCCAGCTGGAGACGCTCCCCCTCAGGCTGTCGCGGCTCTCGGTGCCCGCCCTGGCCGGGCTCCGCGCGGTCACGCCCGACGAACAGGCCAGGTTCTCCGTGGCGTGCGGCCAGGGTCCCGCCCTGACCGTGGACGGGCAGGTCTACCAGACGTCGGTCAGCGGCACGATCGGCGAGCTGAGCCAGTACCTTCCGCTGGCGGTCCGGCTGTGCGCTCCAGGGGGCACGCTGAGCCTGGGCGCGGGGCCGCACACGCTGACGGCGGCGACGCCCGGCACGTTTGCGGTCACCGACCTCAGCCTGACCAGCATCGGCCCGGGCCAGCAGGCCGCGATCACGTCGGGCCCCTCCCGCGCGGTGACCATCCGCAGCTGGCAGCCCGATCAGCGCCTGCTCGGCATCGGCCCGGGAGCAGCCTCCTACCTGGAGGTCCACGAGAACTACGACCCGGGCTGGGCCGCTGCGCTGAACGGCCGGGAGCTCACGCCGGTCCGCCTGGACGGCTGGCAGCAAGGCTTCGTCGTGCCGGCCGGGCCGGGGGGCACGATCACCCTCAGCTTCCGGCCCGCCGCTGCGTATCACCTCGCCCTGGTCGCCTCGATTCTCGCCGCAGCCATCCTGCTCGCCATCATGGCGTGGTCCTTCACCGGCCGCCGCCGTCGCGGCACCGCGCAGCCCGGCTGGTCCCCGCCGCCGCCTGCCCCGGCGGGCGGCGCTTCGCCGGCCGGCCGCATGCGGACCTGGCTGGGGCTGCTCGCCGTCACGGCACTGATCTTCGTGGCGGGCGGCCCGGTGGCGCTGGCCGTTCCGCTGCTGGCCTGCCTGGCCTGGTGGCCGACGCGCTCACCCGGGGCGACTACCGCCCGCGATCCGGCCTTGCGGTTGCCCATGATCGCCTTCACCGCCATGGTCGTGGCGGGGCTGCTGTCCGCGGTGCGGCCGTTCGGCGAGGGCCTGCTCGGTCCCTTCGGCTGGCCTGCGCAGGCGTGCGCGCTCGTCGCGCTGGCCGCCGCGCTGATGCCGGCGGCGGCCGTCCCGGTCCGGCTTCGGCCGGCCGCCCGGGAAGCCCCGGCGCCCGCCATGCCCCCGGGAGAGGACACATGAGCGCCGCACCCTACGCCGGAATCTCGCTGGCGCTGCTGGCCGCGACGGCCTACAACGTGGGGCTGATCCAGGAGAAGCGGGCCCTGGGGCGGATGCCTCCCCTCGACATCCGCCGGGTGCCGCACATGATCGCCAGCCTGCTAACCGACCTGGCCTGGCTGGCCGGGTTCGCACTGATGCTCGCCGGGCTGGCCTGCCAGGTCATCGTGCTGACGTTCGAGCCGGTCAGCGTGGTGCAGCCGGTGCTCGCGTCGGGCGTCGCGCTGGTCCTGGTGCTGTCCCGGGTGGTGCTGCGGGAGCGCCTGGGCACCCTGGAGTTGTGGTGCGTGGCGGCGATGGCCGTCTCGGTGATCCTGCTGGCCGCCTCGGCCGGCGGCGCCGGCGGCGGCGCCGGGCACCATGCCGACCCGGGCTGGATGGCGGTGGTCATCATCCCCTCGATCGTCATCGGCTTGCTGGTCGCGGCCAGTCCGCTGCGCCGGCGCTCCAGCAGTCGCCGCGCCACGACGGCGGCGGTCTGCTTCGGCATCGGCACCGGGCTGCTCTACGGC
>Ga0187783_10001676_pt1 | contig 16367 bp, 15 predicted proteins | sample 1015_SJ02_MP02_2_FD_132471 | JGI IMG/M metagenome (GOLD analysis project Ga0187783, IMG submission 132471) | Tropical peat soil microbial communities from peatlands in Department of Meta, Colombia - 1015_SJ02_MP02_20_MG | ecosystem: Environmental > Terrestrial > Soil > Wetlands > Peat | place... | reverse complement strand
GCATGAGGGCGCACCCGCACGCCTCGCCGATGTCGAACGGCGCATCGCCGCGGCGGCCGCCGCGGCCCATCGCGATGCCGCCGCCGTCCGCTTGATCGCCGTCACCAAGACCTTCGCCCCCGCGCACATCCTTCCCGTCCTTGCCGCCGGCCATCGCAGCTTTGGGGAAAATCGCGTGCAGGAGGCCGCCGGCAAATGGCCGCCGCTGCGCGAGCGCTTTCCCAGGAGCGAACTCCACCTGATCGGTCCTCTGCAGTCCAACAAGGCCAGGGACGCCGTCGCCCTGTTTGACGCAATCCACACGATCGACCGGCCAAAGATCGCCAGGGCCGTCGCCGACGAGATGGCGCGCCAGGGCAAGACGCCCGAGCTCTTCATCCAGGTGAATATCGGCGAGGAGCGGCAAAAGGCCGGGGTGGCGCCGGCGGCCACCCGGGCGCTGCTCGCCCTCTGTCGCGACGAGCTGGGACTTAGGATCGCCGGCCTCATGTGCATACCGCCGATCGACGCCCTCCCCGGCCCCCACTTCGCCGCCCTTGCCGCCCTCGCCGGCGAACTCGGCCTGCGCGGCCTCAGCATGGGAATGAGCGCCGATTTCGAAATCGCCGTCGCCTGCGGCGCCACCCACGTGCGCGTTGGCTCGGAGATCTTCGGACAGCGCCTGCCATCGCCGAGCGAAGGCATGCGTCGGCCGGGATAGAGCAACGCCTAGATCAACAGTTTTTTTAGCCGCCGTCCGAGCAGGCGCTCGCGTCGCGTCGGCGCCCTGCTAACGTCGCCGGCTATCTGATTCGCGCCCATGGCGCGCGGATTTTGCCGTGCCGATGGGCCAAGGAGCGCACCTCATGGCAGACGGAAGCAGGAGCATCGAGGCCGAGGCCAACGCCGCGGCGGCCGAAGCCGCGCGCGAGGCCAAGGCGGAGGCCCTGCACGCCAGGGCGAGCGAGCCGGCGCCGCGACCGGCCAGGCTCGTCAAGCGCAGGGGCGCGGAGTGGGCCGAGTTCAAGCTCAACGTCTGGATCACCAATTTCAATTCCGTCGAATTCGGCATCTACAAGCGCAGCCGCAACCGCGCCAAATCGCGCCAGTTCACCGCCGATATGGATATCTTCGCCGAGATTGTCGAAGCCGGCGAACGTACCGGCCTGCTCGGCTACCGCGAGGACTTGTGGACCAAGAATACCGGCATGGACAAGCGCCTGGTGCTCAAGCTGTTCACCGAGTCGGTCAACTGGCGGGCGACCATGGACCTGATGATCGGTCGCAGCCTGCAGCTCACCCTCGGCGCACGCGGGCTGCCGGTCACCTGTTTCTCGCTCAACACCGGCGACCATGACAACCTGGTCTATCTCGAACGTTCCGCCGCCAAATGGCCGCTGCTGCCGGAAAACTTTTCGTTCTTCCTGCTCGAGGACGGCAGGCCCGAATTTTTCCGTCTACGCCGCAATCTGATCGATCTCGGCGGCGACTACACGCTCTACAATCACCGCAACGAAGCGATCGGCGACCTCGACGGCAAGGTGTTCGCGATCGGCGGTAAGTGGTATGGCCGCGTCAAGAAAGCGCACGCCGATCCTCGCCTGATGATGGTGCTCAAGCTGTTCGCCGGCATGCTGATCTTCAACGCCGAGGCCCGCCGGCACATGCGCTCGCTGGCGCGCGAGGTCGCCGCCGACAAGTACGTGCCCAAGCTCGAGAAGCAGGAGAGCGAGCTGTACATGAACCCGCGGCGGGTGCGCTAGGCTGACGGCATTTGCGGGGCCCTTCATCGGCCGCGCAGCGAGCGGTATGCTGCCCTCGCCGCGCCGGCCGCCCTCTGTGCCGGCAGCGGCGAGGCGCAAGCAGGGAGAGCCGGGTCGGCCGGCCGCCAACGGGGATCCTCAGCCATGACCGAAATTGCCGGCCTCGAAGCGCTCGCCCACGGGGCCATCCTCTCGTCCTTCACCAGGACCAATCGCCTGCTCGGCCAGGTCGCGCCGGGCCACCGGCGACCGATCGAGATGACCGCCGGCGATCCCAAGGAGGCGATGCCGGGATTCGTCGCCGACAAGCTGAGCGAAGCCGCATCGCTGTTGGGCACCTACCCCAAGATTCGCGGCTCGGATGAGCTGCGGGCTTCCATCGCCGGCTGGATCGCCCGGCGCTACGGCCTTGCCGGCGGCGTCGATCCCAGCCGGGAGGTATTGCCCCTTAACGGCTCGCGCGAGGGATTGTTCTTTGCCGCGCTCCCCGCGGTTGGCCGCAAGCACTGGCCCTCGCGGCCGATCATGCTGTTGCCAAACCCGCTCTATCAGGCCTATCTCGGCGCCACCTACGGCACCGGCTGCGAGCCGCACTACCTCAATGCCACCGCCGCCACGGGCCACCTACCCGATCTCGATGAGCTCGCACGCCAGCCCGATGTCCTGGCGCGGGCCGCCGCATTCTACCTGTGCTCGCCGGCCAATCCCCAGGGTTCTGTGGCCGGCTCGGGCTACCTCGAGCGCGCCTTGGCGCTGGCCCGGGAATACGATTTCATGCTGTTTCTCGACGAGTGCTACTCGGAGATCTACGTCGGCGAACCGCCGGTCGGCGGCCTACAGGTCGCCGCCGCCACGCCCGAGCGCTTCAAGAACCTTGTCGTCTTCAACTCGCTATCGAAGCGCTCGAACCTGCCGGGCATGCGCTCGGGATTTGCCGCCGGCGATGGCGACTTCCTCAACACCCTCGCCGAGATCCGCAATCTGACCGCCCCACAGATGCCGGGACCCGTTCAGCACGCCTCGGCGGCGGTGTGGTCGGAGGAGCAGCATGTCGCGGTGATCCGCCAGGCCTACCGCGCAAAATTCGAGGTGTGCGACAAGCTTCTGAGCGGTCGCTACGACTATCGCCGGCCCGCCGGCGGCTTCTTCCTCTGGCTCGACATGGCCCACCTCGGCGGTGCCGAGGCCGCGGCCTTAACCATCTGGAAACGCAGCGGTGTCAAAGTCCTACCGGGCGTTTACCTGGCGCACGAGGACCGGCACGGCGTCAATCCGGGTCGCGACTTCATTCGCATCGCGCTGGTGCACGATGCGGCAACGGTCAGGGAGGCCCTCGAGCGTATCGTCGAAGTAGCGGCCTAGCCGCTCTGAGGTATGGCGTATCGCAGCGAAGAGCCCGCGCCATTGCTCCCGTCCTCGTTTCGGGACGCGATCCATGGTTGGCTCTGCAAAATGCTGGGGATGCTGGTGCTGCTCGGCTGTGCCGCCGGCGGCGTCAGCCTGCTGACGTGGTCGGCCGCCGACCCGAGCCTCACCCACGCGACGAGCACGGCCACCCGCAACCTGCTCGGGCCGATCGGCGCCATCCTCTCCGATCTCGTCATGCAGCTGCTCGGGCTTGCCGGGGTCTTCGCCCTGTTGCCGCCGAGCTTCTGGGCGCTGCAGCTCGTCACCGCGCAGCGCCTGGCGCGCCTGCGCAGCCAGCTGCTGTTGGCGCCCGCGGCCATTCTCCTGCTCGCCGGCGCGGCCGCGGCCCTGCCGGCAACCGCCGCCTGGCCGCTGCAACACGGCTATGGCGGCATGCTCGGAGATTTTGGACTCGGCCTGATGGCCGGCGCGCTCGCCCTCGTCAACCCGCACCGATCGACGGCCGCAGCCGGCCTCTTCTACTTCGCCGCCGGCTTGACCGTGCTGCTAGGCAGCCTGGGGCTGACGCGCCAGGACCTCAAGCTGATCTTCCAACCGAACCTAGCGTTCAAGTTGCGGGTACGCGGCGATCGCCGCCGGCGCCTTGCAGAGCTCGCTCGCCGGCTGGGCGCCTCGCTATTGCCGCGCCGCGAGGTCGAGCCGCGCCGCGAGCCCAACTTTGCGCCGCTGCCGCACGCGCTCGAGGCGAAGCTTCCCGCGTGGCAGGCCGAGGCGCCGGACGCCGCCCTCGCCGCAGAGGAGGAGCCAACGCTTGCCGGCGGTCGCGACGCCGCATTCGACACCATCACCGATCGCACCAGCCGCGCCATTGCCGAGCGCTTTGCGCCCAGCCGGCGGCGACGAACGCGGCCGCCCGCGCCGGCAGAGACCATGGCAATGGAAGAGCCGCCCGCGCCGTCGGCGACGCGCCGCCCCGCGCGGGCCGACGCGCGCGGGGCGTCATTTCCCTGCCGGCGCCCGCCCCTCAGCCTGCTAAAGCGTCCCCCGGCGCGGAGGCCGCCGAGCGAGGAGACGCAACGGGCACTGCACGGCCAGGCGCGGGTGCTCGAGGACTGCCTGCGCAACTGCGGCGTCACCGGCGTCGTCGCCGACGTCCGTCCTGGCCCGGTCGTCACCCTGTTCGAGTTCGAGCCGGCGCGCAGCGTCAAGGCGGCACGCCTTGGCGCCCTCGCCGACGATGTCGCCCGCGCCATGCGGGCGCCGTCGGCGCGCGTTTTCGTCGTGCCCGGCCGCGGCGCCATCGGCATCGAGCTTGCCAATGCCCGCCGGGCGCGCGTCCATCTGCGCGAGCTGTTCGAAAGCGAGGCGTTTCGCGCGAGCGATGCGGCCCTGCCACTCGCGCTCGGCCTCGACATCTCCGGGGCGCCGGTGCTCGCCGATTTGGCGCGCCTGGCGCACCTGCTCGTCGCCGGAACCGCGGGCGCCGGCAAGTCGGTCGCCGTCAACGCGATGATCCTGTCGCTGCTCTATCGGCTGTCGCCCGACCAGTGCCGCCTTCTGCTGATCGACCCGAAGCTCGCCCTCTCCGTCCACGATGGCATTCCGCATCTGCTGTCCCCAGTGGTAACCGACGCAACCAAGGCCGCCGCCGCGCTCGATTGGATCCTCGCCGAGGTGGAGGCGCGCCAGCGCCAACTGGCGCGCCTTGCCGTGGGCGACGTCGACGCCTTCAACGCCTGCCTGCGCCGGGCGCAGAAGCGCCGGGAACCGAGCCTCGGCGCCGAGGAGAGCGCGTGCGCGCCGATGCCGCACATTGTCGTCGTCATCGACGAGTTCGCCGAGCTGATGTTCACCGGCGGCAAGCGCATGGAGGCGGCGGTGCAGCGGCTGACGCACATGGGGCACACCGCCGGAATACACCTGATCCTCGCCACCCAGCGAGCAACCGCCGACGTCATGACCGGAACGATCAAGGCGAGCATGCCGGCACGCATCTGCTTCAGAGTGGCCTCCAAGCTCGACAGCCGCGCGGTCCTCAACGAACAGGGCGGCGAGCAGCTTCTTGGTCAGGGCGACATGCTCTATCGCAATGGATCGGGCCGCATCGTGCGCGTGCACGGCCCCGACGTAGCCGATGCGGAAGTACGTGGCGTTGCCCGCTTTTTGCGCGAGCAAGCGCCGCGGGCGGCTTCCCGCGTCGAGGCGCTCGGGGCGCACGCGGCAGCACCCTCGGCGGCGCAGGGCTGGAAGGATGATGGCGCCGCGGGTTGCTACCCAGCGCCCACAAATTTGTCCTAATGTTGCGAAACCATCCCCGCCTCGCCGAATTGCGCGATCGCGGGCACGTTTGGGGGAATTTCATGCAGGCACGCAGGGCGGTGCAGCGCGGATTTTTTGCGATCATGTGCATGATCGCGCTCGCGCCCGGCCGAGCGGGGGCCGAGGACAAGCCGATCCCCCCTAACCCGGTGGGCGCCCATGGCACCTGGGCCCAATCGGTGACCAAGGACGCCGGGGTCACCGGTGAAGAGCTCGACAAGCACCAGCTCGCGCTGATCGCCAAGGTCAGCGTCTATTTCAACCAGATGAGCGATCTGCAAGGCCTGTTTGTGCAGACCGGCGCCGACAACAAGCGGGCGCGGGGCAAGTTCTATGTCAAGCGGCCGGGCAGGTTCCGCTTCGACTACGGGCCGCCCAGCAAGCTCGTGGTCCTCTCCGACGGCGAGTACCTGGCGATCCAGGACCACGACCTGAAGACCGACGATCGCGTGGCCCTGGAGCAGACGCCGTTTCGCGTTCTCATGCGCAAGGACGTCGATCTGCTGCGCGATGCCCGCATTCTCGAGGTCGATGACGTCGATGACGTCATCGTGCTTTCGCTCGAGGACAAGAACCCCGACAACCCCGGCCGCATCAAGCTCTACCTGGCGAAAAAACCCAATCTTGAGCTCAAGGAATGGGTCACCACCGATACCCAGGGCCTGGAGACGCGGGTCGAGCTGACGGAGGTCAGCAAGGTCGACAATCTCGACCCCGGCCTGTTTAAGCCTCCCCCGGTCGCCCTGGAGAAGGTCAACCGGTAGTCGGGGCGGCGCCCGGGGGCCGGTAGTAACGGCCATTGTCCCAAATTGAAACAATCTGTAACAATTTCGTGATCGATGAACGACTCCCCATTGAAATGGCCCCTACAAGTATTATGTTTTCTTTATAGCGAGCGGTGTCGCTCTTCATCGGTAGTGCCCCCCGTCTAGCCGAAAGACATCGCTTGCGGTGCCGGTTTCCCTCCCGGCACCATGCGCTTAATGCGCTTCTTGCGCCCAACTCCTCCCCCGGGGTTGGGCGCTTCTCTTTGAGGAGCCTACTGGTGCCTGGTGCGGGTCGCCCTGCTCGGCCGCGCGCTGAGGAAACTACGCCCCTTGCGCCGCGAGGAGCGAATCGATCTGCCTGAGCTCGTCGCTCAGCTTAAGCATGCGCTCGGTGACGCGCCGCTGAAAGTACTCGGCGAGCGATGGGTCTTCCTGCATTTGCGCGTGCATTGCCGCACGCGTGATCTTCAGACAGAAGACCCAATCCCGCGCAACGACCGTCGAACGGTAATCGTGCTCGATCAACATCGCCATCTCGCCGATCAGCGTCCCGGGTGCGAGGACCTCGTCGGTCTCCTCGCTCGCTTCCTTTAGGCGCTCGGCGGGCCCCGATGCGATGACGAAAGCACCGTCGCCCGCGCTACCAGCCTGGGTGATGATGTCGCCGCGCAGGAATTTCAGCTTTTGCGCGTGCCGGGCGATTTCGCCGAGCTGCAGCGGCGTGAGCCCGCTGAACTCGGCGACGGTGAGCAACGGCGCAATGATCTTTTCCATCAACGCGTCCCGCATGTGGTGATGCGGCCAAGCTCGGCCGATTCGCCCCAGCGGTAAAGCGCATCTGTGGATATTGCGGCGCTCGCCTCTGCGCGCGGTCGCTCAGGGAACGAGCTTGTAGCCTCCCGTTTCCGTCACCAGCAGCTCGGCATGCGACGGGTCCTTCTCGATCTTCTGGCGCAAGCGATAGATGTGTGTCTCGAGCGTATGCGTGGTGACACCCGAATTATATCCCCACACTTCCTGCAGCAGCACATCGCGCGTCACGACCTTCTCGCCGGCGCGGTAGAGATACTTGAGGATCGAGGTCTCCTTCTCGGTCAGCCTGATCTTGGAGCCCTTTTCGTCGAGCAGCATCTTGGAGGCGGGCTTGAAGGAATAGGGTCCGATGGCGAATACCGCGTCTTCGCTCTGTTCGTGTTGGCGCAATTGCGCGCGTATGCGGGCAAGAAGTACCGCGAACTTGAAGGGTTTGGTAACATAGTCATTGGCTCCCGAATCGAGGCCAAGGATCATGTCTGCATCGGAGGCGTTGCCTGTCAGCATGACGATCGGGCTTTTGAAGCCGCTCTTGCGCAGTACCTTGCACGCCTCTCTGCCATCCATGTCGGGCAGGCCGACATCGAGCAGCACCAGATCGAAGTGGTCCTTCTTGACGATGTCGACGCCCTTGGCCGCGGTGCCCGCAGTGACAACATCGAATTCGTCGTGCAGCGCCAGCTGGTCCTTGAGAGATTCACGAAGATCCTCGTCATCATCGACGATGAGAAGCTTGCGCGCGGTGCTCATGCTGCTCGGCTCCCGTCTATATCGATGTTGCTCGAAACACACACTCTAGCATCAGTTCGGCAGGGGAAACAGGGTTTGTCCCGATTGGCGAGACGCCGCAAGGTTTGGTCAAAACGTCACAAAGACCGCGAAGTGTGCGTCAGCGCTGCGTCGCTGGCGGCGACCAGGGGCGTGCTGCAGTTGGGCCCCCTGCGGTATCCCTGCGCGCTCGGGCGCGGAGGGTGTCGGGCGCGCAAACGCGAGGGTGATGGCGTAACCCCGATCGGGCGGTTTCTTATGCGCAAGGTCCTTTATCGCGCCGATCGTTTGGGCCGGCCACGCACGCTGTTGCCGAGCGTCCCGATCCGCGCCGATGCCGGCTGGTGCGATGCTCCCTCGGACCGCAACTACAATCGCCCGATCCGCCATCCCTACCCCGCGAGTGCCGAGCACCTGTGGCGCCCCGATGGACTCTACGATGTGCTCGTCGTGCTCGGCTACAACGATCGCCCGCGGGTGCTCGGTCTGGGCAGCGCCATCTTCCTGCACGTGGCGGGAAGCGCTGGGGCGCCGACCGAGGGCTGCATCGCCGTCGCACGCACCCACATTCTGCGGCTGCTGAGTCGCCTCGCGCCCGGCGCGCGGCTGCGCGTCTTGCCACAGGCGCGGCCGAAGCCGCGCGCGTCGATGCACAGAGCTCAATAACTCCAGGTGCGTTTGCCGTGCTCGAGGCGATCGCCGCCTTGGCGTTGCTGATCGCTGCCCGGGCGCAGGCCAACCAGGGCTTGGCGTGCCGATGCGCCGCGGGATGCCGGTGCCGACGCGCCTCTTGCCTATGCCGTGTACGCCGAACAGGTCAGGCGCAGCATCATGGCCGAACGGGTCGCCGACCGCCGAGCACGTGACCATTGAGACGACGCCGGCGACAAGCCCGAGCACGACCGCACCCATCGCTCCGGCGATACCCCTAGTCGATGTGCAGGGATGAATAGTGCGATGTCGGAGAATTTCATGCGCTCGGCCATCGACCTGTGGCAGCGTCGAGGTGGCAGCGCCGGGGTGACGGCGGCGACGTCATCTGAAGGCAGGTGCTTCGGGAACGACGGCGCCGTCGGTGAAGTCTCCGTCGGCGCATTGCGCGTGCTGCCGCTTGGCGCATTTCCTTCGCGCCAGAGCACGAGCGCCGAAGCATCCAGGCGGTAACGCTCGTTCGGCGTCGGTGAGATCAAGGCCTTGGCCAAATGTCGGGCGAAATGTCGGGCCAAATGCGAGGCCAGATGCGAGGCATGTCGCCGCGGTCAGCCGACTTCCGCGGCGCAAGGAGCAGGCTTCATGGCGGCCGGCTCGTCGCAAACGAGCCAGGGCCTGGGAATGATCCCTCAGATCGCGCTGTCGTCGGTCTCGCCGGTGCGGACGCGGACGGCATGCTCGATCGGGGACACGAATATCTTCCCATCGCCGATCTGCCCGGTTCTCGCCGTGCGCACGATCGCCTCGATCGCCTTGTCGACGGTGCCGGCCGCGACGACGACCTCAATCTTGATCTTGGGGAGGAAGCTCACCGTGTATTCCGCCCCACGGTAGATCTCCGTATGCCCCTTCTGACGCCCGTATCCCTTGACCTCCGTCACGGTCATTCCCTGCAGGCCGAGATCGGTCAGCGCAGAACGCACTTCCTCAAGCTTGAACGGCTTGATGATGGCCGTCACGAGCTTCATGCACATTCCCCTTTGCTGCCTCGGCCGCACGCCACCGTTTGCCCGCGCGCCGCGCCCGCCTCAACCCGCCCGATTGTCGTCCTAACGATAGTCAAAAGGTATGCCAATTGCGGTGGGGCGCGATAAGAGGTTGATCGGGCTCCCGTCGCGGCGTCTTGGCGGCGCACCGGGGTTGCACGCCCGCGCGCATTATCGCGCATCGAATAGGCAAATTGCAATTTCTGCTCCTTTTCTAGGCACGAGAGGCGGCGCGCGGACCCAACGCGGCCTGTCAGCCGCGGACGGACCCATCGCGTCTTGTCAGGCGCAGACGCACCCATCGCGGCATGCCAGCCCCCAGAACGTCCATCTCCAACGTGGTGCGCGGGCCTACGGGGAAACCTGGAACGGTCGCCGCTGCCGCATCAGTCCCTCCTGCGCGACCGATGCGACCAGCACGCCCTCGCGGGTGAAGATGTCACCGCGGCAATAGCCGCGCGCGCCGTGGCTCGAGGGGCTCTCCTGGGTGTAGAACAGCCAGTCGTCAGCACGGAAGGGTCGATGAAACCACAGTGCGTGATCGAGGCTCGCCAGCTGCATATCCTTGTCGAACATCAGTTTGCCGTGGGCGATCAGAGCCGTGTCGAGCAGCGAGAAGTCCGACGCATAGGCAAGGACGCATTGGTGCAGCGCCAGATCGTCGGGAAGCCGGCCCGTCGCCCGCATCCACACCGACTGCTCCATCGCGCGCGCCGTGCGCGTGACGTAGCGCGAGACATCGAGCGGCCGCAGCTCGATTGGCCGTTCGCTGTCCCAGTACTTGCGGATGGTCTCGGGCAGCTTGTCGATCAGCTGCGCCTTCAACTCTGCTTCGCTCGGCAATGCCTCGGGCATCGGCACATCGGGCATCGGCCTCTGGTGCTCGAACCCCGGCTCCTTTCTGTGGAACGAGACGCTCATGACGAACATCGCACGGCCGTGCTGGGTTGCAGTCACGCGGCGGGTCGTGAAGCTGCCGCCGTCGCGCACGCGTTCGACACCGTAGATGATCGGGCGCGCCAGGTCGCCCGGCAACAGGAAGTAGGCGTGCAGCGAATGGGCGATGCGTTCGGCGGGTACCGTGCGAACCGCTGCGACCAGCGCCTGGCCCAGGATCTGACCGCCATACACGCGCTGCCAGGCCTGCTGCGGGCTGCGGCCACGAAACAGGTTATCCTCGAGCGACTCCAGGTCCAAAATGGACAGCAGATCGTCGAGAGCGCTGCTGGGCGTGGCGGTCGCGTTCGACATGACGACGTCTCGGGATCGCGTTCTTCGCGTGCGACGGTGCGCCAAGGGAGGCTCAAGCCGGCTGACTGTCAAGCCGGCCGGAGGGAGGCCCCTGCGCACGAGGCTTTGCGAGCGGCGACATGACAGCGGTCGATCGCAGCGATGTGGTGATCGCGGGCGGTGGCATCGCCGGCCTGGCGCTGGCGTGCGCGCTCGCCGATGCGCTCGGCGCCGATGCCAGCATTGTGCTCGTCGAGCGCGGCCGTCCTTGCGCCCCGCGCGACGTCCGCGCGGTGGCCCTGTCGGTTGCCTCCATGCGCCTCATCGAGGCGCTCGGCGCGCGGGAAGCCATCGCCTCCGAGGCGCAGCCCGTCACCGCCATCGACATCACGGATTCGCGGCTTGACGACGCGCTGCGCCCGGTCCTGGTGTCCTACGACAACACGATCGACGGAGCCCCTGCGACCTACATCGTCGAGCACGACAAAGTGCTCGAGGCGCTTCGCGCCGCGGTGCGCCGTCGACCGCACGTCACGATGCTGTGCGGGCTCGTCGACGGCTTCTTTGCCGATGAGCACGGCGTGACGACGCGCCTTGCCGGCGGCGGGCTGCTGCACTCCTCGCTTCTGGTAGCGGCCGACGGGCGCCAATCGCCGCTGCGCGACGCCGCCGGCATCAAAATCGTGCGCTGGAGCTATGCGCAGCTCGGCATCGTCGCCACCGTCCGCCATGCGAAGCCGCATGGCGGTCGCGCCGTGCAGCATTTCCTTCCCTCGGGCCCCTTCGCGATCCTGCCGCTCACCGCGAGCCGCTCGTGCGTGACGTGGTCGGAAGAGCATGGCAAGGCGCGGGCGATTTTGGCCCTCGACGCAGAGGGCTTTCTGGCGGAGATCGAGAAGCGATTTGACTATCGGTTGGGGGCCGTGACGTTCGCGGGCGGTCGCGGTGCCTGGCCCCTCGACATGCATCTTGCCCGCGCGTTGGTCGGGCCGCGCCTGGCGCTAATCGGCGATGCCGCGCACGCCGTGCATCCGATTGCCGGCCAGGGCCTCAACCTCGGCCTTCGCGACGTGGCGGCACTTGCCGAGGTCGTCGCCGATGCGGCGCGCCTCGGCCTCGATTTCGGCATGTCGACTGTGCTCGAGCGCTACGAGCGCTGGCGCCGGCTCGATGCGGCGCTGTCTGCTGCCACCTTCGATGCCCTCAACCGGCTCTTCTCCAACGACTCCACCGTGCTGCGCACGGCGCGCGGCCTCGGTCTCGGCCTCGTCGAGCGCATGCCCGCCCTCAAGCAGTTCTTCGTCGCCGAAGCCGCCGGCGTCACCGGCGCCGTGCCAAAACTGCTGCGCGGCGAGCGCCCCTAACCCGACGTTTGCGCGAGCGGGCGCGCTTCAGCACCGCGGGCTATGCCTCGTCCTCCCCCGGGGATGCAAGCACGACGACCACCCGTCTGCCGCCGACATCGACGTTGGGAACGTGCGCTTCGCTGAACGGCACGAACTCCGTCTTGGGCGATGCGGTCACGGCGACCTCGAGGATGTCGCCGGCGCCGAAATTGTGCACGGCAATGATCCAGCCGATCGCCTTGCCCTCGCGATCGACCGCCGCCGAGCCGATCAAGTCCGCGTGGTAGAATTCGCCTTCGCCCGCCGGAGGGAGCCGATCGCGCTCGACGTACAGCTCGACGTCCTTCAGCGCCTCCGCCGCCGTGCGATCATCGACGCCCTGCAACCGCGCGATCACGCCCCTGGCGGTCACGCGCGCGCTGGCGATGGTATGCAGCGAGCCGTCACCGCCCGACAGGACTCCGTATGCGGCGATGTCCTCAGGGCGCGTCGTGTATGCGAGGATCGCCACCTCGCCGCGTGTGCCGTGCGCGCGCACGATGCGGCCAAGCAAGACGCGCTCTCCTCGCACGCGGAACCTCAAGTCCTCAGCGCGGCGCGTCGGCCTCGCCGCCCGCGGTCTTGCGCGCCGCCTCGCGCTCGGAGCGCTTCTTGCCCGGCTTGGCCTTGATCGGATTGTTGCGCGGCTGACGTTTGCACAGGCCCGCGGCGTCGAGAAAGCGCAGCACGCGGTCGCTCGGCTGCGCGCCGACGCTCAGCCAATGCTTAACGCGGTCGACGTTGAGCTTGACGCGGTCGGGGTTGGCTTTGTCCAGCAGCGGATTGTGCGTGCCGACCTGCTCGATGTAGCGGCCGTCGCGCGGCGAAGCGGCCTCGGCGACGACGATATAATAGTAGGGGCGCTTCTTGCTGCCCCCCCGCGAGAGTCGGATCTTCACGGACATGCGGTTCGCTCTCCTCGATCAAGATGGCGTTGAAAGTCTCCGCGCGGCACGCGCGCAATCCTCGGTGCCAGGGCGCTCGGGAATGCGGTGTCCGGAGCGGGCAAGGGCCGCAAGGCTGTCGGGAGCATGGCTATGTCTTCTTCCTCGGCAGCCCCGGCAGGCCAAAGGTCGGCGCACCACCGCGACCGGGCAAAGGCGGCAGCTTCGCCGGACCGCCACCGAGCCCCGGGAGCCGCTTTGGCGGTCCATCGCCGATGTCGCCCAGCCGCTCCAGGGCCTTCGGGTCGAGCCGCGCGAGGTCGGCCCGCAGGTGCTGAAGCTCCCCCGGACCGGGGCCGGCGCCAAAGCCCATCATGCGCTGCATCAGCCCGCCGCGCTGCTTGCCCATGGACTTCATGATGTCCGACATCTGACGGTGCATCTTCAGTAGCCTGTTGATCTCCTCCACCTTGGTGCCCGACCCGGCGGCTATGCGGCGCTTGCGCTTGCCATCAAGGATCTTCGGTTGGCGCCGCTCCCTGGGCGTCATCGACAGGATGATCGCGCGCTGCCGTTTGATGATGCGGTCGTCGATGTTCGCGGCGTCGAGCTGCTTCTTGACCTTGCCGATGCCGGGTAGCAGACCGAGCATGCTCGACATGCCACCGAGGCGCTCCATCTGCTTTAGCTGATTGCCGAGATCCTCAAGGTCGAATGCGCCCTTGCGCAATTTTTCGGCGATCGCCTGCGCCTTCTCGGCGTCGATTGTCTGCGCCGCCTTCTCGACCAGACTGACGACGTCGCCCATGCCGAGAATGCGCCCGGCGATGCGTCCGGGGTGGAAGTCTTCCAGCGCGTCCCATTTCTCGCCGGTACCCAGCAGCTTGATGGGCTTTTGCGTGACCGCGCGCATGGAGAGAGCGGCGCCGCCGCGTCCGTCGCCGTCGACGCGGGTCAGCACGATTCCCGTTATTCCGACGCCCTCATGGAAACTCTTGGCGAGTTTCACCGCGTCCTGGCCGGTCAGGCTGTCGGCGACGAGCAGCGTCTCCTGCGGTCGAGCACAATCGCGCACCTCGCGCGCTTCATGCATCAGTTCCTCGTCGATATGGGTTCGACCGGCGGTGTCAAGCAGCAGCACGTCGTAGCCGGCAAGCGCGGCCGCGTCCATGGCGCGGCGGGTGATCTGTGCCGGGGTCTGGCCCGGCACGATCGGCAAGGTGTCGACCTTGGTCTGTTCGCCGAGCACTCTGAGCTGCTCTTGTGCCGCCGGGCGGCGCGTGTCGAGCGACGCCATCAGCACTTTCTTCTTGTCGCGATTGGCGAGGCGATAGCCGATCTTGGCGCATGTCGTGGTCTTGCCCGAGCCCTGCAGCCCCACGAGCATGATGGCAACCGGTGGCTGGGCGGCAAGGTCGATCGGATCGGCGCTCGTGCCGAGCATCGCCACGAGCTCGTCGTGCACGATCTTGACGACCATTTGGCCGGGCGTGACCGACTTGACGACGTCCTGGCCGATGGCCTTGGCACGTACCTTGTCGGTGAACTCGCGCACGACCTCGAGCGCGACGTCCGCCTCGAGCAGCGCGCGGCGTACCTCGCGCATCGCCTCGCCCACGTCGCCCTCGGTCAGCGAACCGCGGCGGGTGAGCTTGTCGAGAATGCCGGAGAGGCGATCGGATAGGCTTTCAAACATCGAATTTCTTTCCAATCGTGGACGGTAGCGGGGGATTTAGGCACCTCGCCGAAACCCCTTCGGCAACTCGCCGCTTCATCGCCACGCACGCGGCTGGTGCCGGCGTTCTCCGACATTGGCCGCGATGAACCCGCAGAGAAGCATAACGCCCGTTCCGCCCCGCGGGGACGACGTCCTGACGAACCCCACGCCCCTGGGGCACCCAAGGCCGGGTCAACCTCCCGCGCACAACGCCCGCCGACCCCCGCCGGCAGCCAAGGAGACGTCCCGGTGAGCGCCCGAGTTCATGGAGAGGGACTGGGGAAAACCCTAGGCAGGGCGTCGTCGCCCAGGGACCGCCCCAACCGCCGGCAAAATGTTGGAGGGGGGAGGAAAAGTCAATATCCCGAGGCACCCCCAATCGCGCCGTCAGTGCCCGCGAAGGGTGCCATTCTCGGCGGGCGGGCTTCACTTTGGCTCGTGGATAGCCCGCTCGCCGCCGCCTCTCCCCGGCCGGATTTGGCATACACTATGCGCCGGGGCGATGGGGAGAAGCGATCCGATGGCGGCTTCGGTCACATGGGGTAACGGTGGGCGCGGCCTAGTGCCGATGCTGGTCGCCGTCCTCGTCGGCGGATGCAGCACGGGCAGCGGATCCCCGCTCGACAAGGCGTCGAGGATCGATCGGGAATTCGTCATTGCCGCGGTCACCTGGGATCTCAATAAGGACGGCTACGTGACCTGCGATGAGTGGAAGCAGTATGTCACCAGCCTCTTTCGCGAGGCGGACGCCAATCACGACGGCGTGCTGACGCGTGAGGAGTATAAGGCGCTCAGCCGGCTCGACCGCCTGTTCGAGACGGTGGGGTTCGACTACTGGGACGCCAACCACGATGGCCGCCTGACCTTGAGCGAAATGGTCGAGAAACCCAACCCGGCGTTTACCCTCCTCGACAAGAATCACGACTGCGTCCTCAGCCCCGATGAACGCGTGCAGTCGCGCGGTCCCGCCGAAGACGCGCCGAAGGACTCCGGCCAATTGCCGCCGATGGGCGGCCCCGGCGGCCGTTGAGCCTCCGTTTGCTCGCCGTCGCGGCGCCATCGCCACTCTCTCGCCGACCGCTATCGAGGTACCCGCCGCTGGATGGCCGGCCGCATTGTCCCTCGCCGGGCTTGGTCCGCAGCCTGCCGCTCGAAGGGTAAGGGTGCATCCGCCCCTTGGTAAAGGTCTCAACCTCCACCTTGAGCGCGCTTGTGAGGGCGGGCGCCCTGGTGAGGGCACGGCGCAGAGCCGCGGCGGCCAGAGCGGGGGCAGCGCGCATGCGCGGCTTTGGGCCACGACGCGCTCGGCGGTGAGGAGATCGCCTGGCTCATTGTCGGGCCAATGTCGGGCAGTTGTCGGCGCGAAAGACCAGCGCTCGGTTCGATTGTCTTGCCCCTCGCGCGCCCATATAAGGGGGCATGTCGAACGCCATCCCCTTCCGCAAGATGAACGGCCTTGGCAATGCGATTCTGTTGATCGACATGCGCGGCCGCGCTCGCCTATTCGCCGCCGCCGAGACGCGAGCGATCGCCGCGCGGCCGGAAACGCGGTTCGATCAAATGATGGTGCTCTATGCCCCGCACGCCGCGGGGAGCCAGGCCTACGTGCGTATCTACAACTGCGATGGATCGGAAGCGGAGGCCTGCGGCAACGGCATGCGCTGCCTCGGCTGGATG
>Ga0187783_10001675_pt1 | contig 16377 bp, 15 predicted proteins | sample 1015_SJ02_MP02_2_FD_132471 | JGI IMG/M metagenome (GOLD analysis project Ga0187783, IMG submission 132471) | Tropical peat soil microbial communities from peatlands in Department of Meta, Colombia - 1015_SJ02_MP02_20_MG | ecosystem: Environmental > Terrestrial > Soil > Wetlands > Peat | place... | reverse complement strand
TGCGCGGACTGGCGGCGGCGATCTGCTCGACGTTGGCCACGCCGAGGTGGGTCTCGAGGACCGCGTGCACGAGGATCGGCCTATCCAGCCCTGCCCTGGCCTCGAGCTGGGCGAGCAGGCGGTCGACGTAGTGGATGTCCCACGGGCCCTCGACCTTGGGGACCATGATGACCTCGATCTTGTCGCCGATCTCGCCGACGATCCGGGTGAGGTCGTCGAGCACGAACGGCGAGGCGAGCTCGTTCACCCGCGTCCAGAGGGCGGTGTCGCCGAAATCGGTCTCGCGCGCCACGCTGACCAGGCCCTCGCGTGCCGCCTCCTTGCGGTCGAGTGGCACGGCGTCCTCGAGGTTGCCCAGGAGAATGTCGACGGACGGCAGCGTTTCGGGCAGCTTGGCGACCATCTTCTCGTTGGAGAAGTCCAGGAAGTGGATCATCCGCGACGGCTTGAAGGGGATCTCGCGCGCGGGCTGCGGCGCGTCGATCGCGAGGGGCGAGAAGAAGGCTCTGGGGTTGCGCAAGGTCGGGCTCCTGGGTCGGTCTGTGGGTCAACCGTATCGTGCCGGGGAGGGCCGACGCACTAGAGTTGGCTGCAAAGGCGGGGTTCGGACCCCCCGCACGCCGCCACCAAGGAGACCAGATCAAACCGATGAGCCATTCCGAGACCGACGGAGTCGAGACTGACCAGGCCGCGCGCGAGGCGAGCGGCGCCCACCCCTACGGTCGCTACCTGGAGGAGTTCGAGGTCGGCGACGTGTACAAGCACTGGCCCGCCAAGACGGTCACCGAGGGCGACCACCACCTGTTCTGTCTGCTCACGATGAACCATCACCCGCTGCACATAAACGACGTGTACGCGCACAAATCCCAGCAGGGACGCAACGTCGTCGCGGGCCCTTACGTGTACTCGCTGATCTTCGGCATGACCGTCGCGGACGTGTCGGGCAAGGCAATCGCCAACCTGGCGACCGAGGCATTGTCGCACCCGGCCCCCGTTTTCCACGGAGACACGCTGTTCGTCGAGTCCGAGGTGCTCGAGACCAGGGAGTCGCAGTCCAAGCCAGACCGCGGCACGGTCAAGGTGCATACGCGCGCCTACAACCAGGACGGGCTGCTGGTGGCCGAGTTCAAGCGCGTGGTGCTGGTCCCGCGCAAGCATCCCGGGCAGGCCGCGAGCGCCTCCGACGACGGCGCGGTGGCCGAGAGCGCGGGCGTGTCGGGCGGGGTCGACTAGCGGCGGCCGCACGGCGCTCCGGTCCGGCGTGTGGCCGGCCCGGTGGGCTGTTTGCCCTATCTACGGGGCCCTACGGGCGTTCCCGCACGCGCTGGCGTCCGTGTCACAGCGACGCTGGTCCAGGCGACTGGCCGCCGGCCCGGGGGTGCGGTAGGCTCTGTGGACCGCCCAGCCCGGGCGTTTTTCCGTTCCGGAGCCGTGATCTGAGGGGCGAGGTGCCGCCGGGCGCTCGCCGATCACCGCCGCGACATAGAAGTAGGGAGATCCATGAACACCACCGCCTCTGCCCCCACCAAGAATGAGCGCCTGCTGGCCTGGGTCGAGGAGGTGGCGATGCGGACCGAACCGGACGAGATCTACTGGTGCGACGGGTCGGCGCAGGAGTACGACCAGCTCTGCCAGAGGCTCATCGACGCCGGCACGTTCGCGAGGCTCTCGGACGCCAAGCGCCCGAACTCCTACCTGGCGCTGTCGGACCCCGGAGACGTGGCGCGCGTCGAGGATCGCACGTTCATCTGCTCGGCCACCGAGGAGCAGGCGGGCCCGACCAACAACTGGCGCGACCCGGCGGAGATGCGCGAGACGCTCAACGAGCTGTTCGAGGGCACGATGCGCGGGCGCACGATGTACGTGGTCCCGTTCTTGATGGGACCGCAGGGCTCCGATCACAGCTACGTGGGTGTGCAGCTGACCGATTCGCCCTACGTGGCCGTGAGCATGCGCATCATGACGCGGATGGGCCAGCGCGCGCTCGACGCGCTGGGCGATGAAGGCGAGTTCGTGCCGTGCCTGCACTCGGTCGGGATGCCGCTCGAGGACGGTGTCGACGACGTGACCTGGCCGTGCAACGCCGACAACAAGAACATCGTGCACTTCCCCGAGACGCGCGAGATCATCTCCTACGGCTCGGGCTACGGCGGCAACGCGCTGCTCGGCAAGAAGTGCTTCGCGCTGCGGATCGCCTCCGTGATGGCGCGCGACGAGGGCTGGATGGCCGAGCACATGCTGATCCTCAAGCTGACCTCGCCCGACGGCGAGGTCAAGTACGTCACCGGCGCGTTCCCGAGCGCCTGCGGCAAGACCAATCTGGCGATGATGATCCCCACGCTGCAGGGCTGGAAGGTGGAGACGATCGGCGACGACATCGCCTGGATGAAGTTCGGCGCCGACGGGCGCCTGTATGCGGTCAACCCGGAGGCCGGTTTCTTCGGCGTGGCGCCGGGCACGAGCGAGAAGACCAACCCGAACGCGCTGCGCATGCTCGGGCACGACACGATCTTCACCAACTGCGCGCGCACGGACGACGGCGACATCTGGTGGGAGGGCATGACCAAGGAGCCGCCGGCACATCTGATCGACTGGCATGGAGCGGACTGGACGGCGCAGTCGGAGACGACCGCCGCCCATCCCAACGCGCGCTTCACGGTGCCGGCGGCGCAGGACCCCGCGATGGCGCCCGAGTGGGAGGACCCCGCCGGCGTGCCGATCGACGCGATGCTCTTCGGTGGGCGGCGCTCGACGGTCGTGCCGCTGGTGTGCGAAGCCTTCGACTGGGAGCACGGCGTGTTCCTCGGCTCGGTGATGAGCTCGGAGAAGACCGCGGCCGCGACCGGAACCGTGGGCGAACTGCGCTTCGACCCGTTCGCGATGCTCCCCTTCTGCGGCTACAACATGGGCGACTACTTCGCCCATTGGCTGAAGATCGGTCGTCGTGAGGGGGCGAAGCTACCGAGGATCTTCTACGTCAATTGGTTTAGAAAGGGGGCGGACGGACGCTTCCTGTGGCCCGGCTTCGGTGAGAACTCGCGAGCGCTGGCGTGGGTGTTCGCGCGGTGCGCCGGTCGCGGCGCCGCCGAGGAGACGCCGATCGGGCTGACGCCGCCGGCCGGCGGAGAGGGCATCGACACGCACGGCCTGGACGTCTCCGAGGACGACATGGCCCAGCTGCTCGGGGTCGACGCGCAGGAGTGGAACGCCCAGCTGCCCCAGATGCGCGAGCACCTGGCCAGGTTCGAGCGCCTGCCCGCAGAGCTACACGAGCAGCTGCGGGCCCTGGAAGAGCGTTTGGGCTGAGCCGATGGCTGGGGGGATACCGCGCGTCGATCCCCGGGCCCTCAGATCCTCGGCGTTCAAGCGCGCGATGACGGCGTTTGCGCTCACGCGCTTTGGCACCTGGTACTCGTCTGAGCTCGGGGCGCGGATCGACCCCTGGCTTCTGCGGGCCACGCGCGGTCGCGTCGACCACACGCTCGGCTCGATCCCGGTCGTGCTCGTCGTCGCGCGCGGCGCGCGCAGCGGACGCGAGCGCGCCGTGCCGCTGCTCTACTTCACCGACGGCGACGACGTGATCCTGATCGCATCCAGCTATGGCAGGTCCAAAACGCCCTCTTGGTACTACAACCTCAAGGCCAATCCTGACGTGCGCCTGGAGGGGCTGGGGCGCTCCGCGCCGTACCTGGCGCACGAGGCCGAGGGCGAGGATCGCGATCGGCTGTTCGAGCTCGCCAAGCTCGTCTACACCGGATACGGCAGCTACGAGCAGCGCACGTCCGGCACCCGGCGGATCCCGGTGATGCGCCTGTCACCGGCAACCGCCGCTACCACCTAGTAGAGCCAGCCCCGCGCGCATCCGCGCGGGCGCGCGGGCGGGCGTCCTACTCGTGCCCGTGCATCTCGCTGGCCGCGGCCGGGGGACGCGACTCCTCGGCCAGGGAGGTGATCGTGAGCGCTCCGCGGGAGGCCGACTCGAGCACGTCGGTGGCCTCCTCGAGCGAGCGCGCGTAGAGCTCAACGAGCAGATGGACGATGATGCGCGAGTCGTCCTCGTGCTTGTGGAAGCGCACGTGGGTGAAGAACTCGCGCACGCCGTGATCGCCGAAGGCCGCGTAGGAGAGCGCGTCGCCGGCCTCGGGGCCAGAGCAGCTCTCGACGTCGTCGGCGTCAACCTCGACGGTGCACGATGCGACCCACGGCGTGCCGGCGATCATCCGTTCCCAGCGGTCCTCGATCGGCTCGACACGCCCGTTGGCGAAGCCGAGGTGGGGCTGGTCGTGCATGCAGTCCAGGCACTGCACGACCGCCTCCTGGAGCTCGTCGACGGCTTCGGCGCGCTCCCCGGACTCGGGGTCGATCTTGTGGATGCCCTCGTAGTGGACCTGAACCTCGAGGTCCCGCGACCAACAGCGGTAGCAGCGAAGCCAGCTGCGCGCGCCGGTCTGGGGCATCGCTTCGTCCATCAAGGCGCATTGTAGGCGCCCCGCCCGAGCGCCTATCCGAACGTGAACGCGTAGCCGGTGACGCCCGGGGCGAAGCGCAGGCCGAGGCGGTGCTGCTGGTCGCTGGGAAGTGATACGAGCGTGTACAGGCGCTGGCGACTCACGGTGACCACGCCGTCGTGCACGTCGGCTCCCTCGTCGGCCGCAGCGATCGGGCGGCCGTCGAGCAGGACGTGCACCGGCAGCGGGCGTTCGCCGGGTGAGCTGAGCACGAGGTAGACGTCCTTGGCGTCGAACTCGAGGTCCACGCCGGCGCCGGCGATCGCTTCCGCCGGCTGCCCGGAGATGTTCCAGGTGCCGCTGTAGGCGAACTGGTTGAGCTGCAGGCTCGCCGGCGGCCGGTCGCCGTAGTCGTGGATGCCGCCGACGGGACCGTTGACCCAGCCCTGCGCGCGCGCGGTGCCGAGGTAGGTCTCGGGCGTGGCGAGTTCGCTCGGCACGACCACGCCCGTGGGGTGGCTCATGCCGCCGACCTGGGCGCCGGCTTCGGCCAGGAGCGCGCGGATCGCCGTTTCGGTCTTGTCGTAGTCGCCCTCGCCGAAGGCCGTGTAGCGGACCTGGCCGTGGGCGTCGATCAGGTAGTCGGCCGGCCAGTACTCGTTGCCATAGGCGTTCCAGGTGCCCATTTCGTTGTCCTGCACGACCGGGTAGCGGATGCCGAACTGGCCGATCGCGTTGGCCACGTTGGCGGCGTCGCGCTCGAAGGCGAACTCGGGCGTCTCCACGCCCACGATCGTCAGACCGTCGTCGCGGTAGGTCGCGTCCCAGGCCTTCAGGTAGGGCAGCGTGCGGATGCAGTTGATGCACGTGTACGTCCAGAAATCGACGAGCACCACCCTCCCGCGCAGCGAGGCGAGGCTTAGCGGCCGGTCACCGGGCGTGTTGAACCAGTCCTCGGTGTCGGTGAATTCGGGCGCTTCGCCGAGCGGCCGCAGCTGCCTGGCGTCGGCGAGCAGCGTCGCCTGGCTGGCGTTCCTGGCGGCCGCGTGCACGTGTGTCGCCGACCCGCCGCACGCTTCGGACCCGTTGGCGGGCGCGAACTTGGGCTGGTGGCCGCTGACCTCGTGCAGGCGGCTGGTGACCGTGCTCGAGCACTCGAGCGACGCCGTGAGGTTGACATCGGGGATGTGTTTGGCCACGAACTGGTCGAAGTTGACGTCGGCCATCGTGAGGATCGCGATCGCCGTGAGCACCATCACGCCACCGAGCGCGCGCTGCAGCTGCGGGCCGCGACCGGCCCTGCGCACGCGGTCGAAGACCCTGCGCCCGCCGAGCGTTAGCGCCAGCAGCACGACGGCCGAGCCGAAGGCGTAGGCGATCGCGATCGCGATCGTTTTCCCCGACGCTGCGCTCACCGAGATCACCGCCGCGAGTATCGGGCTCGCGCACGGCGTGTACACGAAGCCCAGCGCGGCCCCCACGAGCAGACCCGAGCGAAAGCCGTCGCCGCTCGAGCGCGGACCGAAGCGGGCCAGGCGCGAGAGCGGGGCCTCGACGCGCGCGGCCAGCTGGGGCATGAGCAGCGCGACGCCGAACACGAGCAACACGACGATCGCGACGTCGCGCAGCGGATCGCTGCCGAGGCCCACGCCGTCGACGACGTTCGCGATGCCGACGATCGTGACCGTGAAGGTGACCGAGAGCCCGAGCACGATGCCCAGCGGACGGCGCCGGCCGCCGACGCCCCCCGCGGACAGCAGCGCCGGCAGCACCGGCAGCACGCACGGCGACAGCGCGGTGCCCGCGCCCGCGAGGATCGCAAACGTGACCAGGATGAGCATCGGGTCCTCTGACCTACAGTCTGGCGCGCCGCCAGGGCGTTACGCGCCGGCTGTCAGCCGGTGCGCTCATCCAGGCGGCGCTCGAGCTGTGTGCGCAGAGCCGCCTCGTCGAGCCGCGGGTCCTGCTCTCCCAGCAGCGCGCGCGCTGCCGGACGGCCGCCGAGGGCGCGCAGCCCGAGCTCGCCGTGCTCGGCGGCGAACTCGGCGAGCGCGCCATCCCGCCGCGCGCGGGCTCGCCGCTCTGCCAGGTCCAGGCCGGCGCGATGCTCGTCCAGTGCGGCCGCGAGCTCCTCGATCCCGTGGGCGGGCGAGAGCGAGGAGACGGTCAGCACGGGGATCTCGGAGCCAAGCGAGCGCAGAGCCGCGCCGAGGTCGCGGGCCGCGTTGCCCGCCAGCGGTCCGAGGTCTGCCTTGGTCACCACCAGCACGTCGGGGATCTCCATGATCCCCGCCTTGAGGAACTGCAGCACGTCGCCGCTGCCCGGCTGGACGACCACGGCCACCGTGTCGGCGACCTCGGCGATCTCGGTCTCGGCCTGGCCGGTGCCGACAGTCTCGATCACCACCACGTCGAAGGCGGCCGCGAGCGCGTGGGCCGCCGCGCGCGTCGGCGCAGCCAGCCCGCCGAGGCGCTCGCCGGCGGCGGTCGAGCGGATCAGCAGGCCGGCGTCGGCGGGGTCGAACTCTATCCGCGCGCGATCGCCGAGCAGCGAGCCGCCCGAGCGGCGCGAGCTCGGATCGACTGCCAGCAGCGCCGCCGTGCGCCCCTGCGCTCGCCACAGCCCCAGCAGCGCCGACAGGAGCGTGGACTTCCCCGCCCCCGGCGGACCGGTCACGCCGATCACGTGCCCGGCCGGCTCGGCGCCGAGCGCAGCCGGGGATAGCTCTGCCAGCAGCGCAGCCGACTGCGCGCGATCGGGCGCCGCAGAGCTCTCGAGCAGGTTCAGCGCGGCGGGCGCCGCGGTCAGGTCTCGCTTGCGCAGCCGCGCGCCGAGCGCCGCGCCGTCCGCGCTCACGCCGCGGCGACCGAGGCGTCCGCGGGGCCGGAGTCGGCCTCGCCCGAGGAGCCGGTGGCCGCGCCGTTGCCGGCTCCGTTGTGTGTCGCGCCGGCGGCCTCTGAGACGAGCGTGACGATCTCGCGCATGATGCGCGAGATGTCGAAGTCCTTGGGCGTGTACACCGCGGCCACGCCGGCCTTGCGCAGTGCCGCGACGTCCTGCTCGGGGATGATCCCGCCCACCACGACCGGCGCGTCCACGCCGGCCTTGCGCAGCGCCTCGATCACGGCGGGGATCAGCTCGCCGTGCGAGCCCGACAGGATCGACAGCCCGATCACGTGCACGCCCTCCTGCAGCGCCGACGCGGCGATCTGGCTCGGCGTCAGGCGAATGCCTTCATAGACGACGTCCATGCCCGAGTCGCGGGCGCGCACGGCGATCTGCTCGGCGCCGTTGGAGTGGCCGTCGAGCCCCGGCTTGCCGACGAGGATCTTGGGGCGGCGTCCGAGCTGCTCCTGCAGGCGCGCGACCTCCTCGCGCAGCTCGTTGAGGTCCTCCGCACCGGGCGGCGCGGCCGCCGCGCCGACTCCCGTGGGCGCGCGGTAGCTCCCGAACACCTCGCGCAGGGCGCGCGCCCACTCGCCCGTCGTCGCGCCCGCTCGTGCGGCGGCGATCGTCACCGTCATCAGGTTCTCCTGCGCATGCTCGTCGCGCGCGACCTCGGCGAGTGCCGCCAGCGCGGCATCGACGGACCGCTGGTCTCGCTCGGCGCGCCAGCGGCGAACCTCCTCGGTCTGCTGCGCTTCGACGGCCGGATCGACGATGAGGATGCCTCCCTGGGCGTCGGCGGTGAGCGGCGAGCGCTCGGTCTCGGTGAAGCGGTTCTGCCCGACGACCACCTGCTCGCCGGCCTCGATGCGCGCGATCCGCTCGCGGTGGGACTCCACCAGCGCGGCCTTCATGTAGGGGACGGCCTGCACCGCGCCGCCGTGCTCGGCGACGACCGCCATCTCCGCCCGCGCCCCCTGCAGCAGCTCTGCTACGAGCGCTTCCATGACCTTCGAGCCGGCGAAGATGTCCGGGTACTCGAGCAGGTCGGTCTCATATGCGAGCACCTGCTGGATGCGCAGCGACCACTGCTGATCCCACGGTCGTGGCAGGCCGAGCGCCTCGTTCCACGCCGGCAGCTGGATCGCGCGCGCGCGCGCGTCGCGCCCGAGCGTGACGGCCAGCGCCTCGAGCACGATCCGCTGCACGTTGTTCTCCGGCTGGACCTCGGTCAGGCCGAGCGAGTTGACCTGGACCCCGTAGCGAAAGCGCAAATGACGCGGGTCGCTCACGCCGTAGCGCTCGCGTCCGATCTCCTCCCACAGGATCGACATCGCGCGCAGCTTCGCGTGCTCCTCGACGAAGCGCACGCCGGCGTTGACGAAGAACGAGATGCGGCCGAACACCTGCTCCATGCGCCGCTGCACGTCGTCCTCGTCGCCGCGGCGCAGACGCTCGTTGACGGCGTCGAGCACCGCGATCGCGTCGCTCATCGCGTAGGCGATCTCCTGCACGGGCGTGGCGCCGGCCTCCTGGAGGTGGTAGGAGCAGATGTTGATCGGGTTCCACTTAGGCACGTGCTCGACGGTGTAGGCGATCATGTCGGCGATCAGGCGCATCGATGGCGCGGGCGGGAAGGCGTAGGTGCCGCGGGCCAAGAACTCCTTGATGATGTCGTTCTGGGTGGTGCCCTGGAGGTCGCGCTCGGGCACGCCCTGTTCCTCGGCGACGACGATGTACAGCGCCAGCAGCCACGCTGCCGTCGCGTTGATCGTCATCGACGTGTTCATCTCGCCGAGCGGGATGCCGTCCATGAGCGCGGCCATGTCGCCGCGGTGGGAGATCGGCACGCCGACCTTGCCCACCTCGCCGCGCGCGAGCTCGTCATCGGGGTCATAGCCGGTCTGGGTGGGCAGGTCGAACGCGACCGACAGCCCCGTCTGGCCCTTGGCCAGGTTACTGCGGTAGAGCTCGTTCGACGCCTTTGCCGTCGAGTGGCCGGCATAGGTGCGCATCATCCACGGGAGGTCGCGCTCGGGCAATCGCGGAGACTGATCGCCGCTCATGGCCTTGATTGTAAGGGCGCGCGCCGGCCTTTATCCTTTGGCATGTGAGCCAGACCGTCGAGCTCCCGCGCACGGGCCCGCCCGGAAGCGGCCTAGGGGGCTCGTGGAAGGTGATCGTCCGCAACGACGACCACAACACCTTCGATCACGTCGCGCGCACGCTCGCGCGCTTCATCCCCGGCGTCACGCTCCCGCGCGGCTATGAGATCGCAAACACGATCCACAGCTCGGGCAAGGCGATCGTCTACAGCGGCCACCAGGAGCCGGCCGAGCACTACTGGGAGCAGCTCAAGGACGCCGGTCTGACGATGGCGCCGCTTCAGCGCGACTGATCAGGGGCTGAGATCGGGCGCTCGCACGCCGGCGCCGCGCCCGTCGGCGAGCCCACCTCCACGCCCGTCGCCATCCCCGTTGCCGGCCGGGGCGGGGGCGAGCAGCAGCGTGCCGCTCGCGGTCAGGTCGGCCCAGCCGTAGAGGACCGGGACCTGGTACCAGCTCGAGTGCCCTCTGCGAAAGTCGACCATCTCCGGCCCCCCCCAGTAACGCTCCCAGTCGAGCTCGCGCTCGAAGGTCGCCAGCTGCTGGAATTTGTAGCGGTCGTCGCGGAAGCGGTAGACCGCGTAGGAGCTGGCGCCGTAGCGCAGCGCCAGCGCCGCGACCTCGTTGAGCGCGAGCTCGAAGCGTTCGGCGCGAAAGCCCGTGGCATACCACGGCACGATCACCGTGCCATGCCCACCAAAGCCCGCCATCAGACGCCCACCTCGGCGTGGATCGCGCCCGGCCCCTCGGCCGTTCTGCCCTGCCCCTCGGCATCGGCGCCGACGAGGATCGAGATCTTGCCGAGATGCCTGTTTTCGAGCATCAGCTGGTGGGCTTCGGCCACGCCGTCGAAGCCGAGCGTGCGCCACAGGACCGGACGGATCTGCCCGCTCTCGATCAGCTCGTTGGCCTTCATGCACTCATATGCGTTGGCGAAGTGCGAGCCGAGGATCTCCTTCTGGCGCATCCACAGGTAGGCGACGTTGAAATCGAGCTCGATACCCGTCGTGCCGGCGCAGATCACGACTTTGCCAAATGTCTTGGCGGTGAAGACCGACGTCGGGAAGGTCGCTTTGCCGACGTGCTCAAAGACGATGTCGGGCGCGTCGCCGAGCAGCTCCTTGACCCGCTTGGCGAACGTCAGCGACACCTTGAAGCGCGCGTTCTCCTCCTCGGGAGTCTCACCGCCCTTGCGCATCATTCCGGCGAACTCGTTGCGGTCGATGTAGTCGACCGCGCCCAGGCGCTTGACGAGCTCGCCCTTCTCAGCGGACGACACGACGCCGACGCAGTGCGCGCCGGCTGCCTTGCAGAGCTGCGTGGCGAACACGCCCAGGCCGCCCGCGGCGCCCCAGATCAGCACGTTGGCGCCGGCCTGCAGCTTGCAACGCGTGATCAGCATGCGGTAGGCGGTGAAGTACACGAGCCCGTAGGAGGCCGCCTCCTCCCAGGTCAGCGCCTTGGGCTTGGGCAGCAGCTGCTGCGCCTGGACCTTGGTGAATTGCGCGAACGAGCCCCACGTCGTCTCATAGCCCCAGATCTTCTGCGAGGGAGCCGCCATCGGATCGAGCCCGTGGACCTCGGGGTCCTCGTAAGAGGCCTGGTTGCAATGCACGACGACCTCGTCGCCTGGCTTCCAGCGGGTGACGCCCGCGCCGACCTTCCACACGACCCCCGACGCGTCCGAGCCGCCGATGTGGTGCCCGTACTCGGGGTGGTCGCCGTACTTCATCACCGACACCGGCTTGCCGAGCGCGGCCCACACGTTGTTGTAGTTGACGCCCGCCGCCATCACCCTGACGACGACCTCGAACGCGCCCGGCTCGGGCACCTCGATCTCCTCGATCTGAAAGGCGTCCTTCGGTTCGCCCTGGCGCTCCTCGCGGATCACCCACGCCGCCATCGACGCGGGCAGCTCGCCCGGCGCCACGTCGAGCTCGGAGACCTGTCGCATGTCGATTGCCATGTGCGCTTGAACCTCGTGTTCGGGGAGCCGGCGGCGTTACGCATCCGCAATCCTAGCTGGACCCTGCGCTCTGGCTTTCAGTTGGCTGCCGACCGGTAGGGCACCCCAGACCAAGCGTCTGCGCTCAAGTCCGGCGCCTGCCCGAAGCCAGCGCCTCGACCGAGCTCTGGAGGTTCTCGATTCTGACCCGCAGCGCCTCGATGCGGGCCCGCTGCACCTCGGCTGAGCTTCTCAGCGCCTCGGCCGGACGTGGGACAGCCCCTGGCGTGGGCCGGCGAGCCTCGAGCGAAGCGTGGACCGCGACGGGCGGGCGCTCCGCACGCTGGACCGCACGCGGTAGCGGAGCCGGTGAGCCCGTGGCGCCGTTGCGGCTGGCAGGCTCGCCCGGCTTCGAGGCGGGCTCGATCTGCTCTCGCGCAGGATCCCCCCGCCGGGTGCGCTCGGCCGCGGAGCGGGGGACGATCAGCACCCATGCCAGCAACGCGCCGACAAGTGCGAAGCCGCCGGCTATCGCCAGTGCGTGGGAGAGGCTGTACACGAAGGTGTCACTCATTGCGCGCGCGACCGCGGCGGGCAGGCTGCTGTGGCTGGTGCCGCTGCCCGAGCCGAGCGCGTTGACAAGCGTCGTGCGCTTGGCGGAGCTGAGCTGGGGCAGCAGCGTCGCCAGCCGCTGGCGGCCGAGGGTCGCGATGATCGCACCCATGACGGCCACGCCGAAGGTCCCTCCGACCATGCGGATCATCGAGAGGATTCCCGAGGCCACCCCCGCCTTGGCCTGATCCACCGCGTTCATGGCCGCGGTGCTCATGGGCGACATCACGAGGCCCATGCCCACGCCCAAAGCCACGAAGCTGATGACCAGAAAGCGGTAGCTCGAGTGGGTGGTGATCCCGGTCATCCAGAACAGCGAGAAGGAGACGAAGAGCATGCCGAGGGTCATGAGTGGGCGCGGGCCGACACGATCGGCGAGTCGACCGGCGATCGGGCCCGTGACCATGATCAGAACCGTGGCCGGCAGAAAGCGCAGACCGGTCTGCAGCGGCGAGAGGTGCAGGATGTCCTGGAGATAGAGCGCGAGAAAGAAGAACATCGCGAGCATCGAGAAGGAGACGATGAAGGCGACGATGTTGGCGCCGAGGAACGAGCGGTCCGAGAAGAAGTGGAAGTCGACCATCGGCACGCGGCGGTGCAGCTCGATCGCCGCAAAGGCAACGAGCGCCAGGGCTGCGACGACGAACAGGCCGATCACGCGCTCCGATCCCCAGCCCCAGCTGTTGCTCTGGATCAGCGCGAGCACGAGCGAGGCGAGCCCGATCGTGAGCGTGGCCACGCCCGGCAGATCTATCTCCGCCAGCGAGCGATGCGCGTTCTCATCGCGCGACTCGCGGGTCGCGAACAGCGTGACGGCGACCGCGACGATCGCCACCGGCACGTTCAAGAAGAAGATCGACTGCCAGCTGACGTCCTCCACGAGCAGCCCGCCGACGACGGGGCCGATCGCCAGCGCCATCGCCGACACCCCTGCCCAGGTCCCGATCGCGCGCCCGCGCTCCTGCGCCGGGAACGTGTTGGTGATGATCGAGAGCGTCGCCGGCATCATGAAGCCCGCGCCGATGCCCTGGATGGCGCGAAAGACGATCAGCCACGTATCGCTCTGCGCGAGTCCGATCATGAAGCTCGAGGCGCCGAACACGACCACGCCGAAGAGGAAGGCGGCGCGGCGCCCGAACAGGTCGCCGAGGCGCCCGGCCGTCACGAGCAGGACGGCGAACGTCAGCGTGTAGGCGTTGACGGTCCACTCCAGCGAGGAGGTCGACGCGTGCAGGCCGCGCTGGATCGACGGCAGCGCCACGTTGACGACCGTGTTGTCGAGCATGATCATGAAAAGCGCGAAGCACATCGCGCCGAGCGTCCACCAGCGGCGGTTGTCCTCGGTCAGAGTCAGGCGGCTGGCTGTGCGGGGAACGTCGGCACGCGAGGACATCGGGGCGCTCCCTTCGGTCGGCGGTGTGCTCAAGCGCTGAAAGGCAACTCGACCACGGTTGCGCTGGCGCGGCGGTCGCCTATCTCAACGCTCATGCCCGGCTCGGCCTCGCGGCGCAAGAGAGCGAGACCGATCGGACCGTGTACAGGTGATAGCACGGAGCTCGTCAGCAGCCCGACGGGGCGCTCGCCGAGGAAAAGCTCGCTTCCCGCCGGGACGGCCTCGGACAGGCGCAGGCCGCGCAGGTGGCGGTTTGGCTTGCCCTTGTAATGCAGGCGCGCGACGGTCTCCTGGCCGACATAGCAGCCCTTGGTGAAGCTCACGGCGCGCGCGTTGATTCCCGCCTCCTGTGGGATCACGCCATCGTCGAGGTCGACGCCGTAGCGCGGGCGCCCGCACTCCACGCGCACGATCTCGGCCACCTCGTCTGAGGCCGGCTGTGCGCCGGCCCGCACGAGCGCCGCCACCACCGCATCTTGGACGCTCGCGTCCGTGAGCACGTCGACGCCCGACGGCAGCGCGGTGGCGATCAGGCGCACCGGTGCGCCCGCGATCAACGCCGCGAGGTGATCGTGCTCGCGCGCGGGCAGGTCGGACACACCGTCGATGCCCGCCAGCAGCTCGCGCGTGCCCGGGCCGGCGAGCGAGAGCAGCGAGCACTGCAGCGTGCGCTTGTGCAGCTCGACGTCATAGCCGACCTTGAAGCGGCGGATCGTGTCGAACAGCGCCTGCAGGCAGCAGCGCTCGGTGTCGAGCAGCAGTTCCCCGGCGGCCTGCTCGCGGTCCCCTTCCGGGCCGGCGACTACGAGCACGCGCAGATCGCCGAGCATCTTTCCCTTGTGGGTCAGGAACGCCGCGTAGCAGCCCTCGCCGGGCGCCAGCGCGAGCACGTCGTTGGTCACCTGGCCGTTGAGGAACTCGGCCGCCTGCGGCCCAGTGAGCGCCAGCTTGCCGCGCTCTGATCGGTCGAGCAGCGCACAGGACTCGGTCAGCGCGCGGTACTGGCGCTCGGCGTCGGCGACGGGCTCGCCGACCGCCGCGCCCGCGGTCGTTTGCGTGGCAGCCACCGCTTCGAGCATAGCCTCGCGCGCGCGGTGGCCGCTAGGCTCTGGGCGAATGGCCCTGGCCGACGACTTCCAGCAGATCGTGGACTCGCTGCCCGACGACTGGACCGATCTCGAGCTCGACCTGCGCATCTCAGACGAGAGCCGCTACGTGGAAGCCGCCGTCTACCTCGTGACGTGCAACGCGCGTCCCTACTCGCACCACGACTGGCACTGGCGGCTGCTCGTGGCCCACCGCTTCGGCCACGCCGCCGCGGCTCCGGCGGTGCACGCGGCCCTCGGCCTGCTCGACGATGCGGGCATCGACGGTGAGCTGGCCGTGCGCGAGACCCGCAGCGGACGCGTCGAGATCACCCAGATGTGGGGTCGCCCCGAGTCGGCGCGCGAGGAGTTTCGCCGCCTGCGCGCCCAGTAGCGATCGGCCGGGGGAGGGGCGATATGGCCGTCGTCGTGCTGCTGACCGCCGACCTGCTGTTCGGCTCGCGCGTCCAGGCCTCGCTCGGGGCGGCCGGACACGAGGTCCAGCTGGTCGGCGACGGTGCGGTCTTGCGCGTCCGCCTCGAGGACGACGCAGCGCCCGCGCCCGACGCGCTGATCGTCGATCTGACCGACGAGCGCCTCGACGGCATAGGGATCGTCGAATCGCTGCTCGGCGATGGGCTGTTGGCGCGCACGCGCACGCTCGCCTTCTACTCGCACGTCGACGCGGCGACACGCGCGCGGGCGACCGACGCGGGCTTCGACGCCGTCATCCCGCGCTCGCGCATGGCGCGTGAGGGGGCCGGCGTGCTGGCGGCGCTGCTCGACGGCTGAACAGCGCGCCGCCCAGGCAGGCTGAACGGCCCGCCGCCCAGGGCGAACAGCTAGCCGCTCGCGGCCGCGGCGGGCGCGTGCGTCGCTGCGCGCGCGCGCCGGCGACGGCGCAGGGGATGATCGGGCGCGGCGCCGGGGCCGGGCAGCGCGCGCACGTCGCCCACCGACAGCCTCGCGCCGCACGCCGCGCAGATGCGGTGCGCGTCCACAGCGCCACCGCAGCCGCGGTGCTCGAGGACAACCGGCGGTCCTGCGGCGGGGGCGGCGTGGCGATCGCCCCACTGCATCAGCGAGACCATCGTCGGCCACAGGTCAAGACCCTTGTCGGTGAGGCGGTATTCGTGGCGGGGCGGGTGCTCCTGGTACAGGCGCCGTTCGAGCAGCCCGTGCTCGGTCAGGCGCGCCAGGCGCTTCTGCAGGACGTTGCGCGCGACCCCGAGGTGGGCCTGGAGCTCGTCGAAGCGCCGCAGGCCGAGCATCACGTCGCGCACGATCAGAAGCGACCAGCGCTCGCCCACGAGCGCCAAGGCTCCCGCGATGCTGCAGATCTGGGTGTCGTAGTCGTTGTTGAGCATCTCCTGACAGCATAGCGCGACCAAGTTTCATCATGCAACTGACCATGCTATGGTGCGTTTCATCATGCAACGCAAATGGCGAGTGGCGGCGATCGTGGGCGCCGGGGTCTTCATGGCGAGCCTCGACCTGTTCATCGTCAACATCGCCTTCCCCGCGATCGCCAGGCACTTCGGCCAAACCTCGCTGGGCACGCTGTCGTGGATCATCAGCGGCTACGCGATCGTGTTCGCCGCGCTGCTCGTCCCCGCCGGACGCTGGGCCGACGCGTTCGGGCGCAAGCGCGCCTTCCTGCTCGGCCTCGCGATCTTCGTGCTCGCGAGCGCCGGCTGTGCGCTCGCGCCGTCGGTCGGCGTGCTGATCGGCGCCCGCGTCGTACAGGCGGTGGGCGGCGCGCTCATGCTGCCGACGTCGCTGGGGCTGCTGCTGCCGGAGTTCCAGGCGCCCGAACGCCACATCGCGATCGGCATCTGGGCGGCCACGGGCGGTGTCGCCGCGGCCGCCGGACCGCCGCTGGGGGGCCTGCTCGTGCAGGCC
>Ga0187783_10001674_pt1 | contig 16378 bp, 19 predicted proteins | sample 1015_SJ02_MP02_2_FD_132471 | JGI IMG/M metagenome (GOLD analysis project Ga0187783, IMG submission 132471) | Tropical peat soil microbial communities from peatlands in Department of Meta, Colombia - 1015_SJ02_MP02_20_MG | ecosystem: Environmental > Terrestrial > Soil > Wetlands > Peat | place... | reverse complement strand
GGGTCGGCATACCATTTCACAGTCGCTTTGGCTCCGCAGCCGCTCGCTTTCGTTCCTCGACGCTGCAACTTCGGGCTTCGACTGGCGCGTCATATCGGCTCTGCTGGAGTATGGCCGATCACAATAGATTACCGCCGGGCGCGCGGGGCAACGCCCATGCAGCTCAACACGGTCATACATTCCAGCGAGAACCGCTCTCGCGTCCGGAAGATTGCGGAGCCTACGACCGCAGGCTGCGTGGCGCCGCAGACCGCATCTTGAGAATGGCGGACCGACAAGCGGCTCACCTCTAAGACTTTGAGAGCCGCGTTCTGAAAGGCGATGTGATGCATGGCCTCCATCGGCGGCAACATCACCTGGTTAAGCATGCGCTCGGACTCGGGTCACGCATTCGAGGGGTGCGCAGGAGCCTTGGCCATCTGCACCTAATGTTGTTTGGACAACGCGGCGGCACGCCAACGCGTTCTTTCATCGGAGAGCACGAAATCGATTGCCCTCTTGGCCATTGCTTGATTCTGTTTGCCCGTAAGCAGTGATTCTTCGCGAGCGTGCTGGCCGACTTCCATAGTTGGGTTGCTACGCAGGAGGTTGCCCCGGGCGAACCTTGGGACAGTTACGACTCTCGTTGCCCTGCCGGGCGGCGGCGCTGGCATGGCTTGACCAGATCCTGGCAGCCGTCACAGTGGACCCGCAGGCCTACGCGTTCTTGCAGCTGACAGTGTTCTTGGTCGGTACATCGCCGTCGAGACGGTGGCCATGTTCGCAATAATGGTCGCTCACAGCCCGCCAAAGTCGCCGCCGGCGTCGAAGCAGCAGGTCGCGTTCGCGGCCGCCGAGGCGCCACCGAAGATGGAACGCCTCGTGGCCAGCAAACCGCCGTCGTTCAGCGTGATCAAATTCGCCGCCGGTGCTCCAGCGCACCCGGCGCCGAGCTCGAATTCCATGATTCCTAGCTTGCCTCCTCCTGTAAAGCGAGCGATGGCGCCGCGGTCTCGCCGATCGAAGCGGCCGAGCAAACCAATGAGCTCTGCCACAAATGCGCGTTTCCCATCCAACGGCGCGCCATCAAGACTGCCGCCGGATCGCGTGCTCGCCTTGGGGCAACAGCTAGGAAAATAACATAGCTTAGGGTGCGTAGTTCGTTGCGCGGTGCTGCGTTCAACACGAGGGACGCAACATGATCGACCAACGCAGCAGGCTCATAACGGAGCTGGAAAACCTGCAGAAATCGCGACGTGACGCTGTAGCAGCGTACAAGCGGACAGGGGACCGGAATTACTGGCGCGAAGCGTGCGAGTCTTCGCAAACCATCACTGCCAAGCTCCAGGAGCTGGAAGAGACGGGGTTGGACAGCTTGGACAAAGCCCTCGATGGGCTGATGGCGGTGGAACAATGACCGACAATCTCAAGGGTATCGCGCCAGCCCCGAAAGCCTGGCATGAAGGCTATGACGCCGGGCGTCGCTGGCTGCCGCGCAAGAACCCCTATTCGACCGAAAGCGATGACGCGCTTGCTTGGGTCAGTGGGTACATAGAAGGGAAGACAAAGCCGTCGCGGGCCGCGAAGCCATGACGCCGGCATACGTCCATGAACTCGGTCTCGTGCTCATCATCGCGATCGTCGCGGGCATGATCGCTTGGCGAATGTGGAAGGGGTGGTGAACCGGCCATGACCGACAACACGATTGTTGGCCGCCGCATGCAGTTCGTGACCTGCTCGGTCCATGAAGGCTTGCATGACCTCGGCGATTTCGCTCACGGCCAGGACACCGAATTTGACCCATCAGACGACAACGCACCCGGTCGGTATTCCTGGGCCATTCATCCTAACGACGGTTCGGTGCTCATCTGCCGCGACAATATGACGGATGCATACAAGGCTGGGCAAATCGACAGACATACGCAATGGGTGGCCGAGTTGATTCGCGAAGCATTGAAGCGGTTTCGCGGAAGTATGTCATGACCAACGAGATCGAGGCAAACATCGATTTGCGCGATCAGGTTGAATATTGGGCCGAGCTTTATAGTTCCATTGCAGACAAGAGCAGCATCGAGCTACGCGAAGTGATGACACGTAACGTGGCTTATCTGCGTGCGGTAGCTCGGTGCACTCACACCGATCGACTGGGAAATCCTTGTTCGGCGTGCCTCACGGCGGAGACGAGGGCGTTGCAGGCCATCCAGGCCATGACCGACTGCACAATCACCTTTCACGCGAGCACCGATCAGGCCAAAGCGCTGCTTAGATTCCTTCGGCGCATTGACCCTGAGGAGCCCAAGCGATTGCTAGATTGTAATGAGGTCGAAGCCTGCAAGATTGCGGGCGAGCTGCTGCGCACGGCGCTGCGCCAGGCCATTGAATCGGCGATGATGTGATGACAAGCAGGCTCCTTGACGCGCAGACCGAGAACGCCGCGCTTAAGGCCATGTGGCATCGGCATTGACGTCCGCCGGATGAACGACACCAAAAGATCGTGGCAAAATCTCGCGCAAGCAACGCGCGCGCTTGCTGGTAGCATCACCGACCCCGATGCCAAGCGCGTCTTGCTTGAAATTGCTGTCAGCTACGATCGTTTGGCTGAGCTAGCCCAAAAAAACAACAAAGCGCATTGAAATTGAAAACGCATGGAGGGCCAAAAGCAAGAGGCGGTCACTCCGTCGAACGCGACCGACCGCCTCTCCGAGCGGGGCATCTCGGCACCGGGACGACGTGCCCCAGCTCACGGCTCATAGCCTAATGGGGTGGGAGTTAACTCGACGCGCTATTGCCGAAACACCTGTAGGCTTCTTGAAAACTGATTAATGCATCTGAATGGGCGAGTTGCTCCCCGCTCTGCGCAGAGCCGCCGGCGCCTCCCGTGTCCATGTGCGCGCGTTCCAATGCCTGGTTGAGGCCTTCCAGATATCGACGCTGCGCTCCCGTATCTCGACAAGAAAATTGCCGCAAGCGAACTCCACAAGATCAGTGCGTCCGGAGGAACGATTCATTGCCGGAAAGATTTTCATCAGCGATCGCCGTGACGATGCTGTATCGACGCCGTGGAAATTACCGGGAGCCAGATCACGTAGCAGGTTCCGATTTATTCGAACTGGCATGCCGTGCCAACATAGTGTCGATCACTGCGCGTTTGAGAATTTTGCCGGTCACGCCCTTGGGCAGCTCGTCCCAAACCTCAATATGCTTAGGGATTTTGAAGTTTGCTATCTTGCCCCTGCAGAATTCCTTCAACGCCTCCTCTGCGACCGCGGCTCCCGGTTTAAGGGTGATCACTGCCTCGATACGGTCGCCCCACACTTTGTCGGGGAGCCCGAACACCGACACCTCGTGCACCGCCGGATGCTCGGCAAGGACATTCTCGATCTCCGTCGGAAAGACGTTGTAGCCCCCGGTCTTAATGCGGAATTTGGCACGATCGGCGAGGTAGACGTAGCCGTCGGCATCGCGGTGGGCGAGGTCGCCGGTGCGCAGCCATTCACCGAAGAACATTTCCTGCGACTTCTCTGGGGCACGCCAGTAGCCGGGAAATACCACGTCGCTGCGGACCACCAGCTCGCCGATTTCGCCGCGAGGCAAATCATTGTTCTCCTCGTCAACGATTCGGATGTCCACCCATGACAGGGGCCTGCCGATCGAGGCCAGCAACTCGGGACGCGTGGTCAATCCGAGCTCATGGTCGGAGGGGAACAGCATATTGGACATGCCGAGAAGCTCGGTTGTGCCATACATTTGCAGGAACGGACAACGGAACTTCAGGAGGGCCTCGCGGATGGTCGCCGGTGGCAGTGGCGACGCGCCGTAGCCCAGTAGCCTCATCGAGCTTACTTCGTACTTGCCGAAATTCGGTACAGTCAGCAGCGCGGCAAGCATCGTCGGTACCAGCACGCAGTTCGTCGCCCGGTGTCGCTGGATCAGGGTCAGCGCCCGCTCTGCGTGCCAAGGTCCGACAATCACGCAGGTCGCCGCGACAAAGATGTTGCGCAGCATGTGCATCATCGGCACACCGGCGGCTGGCATGGCCTGCAACCACACGCTGTCGTGGACGAGGCCCTCATTCATGGCCGTGTATAGGATGGTGCGTAGGAACTTATCGTGCGGGTAGATCGCTCCCTTCGGCAAACCGGTAGAGCCCGACGTGTAGGCGATCATCGCATGCTCGTGGGGCCTCTCATGGAGCACGCCATCGCGCGCATGCCTTGCCGTCAATTCCTCATAATCCAGAGGTGCACCATGCCCTGCGGCGAAGCCGATCAGGGCCGGCGGATTCGCCAAATCGGCGAGCTGGGCCATCGCGAGACTAACCAGGCGCAGATGCTCGCCGGAGTATATCAGCAGCCGCGGCTCGCAATCCTTTATTAAGGTCGCTACCTCGGCCGCGGCTAGCCGCGGATTGAGGCCAACCCGAATGGCGCCGACCTTGGCTGCGGCGAGGAAGGTCTCAGGCACCTCTATCGCGTCGTGCGAGAGCACTGCGATGCGATCACCGGGCGATACACCGAGCGCGCGGTAAGCGTGACCAAGCGCGTCAGTGCGCCGATCCAGCTCGCCCCAAGTCACCTTCCGGCTGATCTCGACGAACGCGTCCTTGCCAGGCCAGTGAGCTCCATTGCGCCGCGTCAACGCACCGAACGTCGTCATCTTGCGATCAGCCCAGCACGTGTCCTACATCTTCATGACTGCGTCGGCGAACTCGCGCAGCATGGCCATTTCCACTTCCTGAGGAAAGTATCCGACGTGGTGCCACAGGAAGTACTCGTCGACCTTGTAGCGGTCACGCATGCGCCCGATATCGTCCTGCACCGCCTGCTTACTCCTGCTCCACAAACGGCCGACCGGAACATGGTATGGCGGCGCATTGTAGGCGTAGTTGAATAGCTCCATGAAGCCCTGCTCGATGTCCTTCGTTTCGGCTTCGGTCCGACCCAGTGTGAGGTGCCCGCCGATGGCAAGCGCATCGGTCGGCGTGCTCCTGCGCCCCACCCGCTCCGCCTCTTTCTCGTATTCGGCCAACACGATGGGCATGAACCGTTCGTTCGCGTTGGAGACAAACGATACCATCTTGCCGCCTTCGCGCGCCCAAAACCGCACCGTCTCCATGCTGTTGCTGAAGGGTGCGTAGACCGGCGGGTGAGGATCTTGCAACGGTCGAGGCACTATGCCTATCTCCTTGAGCTCCTTGTCGGCGGTAACCGCATGGGCACCGAAATCGTCAGTGGGCGCGAACCGCCACTTGGTCGGATACGGAATCTTCCAGAAATCACCCTGAACGCTGGTCGTTGGCTTCGTCCACAGCTCTTTCAGGATACGCCAATTCTCGTAGAAAACCGCGCGGTTGCGCTTGTCGGCGTCGGAGCGATCGGAATGCGTCGAAGTCACGTTGATGTGCTGCCCGAAGGTCGCCGTCCAGCGAGAGGTATTGCCTCTCGAGAAACCCGCGAATACGCGACCGTTGGTGAAGTGATCGAGCATCGCTACGTCCTCGGCCAGTTTCACAGGATTGATGACGGTGAGATTCATACCGAGCTGCCCGACGCGCATCTTCTTGGTGTGCTGCGCCACGAAATAGTCCCACATGAGCGGATTGGTCGTCGTCTCGATGCCTTCCACCTGCATGTGTTGTTCGGTCATGCAAAAGCCGTCGTAGCCCAGCGCCTCCGCAAACTGCATCTGCTCGCGCAGCCGATCCATCAGCACCTGAAAGCGGCCCTTGTCCGAGCCTGCGAGCTGCACCCGCTCGCCGCGCCCGATGAGGTAGGGGATGACCAGAATGGTGAAGCGCATTGGGACCTCATGCGTCGCCCAAAAGTAGGGCCGGGTAAGCTGAAAGCCTAACGAATTTCTTCGGGATTCCACGAAAGCTCGATTCTCGAGCCAAGGACGCGGCGATCCATTCGACCCCGGGCCTGGACTTGAGGAGAAATGTATGGAAAGGGCTGCACGCCTCAGGCCTGGCGCCATGGTCAGCCAAGGCAAGGAGTTGATCGCAGGCGATCAACACTGAGCAGTCCCGGATTTGGGTTGGATCGAAGATTCGCCAAGGCGCCGTACGCCGAGGTGCGGGAGCTGGTGCGGTTATGCCACGGAGCGGGATTTGCCACCTTGTCGTTACCGCGCGCAGATTGACTGTGGGCAGCTCGCGCGGCGAGGCTTGAGTGCCTGCGTGCGGGCGCCACTCAGTGGCGCGCGCGCCCGGGTCTTGCAGGATCCTGGCCGAGCTCGCGCAGCCGCAACGCAAGCGATAGGCCGAATATCGCATCCGGGTGCTCGAAATCGACCCCGAACAGCTCCTGCAAGCGCTCAAGGCGATAGCGCAGCGTGGACACATGGATGCCAAGGTCATCGGCGCAGGGCTGATACCGACAATTGCTGCGAACGAATCGCGCTAGCGTGTGCAGCAGTTCGCTGCCATGGCGGGCATCATAATCCTCGATGGGGCCCAACGTGTCGCGTACGAAATCGCGGGCCGTCGGCTGGCTCATCGCCGAGAGCAACACGGCGAACGGCCCGAAATCCGCGTGCGATACTTGACCCGATTTGCCAAACATTCGGGCAAGGGTCATGGCACGCCCACACTCGAGCCGGGCCTCGCTATAATCGGCCAACCGCCGGCAGACGCCGCTCGTGGCCGCAACAAGCGGTGCGCCGACGTGGTGTGCGAGCGTGGTCAAGACTCCGTTGACAAATCTATCCCAATGGTCCGCCTTTTCCTTCGGGCCGACGGGTGCGAACACGATAAGATCGTCATCCGCGATCACGGCGGCACCGGGCCGCAGGTCCGCAACACTGCGTGCGAGGCTCAGATGCAACCCGGAACTCGGGGCCTCACCCGTCTCCTCTTTCAAGCAGCCGATCACAATCAGGCGGGCAGGCCCTGGCAGCGAAACGCCCAGGCGCTGGGCGCGGGCGATCAGCTCGCTGGGGTGTCTGGGCACGCCGGCAAATAGCGTCTTGAACACCTCTGCAAGCGAATTGGCTTCGCTGCGAAAGCGCACATGTTCGCGCATGAGTTGTACGCTGAGGGCAAGCCTGGCTGCCTGGGCGATCATCGCATCTAAATCGTCCAGTCCCTCGCCGGCCGGAAAGATGATCAGGCCGCCAACGGTTTCGTTGTGAACACGCAACGGCTCCACGACCGGACTGAGCGTTGTCGTGTCGATGGCCAAAGGCCGACTGATCTTGAAACCGCTCGTCGAAGAAGATCGCACAAGCTCGATAATGTCAGAGGCCAACGCTCCCGCGACCGAGCGTTTCCATTCCTGCTCGCTCAGCAAGGAGGGCGCAGGAGAGCGGCGCACACTGAAGGTACCGGCAGCCAAGTCGGCAATGATCAGCGGATGGGGGATCACAGCGGTTACCATCTCGACGACCTTGTCCATTGATCCCTCTGCGAGGACAAGCTCCATCAGCAAGCTGCTGATCTCGATTGTTTGTCCCAGGCGCTGTGCGCGATCCTGCTCGAGACGGACGCGCTTGGCCTTGTCCACCGCGATCGAGGCAAGCTGCGTCACCGTAGCGAGAAACGCCAGCTCGGTCTCGCCGACCGGTATCCTTTCGCGCGAGTGCACCGCAATCGTCATCTCGCGACCGAGCTGATCGGTGTTGCCGAGCGGCAGAATAACGACCGTGCGATAGCCGCGCAGGCGTGCGTCCTCCTTGTAGGCGAGAAACTCCTCGCAGACCTGTGCGTCCTCGATGATGACCGGCTGATTGGTCTCGATCACCCGCATCGTCGCACTCTCATCGAGCTTCCACGACGTCGGCGGATTGCTTGCCGCGTCCAAGCGCGGATCAAAACGTACAATGAGTTCCGACAACTGAGCCTTGCGGTTGACCCCCATGATGCCGCACGAACTCCAGGAGCTGTGCTGGCAGATGGCGACCACGATCCGATTGAGAACTGCGGGCAAGTCATTGCTGCTGTTGATCAGGCGAGCAATCTCGACAACGCTGCGGGATCTGCCGACCTCCGATTGGGAGATCCCCGCAGTCATCGCGTGCACCGACATCTCAGAGATACCCATTTCTATGCGATCTCAGGAGCTCGGGCATCTGTGCCTACATTTCCTAGGACAAATCCCGTCTTTATTCCTAACATTCACACGACGACAGCCCAGTCTGCAACAGCTAGCATCGCCGCTTTCGCCGGCGTGTAATTGCCGTCAGCGGCTGCGGCTGCATTCCTCGCGGCTGAGGTCACAAGCGGCGAGCTGTACCGGAGGAGGAGACGTGAAGTTTTCTATCTCGATCAGTCTGGAGCGCTTTGATCCTAAATCCGACATGCGCGTGGTTGCAGCCCAGGCGCTGGAACTCGTCCAGATTGCCGAGCAAGGTGGCTTTGAAATCGCATGGACGCCCGAGCATCACACGATCGAATTCACCATAGCGCCCAACCCGTTCACGATCCTCACCCACTGGGCCGCGCATACGAGAACCATCCGTCTTGGAACTGCCGTGGTGGTGGCTCCCTACTGGCACCCGATACGGGCTGCGGGTGAAGCGGCGCTATGCGATGTCTTGAGCAACGGAAGGCTGGAATTCGGCATCGGCCGTGGCGCCTATCAGTTTGAGTTTGATCGCATGGCGGGCGGCGTACCGCAGGCGGAAGGTGGCGCCTTCATGCGTGAGATGCTTCCGGTCTTGAAGTCGCTGTGGCAGGGCGACTACGAACACCGCGGCCGGTATTGGAGTTTCCCCTCGGCTACGGCCGTGCCCAAGCCGCTGCAGAAGCCGCATCCCCCGATCTGGGTAGCCGCTCGCGATGTTGCCACGTTCGATTGGGCCATCAAGCAGGGCGCGGATATTCAGGCGACCCCGCTCTCACGACCAAATAGCGAGGTGGAAGTGCTCGGCAAGCGATTCAGCGATGCCCTCGCCGCCAATCCCGGTCGACCGCGACCGCGCTTCCTCATACTTCGCCGCACCTGTGTCTACGAAGATCCTGACGAGTGGGACACTCCCGTGCGCGCCTCGATCGAATACGGCCGCCACTTTGAAAACTTGTTCAAGAACATCGGCGTGGTGCGCAACGGGTTTCCAGAGCCGGTCGACGTCGCGCTGATTGCCAACCGCAACGAGTACGAACCGACATTCATCCGTGAGAACATGATGTTTGGGACACCTGAGGAGGTCATAAGGAAGATCGAGTTCTATCGATCGTGCGGCGTTGACAACTATTGCTACGGGGCATCATTTGGGTTGCCGTTCGACGTGCAGCGGCGATCCCTGCGGCTTTTCATCGCGAAAGTCATGCCGCATTTCCATCGCCGAAGGTCGCCGCAGCGAGAATGCGCAGGGATAGCTGGCAACGCAGCTGGCCCGAAGCCAGAAGCGGAAGCAACAAAGATGTGAGGAGCGGTTGGCTATGATGGATGAGACGTCCGGTGGCGGACCAGTAGAGCGGCAAGCCAAAGAGCCAGTCCTCGGCCGGCGTCAATTCTTGATAGCCGGCAGCGGTGCAATTGCCGGCTGGGCCGTCAGTGCCACGCGAGCTACATGGGCCCAAGGCAAGTTCGCTGGGCAGAAGGTCGTGTTTGCAAGCTGGGGTGGCATCTACCAGGAGGCGTCAAAGAAGGGCTACTGCGATTCGTTCGCAGCCAAGAGCGGAGCCACTGTGGTCCAGGACGGGCCGGTGGACTACGCCAAGCTGCGGACCATGATCCAGAACGGTCCCCCCGCCTGGGACGTGGTCGATGTCACCATCGATTTTCTCTACAATGCCGCCAGGGACGGCCTGTTTGAGAGGATCGACACGAGCATTGTCGACACAAAACTCTTGCCGCCCAAGTACGTGCATGAGTATGGCATAGCCAACATCGTCTGGTCCTACAATATCGCCTTCAGCACCCAGGCCTTTGCCGATGGGAAGCACCCCAAGACCTGGGCCGAATTCCTCGATCTCGAAAAGTTCCCGGGTCGGCGCGCGCTGCGCGATCGCGTCAACCCCATGTTGGAGATCGCACTTCTTGCCGATGGGGTACCGTTTGAAGGGCTTTACCCGCTCGATGTCGATCGGGCGTTGAAGAGGCTCGAGCCGTTCAAAAGGAACGCCGTGTGGTGGACGACCAACTCACAGTCCCAGCAGCTGATGATCGATGGCGAATGCACGCTCGGCATTCTGAACAATGGGCGTATCTACGATGCCGTGCAAAAGGGCGCAAAGATAGGGATCGAATGGGCGCAGAACCTCCAATCGGTCGACTATCTCGTCGTGCCAAAGGGATCGAAGGCCAAGGATGCGGCGATGGGACTGGTAGCGGAGATGATGTTGCCCGATAACCAGGCGACGGTGTCAAATATCATGCCGCTGGCCCCCACCAATCCGCAGGCCTTCAGGCTCATCAAGAAAGAGGTTGCCCCTTGGCTCTCCACCGAACCGGCCAACCTCGCGCAGGGATTCCCGATCAACGAGGACTACTGGCGCGACAACTACAAGGCGCTTGCCGAGCGCTGGGTAGCCTGGAAACTTGCTTGAATCACGGAGCCAGCCGCAGTCTCGTCCCGGCCTGAGACCGACCTGACACGATGAACGACAGGATCGATGCGCGCGGCTGGCTCGTAATCCCCGCGGTCATCATTGTCGGCGTTCTGTTTGCTTATCCCGTGTCCTGGCTGCTCGTGCTGAGCGTAACCGACCCGGAGCCGACCCTTCGCAATTTCAAAATACTGATCGAGGCGCCGGTCTATCTCAAGGCGCTCTGGAACACGATCCTCATTAGCGGCTCGGTGACGCTGCTATGCGTGCTTCTCGGGTACCCGATCGCGTACACGATGGCGCATGCGGGAAACAGGCTCCGACGTCTCCTGATCTTTATTGTGCTCATTCCGTTTTGGTCGAGCATTCTCGTGCGCACATTTGCCTGGATGGTTCTGCTGCAGCAAAAGGGACTCATCAACAAAACGCTCGTTGATTACCTCGGTCTCGTCGAGACGCCATTGACACTAATTTACAATCGCACGGGCGTGCTGATCGGGATGAGCCACATCCTGCTTCCCTTCATGATCCTCCCTCTCTACTCCGTGTTGAGCCGCATCGAGCCCAGCCTAAGCCAAGCAGCCGCGAGCCTCGGTGCGCCGCCCGTCAGAAACTTCGTGCGCGTCCATCTGCCTCTGAGCCTACCCGGCCTGATCGCTGGCGGTGTGCTCGTATTCGTAATCGGGCTTGGGTACTACATTACCCCCGCTTTGCTGGGTGGGCCGGGCGACGCGATGATCGCGCAGCTGATCGAGATGCAGATCGCCGATTTCGGCAATTGGGGTCTTGCCGGCGCGCTAGCGGTAATCCTGCTCCTTGCTACGACGATGACCTTCCTGCTCGTCAGCCGCTCGCTGATCGAGGGCGTCCGATGACGGCGATCTATTCGGAACGCTTTTGGCCGGCGCTGCGCGCATGCATGTGCCTGGGTATCGTTGTCTTTCTCATTTCCCCTATGGTCATCGTCGTCATCATTTCTTTCAGCTCCGCCCCATTCCTCACCTTTCCCCCGCCTGGCCTATCTTTGCAGTGGTACCGGAAGCTTTCCGGCTCATCGGTCTGGCTCGATGCTATCGCCACCAGCGCCACGGTCATGTTACCAAGCGCGCTTATTGCCACGTTCGCCGGGACCGCCGCAGCGGTCGGTCTTGCTCGCGGCCGGATCCCCGGAGCGGCAATGATCGCGAGCCTGATCATGGCGCCGATGATCGTGCCAGTCATCATTACCGCTGCAGGCATGCTAGGCGTATTCCGCTCCTGGGGCCTCCAAGGTACACGGCTTGGGCTCATTTTCGCTCACACGACCCTCGCTATCCCTTACGTCGTCTTCACGGTTCTCGCGGCCATGCGGCTCGTCGACGATCAACTTGAGAGTGCGGCATTGACGCTAGGGGCAACGCAGTGGCGAGCCTTTTGGCGCGTCACATTCCCTTTGATTCTACCGGCGGTGCTATCCGGTATGCTGTTTGCGATGGTGGTCTCGTTTGATGAGCTCGTCGTGTCGATTTTCTTGAGTTCGCCAACAGTCCGGCCGGTGACTGTGCAGATGTGGTCCGATGTGAGGGGTGACGTCGACCCAACCATTGCTGCCATGGGCGCCCTGTTGCTCGCCTTCTCGGTCGCCGCTCTGCTGCTCGAGACGGTGCTCAATCGGCAACGTCGGCCGGTGGCAGCGCCTGCCGCGAAGACATTCCCGCAAGGGATGGCGCCATGACCGAGGGTCTGCTCCACCTCAACGAAGTGTCGAAGGGGTTCGGCATCGTCATCGCCGTGGACCGCATTTCCTTCACCCTCGCCGAGGGAGAGTTTTTGAGCCTCCTGGGCCCATCGGGTTCCGGCAAGACAACGACGCTCCAGATGATTGCCGGCCTGACGCGTCCCACTTCCGGCGAGATCCAGCTTGCGGGTCGACCCATCAGTCCGCTGCCGCCCTACAAGCGCGACATCGGCATGGTCTTTCAAAATTACGCGCTTTTCCCGCACCTGACGGTTGCACGCAATGTCGCGTTTCCGCTCGAGATGCGCCATATGCGCCGGGCTGAGATCCGCCGTCGCGTCGAGACAGTTCTCAAGCTCGTCGATCTTGCCGGATTTGATGATCGGTATCCGCGACAGCTCTCTGGAGGACAACAGCAGCGCGTTGCGCTAGCCCGGGCGATCGTGTTCGAGCCGAAGCTCCTTCTCATGGACGAGCCGTTGGGCGCACTCGACAAAAAGCTGCGGGAGCAGATGCAGCTGGAAATCAAGCATCTGCACAAGCGACTTGGGGTCTCGATCATCTATGTGACCCATGACCAGGATGAAGCATTGGTGATGAGCGATCGCATCGGCGTGTTCAATAAGGGACGCCTCGAGCAGATCGGCACCGTCGAGCAGCTCTACGAACAACCGATGACCCGCTTCGTGGCAGAATTCGTTGGCGAGTCCAACATGGTTCGCGGTGCAGTCCGCGAGGCGGTCAACGGCTGTTGTACGCTCGAGACTGCCGACGGACCATTGCGCGGTCGCGCGCGCCAGGCCTTCACAATCGGCAGCGCGGCTTTGATCTCGGTGCGCCCCGAGCGTGTGCGGCTTGAGCCCGGGGCAGGAGTGGTCGGTGATAGAGATCGCATCCAGGGTCGCATTAGTGAAGTGATTTATATGGGGCGCCTGCGCAAATATGTGATCGATACAGCAGGCGGCCAGAAGCTGGTCGTCGCACGGCAGGCTGCTGGGGTGGAGGCGAAACCGCTCACGGTCGGTGACGCCGTCGTCGCTACGTTTGCAGCCGATGATGCGGTCGTGCTCGAAGATACGCGTTAGCAGAGGCGATCGACGGATGGCGGTCTTCAGCAAGGGCCCGTTGGCAACACGCTATGTGATTGAGGGCAGTGGACCACTGGTGGTCCTCATCCATGGCGTAGGTGCACGGCTCGAAAACTGGGACCTGGTTTGCGAAAGACTGGCTCACCGCTTTCAGGTCCTGCGCTACGATCTGAGAGGGCACGGCCGGTCAACGCACCTGCCGGGGCCGTATTCGCTCCCGCTTTTTGCAGATGACCTGCGCGCCCTCTTTGAACATATAGGCATACGCAAAGCGCACGTCGCTGGTCATTCCCTGGGCGCCATGGTCGCCCAAATGTTCTGCCTCGAGCACGCCGACTGCGTAGATCGTCTCGCGCTGTTGAGTGCGGTTGCGGGTCGGACTCAAGAGGAGCGGCAGCGGGTCATGGCGCGTACCAATCTCATCCGCACGGGCCCTCCTGGCGAGCACTTTCGCAATTCGGTGTCGCGCTGGTTCTCCGACGCCTTTATTGCTGCCAACCCAGATCTCATCGCCGCCTACGCTGCCCGCAACGCCGAGAACGATCCAGACTGCTATTCGTCGGCGTACAGAGTGCTCGCCGCGGAGGATCTGGACCTTGAGCTTGAGGGTATCTCGCTGCCGACTCTGATTGCGACCGGCGAGCTGGACGTGGGCTCCAATCCTCGCATGTCCGAGCTGATACATCGACGCATCAAGGGTTCGACGCTGCGCATCCTTCACGGGCTTAAGCATGCGATTCTGCTCGAGGCCCCGCTCATTGTGGTAGGCATGCTCGAGCCCTTCTTTCGGGGAGAAGCGGTGCCCAGCGTGGACGCTTTGATGAGGCAATAGATCGCGAGGAGATGCCATGGAAGCAAAAGAGGCACGGGCGCTTACATGAAATGCTGCCTTGGATGGTTGGTCGTCGGCATGACAGGACGAAATCGCGCTATCTTTCGGCTCTACTTGCACCAAGATCGCGGATCCGTCTTCAACCGCTGCTCTCACCGGGCGCTACTTCATTGCCGCAACTTGCCGATGAACTTATGCTAGCGGCATTCGCCGCACTTTATTCGCTGTAGCGTTCTCTGCGATTCGATGAGCGGCGAGGAAGCCGTTTGCAGTGGCGTCGCGATCTGATGTCGCGGCATCTGCCGCATGCCCGCGAGCACTTCGTCTCCGGGCTCGGTCCCGGTAGAGCTCCGTTCACGTGGGCGGCGCCTGCCCCCTGGGTTCACCTACTCCGCCTCAAGCCTCTCGGCCGCCTATGATCTCCTCCGCGGCCGCTGGGCGGCTGAGGACGTGTTCCGTGCCACGGCGGCGCGAATGAGTGCCTTCAACGCCTTTTCATCAATCTTGTCGCCCTCGTGGAAATCGATGGCACGCCTGGTGCTACCTTCGAGGCTGGAGTTGAAAAGGCCGGAAGGGTCGTCCAACGAGGCGCCCTTGGCGAAGGTCATCTTCACGACATTCTTGTACGTTTCACCGGTGCAGATTATTCCTGCGTGCGACCACACCGGAACCCCTCTCCACTTCCACTCCTCGAGCACTTCGGGGTCGGCCTGCTTGATGAGCATTCGGATGCGACCGAGCATCTCGCCTCGCCAATCACTCAACTCCTTGATTCTCGCATCTATCAGCTGAGAGGGAGCGTCTCCTCCTTTTCCTTCCTTCGGGCCGGTCGCTTTCTTCCCTGTTGTCGTCGCTTTCATGGCTGTTGTCGCTCGCGCGTCGCTTGTGTATCGCTGGCCTCGATTTCCCCGGACCGATTCGGCATCGCATCTTGTCTCCAACCACAGGCGGGGTCACTTTGGCAATCGCACGCCGTCCAGAAGACGAAAGCACAGGCACTCTTTTAGTGCTTCGACTTGAACCCTACATTGATCCGCCTCCACCTCCTCCTCCCCCTCCACTGCCCTGATGACCCTCCCACCAACGTACCGAGCCAAACTCCCCGCTTGAATCATGCCATCCCTCCGACTGCTGATATCTTGTCGTCTGTGAGACAGAGGATGGTCCATGGCGGACATATCCCTTTAGGTGACGGTGGTGGGGCTTGGCGGTGGCTTCAGGCAAATGGAGCGGAATGAGAAGCAATCCAGCGGTCAGGATGATTATGTTTCTCATGTCTTGTCCTCCCGCACCATTCCGATCAGTTACAACAGGTCAGACGGTTTTCGCGCGACATCTGATCCCACCATCTTGCCAGGCCGAACCGTAACTTCGACGCATCATGGGAATAGTCGCCTGGCTGCGTGCGGCTAGGGTTGCGTTCAACATGTTGCGTGAAATGCCGCACATACCGCTTGGTGCGCCGTTGTGACTTTGCGCCGAGACCACAGAAGCTGAGAGCGAAGAGACAAGGCAGCCGTCAACAATAGCCAGGAACCTCACAGGCCTCTCCTCCCTGCCGAGTTGATAGTGAGCCTTTGTAGACCTTGCCAGCCGGACATGAGAATCAACTTTACGGTACCAACAACAATTGGGTTGGCGACTCATATCGGCGGCGCCTTGAGCTCTGCATGCCGCTTCATTGTTCTCATCCGTGCGCGGGCTGAGAATTTCGGACGGCGAGGCTCGTTGCATTTCACGGGATGGGTGGTACGGGTCCCGGACAAGCTATCCGGGGTTCCTTCGGTTCTCGCGCAACATTTGGTCAAACCATTTACGTGTTCCAATTGGGAGTTTGCTAGTGTCGTGAGGATACCAGTCGCCGGAATCGAGGTTTTTGGGCTGCCGCCGGACGTAGGGCGAGGAATAACCGAGGTATCTCTGGGCGCGGCGCTGAGGCTTGGAACCGGCTTCGGATACAGGCACGGTAATGAGCGACACGCCGACCACGAGGAACAGGAGCCTCATGCTTTCCTCCCAACTGTATGCTTGGTCAGGTGTTATAGACAGCGGGGGCCATAAGACACGCGTGAACTGCATGGAGGGAATCAGGGTATCCTGGTAGGAAGCGATAGTTGCTTCCCGACCATTGACGCAGTGTTACATCTGGCGAGGAATTGGCGATCGCTGCTCGTTGCAGGTCCGGACCACAAGACGCCCGTCCTTGCTGTCCTTGCCGTACCGCCCGCTCACTCTCTGCGTCGGCGTCGGGCCGCAAGCCTGCCTTTCGCTAG
>Ga0187783_10001673_pt1 | contig 16378 bp, 16 predicted proteins | sample 1015_SJ02_MP02_2_FD_132471 | JGI IMG/M metagenome (GOLD analysis project Ga0187783, IMG submission 132471) | Tropical peat soil microbial communities from peatlands in Department of Meta, Colombia - 1015_SJ02_MP02_20_MG | ecosystem: Environmental > Terrestrial > Soil > Wetlands > Peat | place... | reverse complement strand
TCATGCGAGAAATCATTTCTCCCAGTGAAGCATTTTTCCCTCCCACGCTGCTTACATCACCCATGGAAAGGGTATTAAACCATTTTATATACATCTGATGCGCAAACAATCACTTTCGCTGATACGTTCCCATAAGTTCAACAAATTCCAACACATGTCCCTCCATCGCATCTTTTACTTCTTGTGCTGTTGCGTCAGGAGCTAATCTCAAAGACGAAACAGCAAGAGCATAGAGAATAAAAAAATATCGATGCATTCCATGTGGTGGGCATGGACCTCCATACCCTTTTTTCTGCACTCCCCAGCTTGTTTGGCCGGCAATAGCACCCACACTTTCTGCTGTCGCGCCTTCCGCTATCTTGTGCACAGATGCGGGAATATCATACATCACCCAATGAACCCATGTTCCATGAGGCGCATCAGGATCTTGACAGATTAGTGCAAAACTTTTTGTCTCTAGCGGCTCATTTTTCCAGGTAAGTTCAGGGGAAATATCTTGTCCATCACATGTATATTTTGATGGAATTGCTGCTTGAGGGTCAAAAGCAGGGCTCAAAAAATCCATAACTCTAATCCTTTGCTTGACAGTGTCTTTAGTATACTGCACATACAATGCAGCGCAACACGCGATTGCTACTGTTCCCGTCGCCACTAACACATTTTTTCGCATACTTTATCCTTTTTGAAAATTTTTTATTGACATCTCTCGCTCTTTTATTACACTAAATAGTAGTAGATTGTATAGTACATTTTTTATGGGAGTCTTTTATGACATATACATATCATTCTCCTACCAATTGGCGTAGGAATTGTCAATCACCTGTATCATCTTTTTCCTTTTCTCTTCTCTCTTGTCTCCTTCTTCTTTCCATGCTTCTATGCATGCCCCTTATTATTGTGCGCTAAGCACACCATTTAATTTTTTTATTTAAACCAATTTTTTTATATATTTTTAATTTTATATAGTTTTATTTTTAATGCATTGCTGCAGCATAGTTTTTATGCATGTTTTTGTATACAGTTGCATAGGCAAGCATTATTATTGTAAGGACAATATCATGTATACTCGTATAATCAGTATAATAGTCGTATGCTTTGCATACTCATCATGCGTGCGTTCGATGGAAAAAACAGAAAATAATCATCATAAAATAGCCTCCTATGTAAAAGGCGCTGCAAGCATTGGCGCTATTACAGGAGGATGGGGATTTTTTGCTGCAGGAGCAACAAAAAAAACAGGAAAACCAAGATTTCCAAAAATACAACCCCATGGTCGAAAAGCACTTGCAATTTTTTTGGTCAGCAATACTATATTGCAGGGAATGAACTTTATTACTTCCTCAAAAAAACAATAAGGACTCTGAATGTTTAATACAAAGCACAGCATCATATTTTTGACCGTCAGCATTATCGGTTTTTCTTTTCTATGGTATTACTACACACCCCCAAAAATACGCCAGGCTCCAACTACCTTTGGCACACACTTTACTGACCACATGTTCGTTATGGAATGGAACAAAGACAGAGGATGGCATAATCAACGTATTGAGCCATACCATAATTTTTCATTCCCTCCAAGTTCTGCACATATGCATTATGGTCAAGAAATTTTTGAAGGCATGAAAGCGTTCAGAACGAAAGATAACACTTGCGTCATCTTCAGACCGTATGATCATTTTGAAAGAATGAATCAATCAGCACACATCATGAGCATGCCTGAAATAGATCCAAAGACGGTCACTCAATGGTTGAAAAAACTACTCATCGTTGACAAATCTTGGATCCCCGGAGATCTTGGAACCGCATTGTACCTCCGCCCGACCATGATCGCAACAGATGCACATTTAAAACTAAAACCATCTGACACCTATCTCTTTTTTATTATTATGTCACCCGTTGGATCATATTATGCTTCAGGAAGTAAGCCTCTTTCCCTTTTGGTTGAAGATACATTAACTCGCGCGACAATAGGAGTAGGTCAAGCAAAAACAGGAGGAAATTACGCTGCGAGTATGAGAGCACACACTGCCGCACTTAATGCAGGTTGTGATCAAGTTTTATGGCTCGATTCTCGGCAACACCAGAATATTGAAGAAGCAGGATCCATGAATATTTTCTTTGTCTATAATGATGGATCAGTAGTAACTCCTGCACTCTCTGGATCTATTTTGCCTGGCATGACTCGTAGAAGCATTATTACCCTTGGATCTTCATGGAACATGTCTGTCGCTGAACGCATTTTACCAATTGAAACAGTGTTGCATGATATAGAACGTGGAAAAATTACTGAAAGTTTTGGCACAGGAACAGCAGCTGTTGTTACCCCTATTGGAAAAATGATTTACAAAAATACCTCATACACTATCGGTGATGGCACTATGGGACCAGTGACTAAACAATTCTTTGACGGTTTGACCAGTATTCAGTATGGTAATGTTCCTGACAGCTTTTCGTGGCTTGAAACAGTAGCGTAATAAAAAAGATACATGTAAGGAATTTTAATGCAAAAAGTATCTATGGCACAAATTTTTTCTCTTGGTCTTGCAATATTTTCAATGTTATTCGGTGCGGGAAATCTTATGTATCCTCTATTAGTGGGTATGACCGCCGGAAAATATACTCTTTTTGGCATGCTCGGCTTTCTCTTGTCTGCCGTTTGCCTTCCCCTTTTGGGACTTATTACCATGATTTTTTTCGACGGCGATTATAAAGCATTTTTTCGCCGTCTTGGAACCACGACAGGAAACATTCTCATCGGCATCTGTATGCTTATCATTGGACCCGGCATTGCAATCCCACGCATTACCACACTGTCACATACCATGATTGCACCGTTTATTCCTGTACCTCTTTTGCAACAAGAAAATGTTATCTCATCTCTCATTTTTGCTCTTATTTTTTTAGGTGTCACGTTTCTTGCTACCTTTCGGGAAAGCAAAATTATTGATGTCCTTGGCAAAATCATCAGCCCTCTGCTTGTTTTATCCCTTATTATCATCATTTTTAAAGGGATATTCATGGCAGAAACGATGGTACCGACTGACAATACAGCTCTCACCGCGTTCACATCAAATTTTATCCGCGGGTACGAAACACTTGATTTGCTCGGTGGCATATTTTTTGCATCAATTGTCATTACCTTACTCAAAGTCATGTACGGCTCATATTATGACCAAAAAACTTCCGCAAAAGTTGGCCTGCAAGCCGGATTTATCGGCACCGGCGTCCTTGCTCTGATCTACATCGGCATGAGTCTCCTTGGCATGTACCATGGACACAATTTGCAGCAACTGCATGCGGGAGAACTATTTCGCGTTATTTCCTTTCATGTCCTTGGCTTTCAAGGATCGCTGATCATTGGCACTGCTGTTTTGATGGCATGCCTTTCTACTGCCATTGCACTCGGCGCAACCGTTGCTGACTATTTTCAAAAAACAATTTGTCGCCACACTATTTCCTTTGTCACTGCGCTTGCCCTCACCCTTCTTGCATGCGTACCACTCTCCATTTTTGGTCTAGCAAAAGTGCTGGCACTCACCGGTGGACCATTAGTATATATTGGCACCCCTGTCATTATCGCATTAACTGTGTGTAACCTGGCGTATAAATTATGCGAATTTCAACCTGTAAAAATCCCTGTTTTTGTTACATTTATATGTGCAATTATAAGTTATTATGCAATGTGAGTAGTACACTTACACACATTTTTCTTTCATCTTCACATTTAATTTGACTTGTCCTTCAACAAGCTTATAATGTATGTGCGTCGACTGTACAATATATTATCACTTTTTTATTTTAGGATTTTTTTCATGATTACAAAGCGAAGTTTTTGCACCTATGCACTTGCGTTTTTCGCCATTGCACAGACAACACACAGCTCACAAGCAGCCCAAACAGCCCCTGATACAAATTTACTTGTACGCTTTTTTAATTATGTACTTGTAAATCCAACAGAACTCACACCTACTGTTCGCGCAAAACATGTGCTTATTGGGGGATTTCTTTACGGGTCATGGATTAGAGTTATAACCCGTTCAACCAAAGAAAGTTTTTATACCGCATCATTAAAGCAGTACTTTACATCCATGTGGAACCATCTTAAAAAAGGTCAGGTTGCTTTGTCTGCGCAAGATGTTATTGACCTTTTAGACTGTTACTGGTTGGGTAATGAATTTAAATTGGTAGAATATGAACAAGAATTTCCCGATGGATTGCTTATTAAGGATAAAAAAGTAAAAGCAAAACCATGTGGAATTATCGGTAATTTTGACGCGTATATTTTGAAAAATTTACCAAAATCATCAGAATATAGCCTATTCCTTGCCGGTATTGCTTATACGGTATACAATTACATACGGTATGGAAAATTAAAAACCCCTGAAGAAATTGAAAAAGGCATGGAGACTGCTATTTTAACTAATGCCCTCACTAAGCAATCTTAAACTAAGCTTGACATAAAAAAGAACCGGATTCTTGTCCGGTTCTTTTTTATCTATTTCAATTAATAATTTTCTATTATGAAATTTTATATAGCATAATAGCCTGCTTTCTTTCTTTTTTTTATTTTAAATGTACAATAATAAGGAAGTATACTCATACAACCTGAATCAGCTCACAGTACCCCAAAAGAGGATTATTATGAAATATAGTTCTACACATTTTTCTCTTATTTTTATCAGCGCCCTTGCGCTGATACTCCCCAGCTGCATTCAACGAAAAAAGCAAAATCTTCCTCGTCACTATACTACCCATCAAAAAGCTGCGCATGCCTATGAAAAAATGGTTAAAAATCATTACACCATTCTTACCATTGCACAAACAGAACACGATTCTTCTCACTTTGAACTGAAAAAAGAAATTTTGCTGCGCAATGACCTATATAATAAAGAACAGGAAAAGCGCTTTATGGCAAATAATGCGTATAAAGATCTTCCCTTATTACAGTATAAAAATAGCATTGATAAAGACATCGCACAATTGAACAGATATCTAAAAAAGATAATAAAAAAAACAACCAAAAATGTGGGCAATCTTGAAAAAAATATGCAAAAGCTTGTTGCTCAACTTGAACAGGTAAATACCATTATTATCGTCATGCCAGAATACCACCAAGAAAAAATTAAAGCTGCAGATCTGCAAAATGGCTTTGCCATGAAATTTTTGACATCAGGAATTTTTGCCGGCCTTAAAAAGCTCATTGCGCTCTAGTATTACCCCTGCCTGCATGCAGCTGCTATAAATGCACTAAAAAGCGGATGCGGATTTCCCATGCGGCTCTTAAATTCAGGATGCGCTTGCACACCAACAAAAAAGGGATGATCTGCTAGTTCAACAAATTCCATAAGCTGCGTCCCATCAGCCCGGACATGCTTACCGGAAAACACCAGTCCTTTTTCTTCTAAAAAAGGCACGTACTCTGGATTAACTTCGTAGCGATGGCGATGACGCTCATGCACAACATTATTACGATCAAGCCATGCACCACTAAACATTTTATACAGATTATGCACTTTTGTACCTGGCTTTATTGATGCAGACCACGATCCTAACCGCATCGTCCCTCCATAATTACTATCATGCAACACGGTTTCCTGCACCGGCAACAAGGTAATGACCGGACACAATGTATGTGCATCAACTTCACTGGTGTGCGCATTGGTCAATTGACACACATTTCGCGCAAACTCAATAACTGCAAGCTGCATTCCATAACATAACCCCAAATAGGGGATAGTATGCGTTCGCGCATATGAAATAGCAGCAATTTTACCTTCAACGCCCGAGGAGCCAAAACCTCCAGGAACAATAATACCATGACATTGCGCCAACCGATCAAGAGTTTCAGGATGACGTTCAAAATCCTGCGCATTAATCCACTCAATATCAATGCCAATTCCTACAGATGCTCCCGTGTGTATTAAAGCATGGTAAATGCTAATATAACTGTCAGTCAAACTGTAGTCACCAATATCTTGGTATTTACCGATAATGGCAATGCGCCGTTTTTTTTCTGGATGAATAATATGTTTGACAAAATTTTTCCACTGCTGCCACTCTGGCTGTGTATAAACAGCAAGACGAAAATGGTGCAATATTTTTTTCCCCAGGTCCTGATTTTCAAAAATCAGCGGCATTTCATACACTGATTCGACATCAGGTGCTGCAATAATGCAATCAGAACGAATATGGGCAGATTCTTCTATTTTTTTCCGCCGTATATGATCAAGGGGAACATGAGACCGACAAATAATAAAATCAGGCAATATTCCCTGCTCTCCCAGCAGTCGCACTGCCTGCAGTGTCGGTTTTGTTTTCATTTCATGAATATGGCCCGGCACTGGTAAATAGGTAACCAGCATATACAAAACGTGATCAGCGCCCAACTCACGCTCAAGCGCTTTGAGTGCGTACAAAAATGGCACATTTTCATAATCGCCCACAGTGCCCCCCACCTCTACAATGGCAATATCAGAACCAAGTGCTGCATCTTTTATGCGGGTAATAATTTCATCAATAATATGGGGTATAAATTGAACAGTCTGCCCTAAATATTCACCGCGCCGCTCTTTATCAATAACTGTTTTGTAAATTTGTCCTGTTGTAATATTATTTTTTTTAGGAATATTCTGGTCAAGAAAGCGTTCATAAGTACCCAAATCTTGATCAATTTCTCCGCCATCTTCAGTCACCCACACTTCACCATGCTCTGTAGGGCGCAGCGTCCCCGCATCATAATTTATGTATGGATCAATTTTAATAACAGTGACACTATAGCCATACTCTTTGACAATTTTTCCAATAGATGCCGTAGCAACTCCTTTGCCGACACCAGAAATAACGCCTCCTGCAACAACAATAAAACGGGGCAATTTTGTATTCATAATAACTTTCGATTGCTCTGTATTTTTATTTTTATGATATATAGGCATATTTTTTACTCATATCATAAATAATACTCATGATAATAGTTCCACTAATCACGCGCATTCCACGCCACACACATCCTTTATATAATTCTTGGATACCACCACGTTTATATAATTCAACGCCTTTTGCCCACGTACTTTTTTTAGTTCGCAAATGTCCTTCATTTTGTAAATGCGTTTTTATGGTGTCAAAAGGATGGGTTACTCCTGTCGAAAGCACTCCTGCAATACTGCCTGCATATACACCTTTTACCACTTCTTGATCCCTAGTCGTCATATGCACTTTTATCACAGATGTCAGCCCAAAACAAAAAGCAGCAAATCCGCCATCGCGCAAACACGCTGCAAGCATACCATGATGGCTCGATTTTAGTGCCGTTGCAAAAGAAAAGTCCGTCTTATTAAAATTTTGCTTATGAAGAATCATGTACTCTGCAGGTCCGCTGAGTACTCCAGACACAAATCCTCCAACATATGTGGCAGAAATATGTGCCCATGCACTATTGGGATCAGAAAACAGAGAGTTTCTCATCCCCCCTGCGACAGCAAGCTGTACTGCTGTTATAATGCCCAATGTACTCGCATTAATAAGACCACCTTTATACAACATTCGCACCATCTGATACACACGTTTTTTTTCCATGCTTGCATGTAGTTGTGTAGCATTTTTTTTATACAGCAACGGCTGATCTACTACTACTTGAGCCACTCCTGCAAACATGCCCACACTGACTTCTTTTATTCTATCAATGATCTGCTTACTTCTCTCTATTTCCTTTTTTTGATTCGCGTGCACTGAACATATCACAAAACTCATGATTACATGGCTGTACCGCACAACAACACCTTATTTTTTAGTCTAAGAATGCCATGATTTTTGATACATTCTTCAATAAACAACACCTGCCGCCCAACATCCGACAAATTATATACATATTCTTTAAAAATGTCTTTTTTTGAAAACAAAAAATAAGAACTTCGAAATCACTACCGCAACCATACACGCATGGTAGCCATAACAATCCTTTAAAAAAAAGGGGAAAAACTAATATTTCCCCTTTATAGTACAAGAATTTTATTTTTTTTCAACAAGCTGCACGTGTTGCGGTATTTTAGGACTAATTCCAAATCTATTTAACATGCCTGCCATTGGCGAGACCACAAGATTTATCGCTTGTACTTTCTTTTCATTATCATATTTCTGTATCGCGTTTTTTATAGATGTCATAATCTTTCTATTTTCTCTATACAATATTTCATAATATTCTTTAAATTGTAGCCATTCAGTTTCAGTTAGCACCTTTCTTTTGTCTGGCAAGCTTGCATACACTCGATTATAATCTGTCAAAAAGTCATCCTGTTCTTTGCAAATTTGTTCGATACTTCCCTTTAATGCCGGTGTAATAGTCTTATCATTATATTCTGTTATCTTAACAGCAAAACGCACCTCAAGAGATTTAATAGTACTCCTATCCTCCGGAACAGACTTAAAAATATTTTCATGAGCAGTAACAAGATCCTGCAAAGATACATTTTCCATCATAATTTCTTTTTTGGATGCATAATATAAATTGGCAAGCATGTTGTTAGTTCTGTGTGCAAACACTTTTCTATGCCTTATTTTTTTTCTGTACAAATTTTTTTCAGCATCTGTTTTTTTTACTATGCCTTCTGACGATTTTTTTTCTTGATACTTTTGAGTTGGCACTATCACTGATACTCCAAGATCACTATCTCCTAGATTTTTAGTATTAATATTTTCAAATATTTTAATAGCATGATCTGCAGATATTGTTTTTGGGTCATCAACACTACTCGCTTGATCAACATAAAATTTTGTCACTTGCGTTGGATCATTTGTATCTACAACACCCCATGAATCGGCAAGATCTTTTGTTTCCATACCCTTTGCAAAAAAAAACAAACCGCTGAAACACATAACAAACAAAAAATGTAGATTTTTCATAGACCGCCACTTTCAATAGAGTAAAAACAGGTACACTTTGTATCTTTTTCTGCTTCTATACTACTGCTCGTGCTCGCCGTTCCTGGCGATCCTTTTCTCGTAATGCTTCAATAATCTCATCAAGCTCTCCTGTCATAATAATGTCCAGCTTATTGAGGGTAAGCTCTACTTGATGATCAGTAATACGATTTTGGGGAAAATTATACGTACGCACTTTTTCTGCACGCATTGCACGGCCAACCATTTCTTTTCGCTTCTGACCTTGTTCAGTTTCGTGCCGCTCAATCTCGTGCGCCAATAGTCGCGCCTGCAACATTTTAAGCGCTTTTGCTTTATTTTTATGCTGCGATCGCTCATCTTGACACGTCACAACTACATTGGAAGGGAGATGTGTAATACGCACTGCTGAATCGGTTGTATTGACATGTTGACCACCTGCTCCGCTGGAACGAAAAACATCGATACGCAAATCTGATGGATTAATATTGACTTCTACTTCTTCCGCTTCTGGAAGTACCGCCACCGTTGCAGTTGACGTATGAATACGTCCACCCGTTTCTGTTTTGGGAATTCGTTGCACGCGATGCACACCCGCTTCATATTTCAGATGTTCATAGACACCATTTCCCTGAATATAGAGCGTAATTTCCCGAATGCCACCAAGATCGGTAAAACTTTGGTCAACCACCGAGACACGCCAACCTTTGCCAAGCGCATAGTTAGTGTACATTTTCACCAAATCTGCTGCAAAAAGCGCCGCTTCTTGCCCTCCTGTTCCTGCGCGAATCTCCAGAAAAACAGAGCGATTACCTAGCTCATCAGGTGGCACCAAACTATTTTCTAGCGCTTGATGCGCTGCTATTAATTGTTTTTCAAGATCAAGCAGTTCATCCTTAAACAGCTGAGCAAGTTCAGAGTCGGTTGCTTGAGCAGCATCCTGCTCGGTAGAAGCCTTTAGTTTTTCAAGCTGTTCCACCTTTGCATGCAGTTCAAGAATTCCCGAAACGCGGGACAGTTCTTTTTGTAAACTTACCCGCTCCTTTGTCTCAAGATTACCGGCATTGGCAAGCTTTTCAATAAGCTCTGCTCGACGATTTTTTAAAGTATCCCATGAAATATTCATGGCAGATTATCGTTACTTCTTCTTTTTTTCTTGGTTATTTTTTTTATATTTCTTTTCAAATTTTTCAATACGTCCTGCTGTATCGACAAATTTTTGCGCACCAGTGTAAAAAGGATGACAATGAGAACACAGGGTAACTTTTAGATCGGGCGATGTTGAATGTGTCTCAAACTCATATCCACAAGCACAATGAGCAGTGACCGCATGACGAGTTGGATGAATATCTTTTTTCATAATAAAAAACTCCGAAAAACGTAATACATTTTTTCTTATATCTATAAAAACGGCGTTCAAACCGTTTAATAAGTATATATTGTTGTACAAAAAACACCACTTTCCTTTCTTTTTATTTTGCTTTCTTTTTTTTATTTTCAGATAGAATTTTTAAAAATCTACTTTTTTATTGCAAAATTACGCTGTTTCAGTATTCTAACTGTGACAAAAAAATTTAACACGACTATTACAGGAATATTTTTCATGAAAAAATTTTCATATGCGTCATTGATGTTTGTTGTTATCACGAGCATGGTACTACACGCAGCGGAAAAAATGACAGATTTCAGTGAATTTGTACCGTTAATTATAGAAAGCAAAGCTCTTTTTGATTTCAAAGAATTTACCAAACGGCATCAAAACGGATCGCCGGCAACTAATGCTTCTTTGTATGTAATAAAAAAAAATCCAAATCCATTGGTAACAAAGTTCATTGTTGAAGAAATTTGTCTAGAAAGACGTACAAGATCAGTTCGAAAAAAAATTTCTTCGAAAAAATCTGATCAAGACTTTCGCTGCATAAAACCTTCCGAGACAGATCCTGTCACGCCTCTCCTGATACAATATTATTGCTCATTTATCCCCGCACGGGATCAACTTTCCATTTTCTATGCAGAAAAAGATCAACAACGAAGTTCCTGGATTTCTTCTGCTCAGACTACTCAACCGCAACATTTTCTTATTAACGTTTTAAAAAAACTATTACCTGCAACTCCTGAGTTCAACATTGGTACCAAAACAACTGGTACAAATAGCTTCGAATACACCAATATTTTCATCGATTCCAAAGTCTCTCTTGGTGAACTTCAACACAATCTCAACAAAAATATTGTCCATAGAGATAAAACTTATTATTTACAAGATACAAAAAACCTAACACAATGTACCAAAGCATTTTCATAATTCCTCTTCCACTTTAGCCATCATTGTATTAACTTTCAGAATTGCTGGTATACCTGTAACTCCTTTGCGAATTTTTTCCAGCATACTCTTATATTCCGGAAAAACGTCTTGTTCCGTTTTCAGCAAAGTGTAAAAAGCTTCAATTTTACTCTTTGCTTTTTTTAATGGCTCAAGCAACTCTGCTTGCAATGTTTCTCTTTTACACTCTGCAAGCACATCTTTTAATGTACATTCGATAGGGCCATTTTTATATCGTACATGCCGTAACAAAATTTTTTTATACATTCTTCCATTTCTTACGGTAACAGTAAAACATTCTCCCTTTGTTTTTTCAATCAAATACAGCGGTAACCAATCAGGAAAATCAATATTTTGATCAGATTTAAAATTGGTACCCACACGCACTAAAAAATCATCAAAATCAACTATTTCACCTAATTTTCTCTTAATCGTTGCACGTTCATAGCGCGCCGCATCGCCACGCATAAATATTTGTGATTTTATATATATGTAACCTGTTGTATCATATTCAGTTATGGGTAATTTTTCTGCACAAAAAAGAAAACCAGATATGAACAGTATCTGGCCTACAAAAAATTTGTTTAACATGGCATACTCCTTTTTTTACAAAAAATGTTAAAGAAGCTTTTTAATGGCGGGGCTGACGAGGCTCGAACTCGCGACCTTCCGCGTGACAGGCGGACGCTCTGACCAAACTGAGCTACAGCCCCCCGACCATTCCTATAGCCTAAAAGAAAAATGGCTCCTCGGGCAGGATTCGAACCTGCGACCCAACGATTAACAGTCGTTTGCTCTACCACTGAGCTACCGAGGAATATATGTCACCTAAGCTGGTGGGCGGTGTAGGGCTCGAACCTACGACCCCCAGTTTGTAAGACTGATGCTCTACCACTGAGCTAACCGCCCGCTTACCCATCCCTCCAATACGCTCCTATTGTGCGCAAAAAGGAGATGAAAGTCAGAAGTAGTATACCCAATTTGTAGCATAATTCAACAATTTTTTTATCCTTCCAATACCTTCCTCTTTTTTACAATAACGCTTCATCAGTTCCTGCATGCCGCGCCATAATGAGACAGTAATCAATACGAGAAAAATCGATAAGTGGCTCGAGGGTAATGGCATAATGAAGTTCCTGTTTGGCACACTGCACCACTTTACCCAGACCAAAACCATGGGGAAAAATGAGCCCCTGACCACTGGAAAGAATAATATCATGTTCTTTGACCGACTGTAAGTGATTGACGTATAATACTGTTGCCGAACGTTCGCTATTCATTCCCTGATAAATTCCCTGTGCTCCCGTTGTCGCACAAAAAGATGCTATTTTGCACCGTGCATCAGTAATGAGCATAATTTTGCTATACCATGGATACACCTCCACCACTTTTCCGACAATCATATTATGATACACTGCGATCATGTCCGGTTTTATGTCCCGGTCTGCCCCCCCTTCCACCAGCACATAATGTGCTTGCTCTGAAAAATGACGCACGAGAATACGCACAATAATCGCATCACTCATATCATATCTTTTTTTGAACGCTGCCAGCTCTTGGGTACCCCGCACATGGGCCAAAAGTCCCGTCATTTTCACTAATTCTCCATTGAGGCGCTCATTTTCCTGTTTATATCGTTGCACAGATACAGCAGCCTCATGTGCACTTTTTTTCGTTTCCATATATGCATTGACATACTCAGAAATACATGCATGCAACAGAAGAACCGGATAAATTATATACGACACTCCCACATGAATTACCTGCGGACGAAAAAACTGCTGGCGCGCATAAAAAAAACATATGACAATGCCAGCACCAATAAGAATAATTTTTTTCATTTTTTTCTGCTGATGGCCCTCTTAAATACATATCATAATATATACAAAAATTTTTCTGATAACGAAAACATTTTTATTATATAATACGGAAAAAAATCCTAGAATGTACAGGTAAATCCAATAACAGGCCCACCTTGCACATTATAACTCATCTGTAAAGAAACTCGCTCAGACAAACCACAATCAACCAACTTACTTGCAGCCAACCCATACATCGCTCCAAATCCAGCACCTGCAATCAATTGGGATAAATAGTGGCGATTACACGCAAGAAATGTCAGCCCAACGCCCGTCGCTATAATACCCAAAGGCAGCGCATATTTTGCTCCATATCGCGAACCAAAAAGCACCGCCATAAATGTTGCTTGTGCAACATGGCCAGAGGGAAATCCTCCCGGTGTTCGTGCATGACAACTAAACTGTTCATGCCACGGTCGCAAACATGCCTCAAAATTAAATTTTTTTATAAACTGATTGCCAAATGTCACAAAAGGAATTCCCAACAACATTGCCCGTGCAGTCAACTGCAGTTCTGCATCTCTGCTAAAAAAGGCATTACTACCCAGCACTGTTGCCGTTGGTGCAATCGCCCATCGCGCAACTTCGACACACCAGTTTGGCGGCTGATTTTTATTTTTATGACATGATGCATCGTAAAAACAAGAATGAATTTTTTCGTCAATCATCCGCCCTGCAATAAAAAAAGGAAACACTGCGCCAATAATTTTAAGCGTATCCCAGGCAATAAGATCAACATTCAGCAGTACAATATCACGCACAATATTGCCCACACAATCGGTCAGCAACCACGACGAAGATTTTCGCGCTTCTTGCCGCCGCAAACAGTATGCCTTTTTTGATTCAGGAAAAATAATTCCCGCTGCTCTATTTTGCTTTTTACGCTGAGATGATGCAGCTCGGCGAGCAACATACGACTTTTTACTTTCTGAACTTTCTTCTTTTGCACTGCTTGCAAGAAAAATAATACACACAATACCACACACATACTTTTTCACTGGTTCCTCCTGTGTTTGGTATTTTTATATTATTAAAATTCAAATTGAAAAATCAAGATAACAAAAAAATGTAACAAAAAATATACTTTTTATTACATTTTTATATAATGAAAAATATTTTGAAAAATAATTAACCATATGTATGAAATGACACTCCATGATTTATTATCTTTTTTTATTTTTTTTCTTCTCTTGTTTTGGTGCAGAAAAAAAAGCCATACAAACTTCCAACCAATCATCCATTAATCAATGCAATACTTTTACTCAGGGAAAGATACCATTTTTCAAAGAATCTCTTCCTGTTCCTTTTCCTGCTTACCTTCCATTTACACCTTCCATGAATACAGAACAACGCGATATTTTTAAAAAAATAGTCACCATTGATGATTGCAGACGTAATAAGAACAGTGAACTCATGGAAAAAAATATACAAGATATCAAAAAATATCCCACCATTCAACCCTCAACACAAACATATCTTCTGCACGTATTTACCTATTTTGCAAAAAACAATATCACGTCCTTTGATCATCATTTTTTACAGTATATTTGTAATAATTTTGATGCCAATATTCTTGGCAAATTGCCCAAAAAAAATTTTCTTATTTCCCTGGAACATTTTATAAAAACATTAGATACAAACACACAGTGCCATCCATTTTTAAAGCATCTGTGTAATAATCAACAATTAACAACAGCACGGCCAACATACGCACCTTTTATACGATACATACATCGACACCACCCAATGGCCCTTTTGATACCCATAGAATCCGTAGAGTCATATGATAATTTTATAGCAAGAACAGCATCTTTACTTGGAAAATCTCCTTGGTCAATGCCACTTTTAAATATCATTAAAGGGTATTTAAAACAGCCAAAATTTCAAAAAAAATCTGTATATTTTTTTATGCCTACCTTTTTGGAATCTTATAAAAAATCATATAATACATGTGAAAACTTAGAAAAAATAGAAAAGAAAAAAAATTTACAATACATTATTTCTAATCTCTGGCATCTTGATCATCTCTGGAACATGGACATTTTTAGAACCCTTAATGATATGTTCAAAAAAAGTGATTTCCGTATGCTTTTTTTAAATAATATAGATGTACAAGATTCAAAGAATGGTAATAATACATTGTTGCATAAAAAATGGAATACCGACCCTGCCCTCTCTCTTTTTTTTATGTTTCATGGCGCAAATATCTTCATTCCTAATTATCAAGGCAAAACCTTTTATGATTTGAGCCACTCATCTCCAGCGTATACCAGTTACAAACAAATGATTAAAGATTATTATACAATTGCACAGCAACTTATTAAAAACTCAACAATTAACTCAACAATTGCTGCTTCTTTTTTAGAAAAGCTTAAAAATGAACCAAAAAATATTCTCAGAAAAATTGAATCATATTATACATATAATCAAAATACTATCGACCTAGAAACATTGCCCTACAGAAATTTTTTCCTTCTAAAGAACATAATGAATAAAATAATTTCACAAAAAAAAGAATGCAATATTTGTTGTGAACCAAAACTCATTAGAGAAATGGCACCTATACATTCGGATACTTATATTTGCAATAACTGTCTTACACGAGGATGTACCCTATGCCAATCAATTATACAAGACTGTGTGATAAAAGAAGAATATATAGAGGCAGGAAATCCTCCGAAGAAAATTCTCTATTTAAAGCATATCTGCAGAAAACATCCAAAGGAACCAGATCATTCATGTGAAGTATGTAATGTGTTCATTTCATCTACCCTCGATTCATTGGAGCATGCATTGTCGGAGAATGTGTTGTTACAGAATATACCAAACTACCATGCCGAACCTCCCGTATCATATAAATGTCCACGCTGCGAAGAATACCTACATACCAAAAACTGCCTTTACTGCCGATCTTTTTACCAGGTACAACAATGTACTGCCTGTAATCACTTTAATATATATTGCATCCCAGCCAAGTGCGACACACAGCACTTCTTTATTCCTTGTATGTCATGCAACCATGTTATGCCTCTTGCGCACACTATTACCGCACAGCCATCTCATACCGCTCCTGTACATGATCCCAATGTACCACCTGCCACCACGCATCAACATACTCAGGGCGACGGTTCTGATATTTGAGATAATACGCATGTTCCCAGACATCAAGACCAAGAAGCGGAATATTTCCTGTGGTAAACGGCGTATCCTGATTTGCTGTTGCTGCAATGGACAATTTTCCATCTTTGCCTAACACTAACCATGCCCATCCACTGCCAAACACCCCTTTTGCAGCTGCATTAAACTG
>Ga0187783_10001672_pt1 | contig 16380 bp, 10 predicted proteins | sample 1015_SJ02_MP02_2_FD_132471 | JGI IMG/M metagenome (GOLD analysis project Ga0187783, IMG submission 132471) | Tropical peat soil microbial communities from peatlands in Department of Meta, Colombia - 1015_SJ02_MP02_20_MG | ecosystem: Environmental > Terrestrial > Soil > Wetlands > Peat | place... | reverse complement strand
GGCTTCCGAGTTTGAGGAAAATTTGTCGAGCGAGATATTGATCTCGAGCGACCCTTGGGAAAACCGGGTCGCCATACTCGAGGACGGCGGGTTAGCCGAACTCTACATCGAGCGCGAAGAGCGGGTCATCGGCTCGATTTACAAAGGCAAGGTGCAGAACGTGCTCCCGGGGATGGGCGCGGCGTTCGTCGACATCGGCCTGGGCCGCAACGCCTTTCTTTACGTCGACGACATTAACAAGCAGCCGCTGAACATCGGCGACGTCGAGATAACGCAGGGGCACAGCGGGTTCACCATCAGCGAGAAGGTCAAGCGCGGCGACGACGTGCTGGTGCAGATCGTCAAAGAGCCCCGCGGTCTCAAGGGAGCGCGAATCTCGACGAACATCTCGCTTCCGGGCCGTTATCTGATCCTGATGCCGACCGGCAAATACTCCGGGGTTTCCCGCAAGATCGAAACGGCGGACGAACGCAACCGCCTCAAAAACGTCATGAAGCGGATTCGGCCCGAGGGCATGGCGACCGTCGTTCGGACCGCCGCAGCCGGCGCCAGCGAAGCCGAGCTGATCGCCGACCTCGGCGTGTTGATCCGCATGTGGCACGGCATTCTCGAAATGTACAAGCGCGCCGCTTCGCCGTCGTTGCTGCACAAGGACATGAACCTCGTCTACAAGGCCGCGCGAGATTTCATCACAGCCGACGTCGAGCGGGTGCTGATCGACGACGAAGAGGAGTACCGGAAGATCCGCGACTTCCTGCAGCTGCTGGGCCCGCAGTACATCGGACGCATCGAGTATTACAATTCCGGGCGCTCGCTCTTCGACGATTATAAGATCGACGACGAGCTGCAGAAGCTGATGCGGCCGAAAATCAACCTTCCTTCGGGCGCGTCGATCGTGATCGAGTCCACCGAGGCCTTGACGGTGATCGACGTCAACTCGGGCAAGTTCACCGGGGGCCGCAACCTCGAGGACACGATCCTCAAGACGAACATCGAAGCCGCCGAAGAGGTCGCGCGCCAGGTACGCCTGCGCGATATCGGCGGCATCGTTGTGGTCGACTTCATCGACATGGCCTCGGAGGCATCGCGCGAGAAAGTCATCCAGACGATGGAAGAGAGCCTGCGCAAGGATCGCACGCGCGCGACGATCCAGTCGTTTTCGAACCTGGGCTTGCTCGAATTCACCCGCAAGCGCGTCGGGAAGGACCTGGGCAGCCAGCTTCGCGGCGCGTGTCCGACCTGCGCGGGAATGGGAAGCGTGATGTCCTCGCAGTCGGTCGCCATCGAGACCTTCCGGCGAATTCGCAACGAGGCCGGCAACGGCGTTGCAGGTGACGTGGTCGTGCACGTCGCGCCGACGGTCGCGGTGCAAATGGAGTTCTGGTACGAAGAGGAGTGCCGGGAGCTGGCGCGCGCGATCGCACATCCGATCCACGTGCGCGTCGATCCGATGATTCATCCGGAGAAGTCGCGCATCGAGATGGTCGCCGGCTTTAAGGAGCGCGGCGCGCGTTCGGTCCGCGTCGGCGACGAGCACGACGTCGAGTTGGTCGCCGGACGATTGCCGAATCCAACCTCGGCGGCCGCCGTCGTCGAGGGGCGCTTGGCGGAAGTCGAAAATGCTGCGAACAACGCCGGCAACTTCGTTCGCATCCGCATTATCGACGTCGCCGACCGCGAGGATTACGTGCTTGCCGAGCTGGTGACGGCGGGTGCCAAGGCGCGCCGCAAGCGTCGCGTACGCGGCGCCGAAGTCTCAGCTGCGGAGCAAACGCGCCAGCTGCGCGAGCTCGCCGAAGATGCGGCGCGCCAGTCGGCTTCGCGCCCGCCGATCGGAATCTCGCCGGTTACCGAAGAGGAAGAGGCGCAAGACAGAGCGCTGAGGGCCGAACGCATCGGCGAAGCGCAGCCGGACGCGATCATCATCGCGCAGGGTGCGGTGCAGCACGCCCAGGGCGACGGTCACCGCAAGCGCCGCCGCCGTCGCCGGGGCCGCGGCCGCGAGGAAGCCGAAGAGACGACGCTGGCTGCGCCTGCCATGCCGCCGCCGGCGACCGAACCCCCAAACTTAGGAGATGGTGCAGGCCAGCACCGCCGTCGCCGCCGCCGGCGGCGCGGTCGTCGCGGCCGGGGTGGCGGGTCGCCGTTCGTTCCGACACCGGATCGTCACATCTTCGAGGTCAGCTCCGACGGAGCAGCCCACGCCACCGGGACGACCGCACCGGTGGAACCGTCGCGCGCAATCGCGACGGTAAGCGAGGCTCCGCCGGCAGTTGAAGCCCCGCCGCCAAGCCTTTCGATTCCGCCGCAAGATCCAAAGCGAACCAAACCCGCGCGCAAGCGGCGGGCGCGCGGTGCCGCCGGCAAGCCCGAGGAGCTGCAAGGCTCGGCGTCCGCGCTGGCGTTGCCGACGCCCGCGCCGAAGTCTCGACGGACACGCAAGAGTGCGAGCGCCGACGACCCAAGCGCGAAGCCAAAGCGGTCGCGCAAGCCAAAGGCCGCCGCGGACTCGGGCGAGACGCCGAGTTAGGTCCCCTAGCCGCCGTTCTCCGCGCTGAGGTGCGCGAGCCGGTCGTCGAGATATTGGATCGCGCGCTCCAGCTGCTCGTCTTTGGACGGTTGGCCAAACTGCGGGTGCTTGTTTTCGACCACCACGATGTCGGGCGTGATTCCGAGATGGTTGATGTCGCGGTTGCGCGGCGTCAGATAGCGCGCCGTCGTGACTTTGATTGCGCTCTTGTCGGGTAGCGGAATGATCGTTTGCACGACGCCTTTTCCGAAGGTTTTCGTACCGATGATCGTGCCGACGCTGCTGTCCTGAATGGCGCCCGACGTGATTTCCGATGCCGAGGCCGTATATCCGTTTACGAGAACGACGAGCGGCAACGGATTGATGGCGGTGTCGTCGGCGTCCAGCGTGGTGATGTTCGAGGCGCGCGATTCGACCGATACGATCGGTCCGCTCGGAATAAATTTAGAGCTGACCGCAACCGCGGCTTCGAGATAGCCGCCGCCGTTGTCGCGCAAATCGAGGATCAGCGCCCGCGCTCCTTGCTGCTGCAAACGGTCGAGCGCCGCGTTGAGCTCGTCCCCGGTGTCCCGGCCGAAGACGGTCAAAGCGATGAAACCGATCTTTCCGGGCAGCATCTTTTCATAAACGCTCAGCTGATGGATTTTTGCGCGCGTAATCGTGATCGGCGCAGGAAGCGCGGCGCTATCGCGCTCGATGGTCAGCGTTACCTTCGTGCCTTCCTTGCCGCGCAGTTTTCCGCTGGCTTCGGAGAGGCTCATACCTTTGGTCGAGGCGCCGTCGATCGTCGTGATGAGGTCGTCTTGTACGATGCCCGCCTTGTCGGCCGGTCCGTCCGGCACCACGTTCTCTACCGAGACGTACTTCGTCTTATCGTCGATCTGGATCACGATGCCGGTTCCGCCGAAGTCGCCACCGTCGAGGCCCTGATTGAGTCCCGCGAACTCTTTAGGCGTCATAAACACGGTGTACCGGTCGTCGACCGACTTCATCATGCCGTCGAGGGCGATGTAGGTAAGCGCATGGGGCGTGAACTTATGAGTCGATTCGGTCGCGGCGTCCTGGATCTCACGATCGATCTCGCGAACGTTGGCCACCGCGTTCTGGTCGGCGTGCATCGTCGGAAGTTCGGCGTTCTTGACGCCCGCGGTGCGCATCGCGGAGAGCAGCTGCGCGCGGATCGAATCGAGCACCGCTTGAGCGTCGACTTTTTTATAGAAATTCTCCAGCAGATAGTCGTAGCTGGTGGCGATCTCCGCAGCGTCGAGCGTGGGAAGCGACGTCGTCTGGGCCGCCGCGGCGACCGAAACCGCGCCGGCCATTAGACCGCATGCCAAGAGAAGCGAAAATAAGCGTTTCATAATCTCCAAACTGTTAACGAAGCTGGGCTCGGAGGTGTTCCTTGGCCGCAGTCAGCTGTTTGTCGGCCGGCGTGTCGATGATCGCCGGGTTCGGATCCTGGTCGACGACGACGTCGGGCTCGATGCCGTGATGTTGAATGTCTCGCCCGGCGGGCGTGAGATAACGCGCGGTAGTAATCTTGAGCGCCCCTTGATCCGGCAGCGGGAAAATGCTTTGCACGACGCCCTTGCCGAACGTGCGCGTTCCTACCAGGGTTGCGAGGTGGTAATCCTGCAACGCGCCCGAGGTGATCTCGGAGGCGCTGGCCGTGTATTTGTTCACCAGCACGACAAGTGGATGCAGGCCGCCGATGGCGTCACCGAGCGCCTCTTGGCTCGTTTTCTGACCGTCGCGACGGATCGTAGAAACGATCGTTCCCTGCGGTATGAAGAAACTGGAAATCTCGACTGCGGCATCGAGCAGGCCTCCGCCGTTATCGCGAAGATCGAGAATGTACCCGCGGGCGTTATGGGCCCGTCCTTCGAGCAGGGCTTTGCGAACCTCGTCGCTCGAGGTGGTTCCGAAGTCCGAGAGCCGGATGTAATCGAATCCGTTCTCCATTTTTGCGCGCACCGTGGGGACGTGAATGATCTCCCGAACGATCGCGTAGGTCCGTTCGCCCGAAGGTTTGTTGTATTCGTGGGCGCGCAAACGAACGAGCGTTCCGGCTTCTCCGCGAATCATCGTTTCCACACGGTCGATGCTAAGACCGCGCACGGTCTTGCCGTCGACGGTATCGACGACCTCGCCGGGCTTCATTCCGGCGCGAGCCGCAGGCATGTCTTCGATCGGCTGTACGACGATTCGGCCGTCTTTGAGTTGATAGATGTAGACGCCGATGCCTCCGAAGTTACCGCCTGAAAGGGATTCGTTGAGGCCTTGAATCTCGTGGGGCGAGAGATAGACGGTGTACGGATCGCGCACCGAATCCATGATGCCGCGCAGCGCTGCGTCGGTGAGATCCTCGCGCCCGTTCGGGCCGAAGCCGGCGGCGTAGTGATCTTGCGCGAACGCCAGCACGTCGGCTGCGCGCTCGCCGTCCTGCCGCGGGTCTCCGTTGGCGGTTTCGCTCGGAAGGAGGCCGGCGATCTTCTTGCTGCTTAAAACGGTTCGCAGCGCCGCAGCCTCGCCGATTAACGGCGTCTGCGGATCGATCGGCTTGTAGTAATCGCTTTCGAGCTTACGCAACGCCAAGGTGACCAGCATCGATCCCGCCGGTTGCGGCTGGGCGAACAGGTCGCGCAAGTCGCCGGTGGTGGCAACTTCGAATACCGAATCGCGCGCAATTCTGCCGGTGCCGTACCCGACGAGCAGTATCGCGACCGTCGCGAATGCGGCCAGCAGAAGTGCGGTGAGAAGCAGACGTGTGAAGCGGTACATCTTTCCTTTTGTTACCCGTCCTTCGACTACACTCCGGACCGGCGGTAAGTTTCTTTGGCTCGACTCTACTCGCTAAGTCTTAATGGAGCCGGGGCGCCGGGTCAACAGGCTTGCCCGCAATCCGGATCTCGAAGTGGAGGTGGGGGCCGGTGGATTGTCCGGTGGATCCGACCGCTCCGATTGCCTGACCCCGCTGGACCTGCTGCCCCGCCGACACGTACATGGCTGAGAGGTGCCCGTATCCGGTCGAGTAGCCGCCCCCATGGTCGATCAGGATATAATTTCCGTATCCGCCGTACCATTGCGCCATAATCACGGTCCCGCCTGCGGCAGCCGTGACCGTCGTACCCAACGGCGCGGCGATGTCGAGCCCCTGGTGAAACTCGGGGCCGCCTCCAAACGGATTGGTTCGCCAGCCGAACGGCGACGTGATCGTCCCGGTCACCGGCCATGAAAAACTCCCCGAGCCGCCACCGCTTTCGACGCCGCCGGCGATTCCTTGCGCGCGCCGCTGCGCCTCGAGCTCGCGCTCCCGTTCGAGGATCAGGCCCTCTAACTCGGATTCCTCGGCTGCCGAGAGGCTTTCCATTGCGGCGACTTCCGAGGCAACGCTGCGCCGGCGCACGGCTGCGAGCGCGACCAGGTTGCGACGCTCGTCGGCGAGGGAATTGAGCTGGCTGCGCGCCTCCTCTTGTGCCTCGTCTTCCTGCTGCAGTTCCAGGCGGGTACGCTCGAGGTCGGCTTCGATGGCGGCGACGCGGGCTTCGGCCGCCTTACGCGCCCGGACCGTCCGCTCGTTGGCCGCGATTAACAGCCGCAGATCTTCCCAGCGCTCGACGAACTCGCTGAACGAGCGCGACGCAATCAACGCGTTGAAATACGTAAGGTCGCCGTATTCGTAGATATCGACGAGCCGGCGCTTGAGCAGGGCGTCGTGCAACTCGAGCGACTTCCGCGCCGCCCCGAGCTGAACGGTATTCCAATCGATGCGGCGCTGCGTCGCGTTTTGCTGGGTTGCAAGCGCGTCGATGCGGCCGTCGACCTCCCCGATCGCCGCGTTGGTCTCGCCGAGCTGCTGCTCCAAGTCGTCGTAGTGCTGGGTCGCGGCGTGAAGCTCGGCACGCTTGCCCTGCAGACGCTCCTCGATCTGCTGCTGTTTTGCGCGCTGTGCGGCGATGCGCGCATCGAGCGACGAGGTTCCGGTCAACCCCGGAACGAGCGCGAGCGCTACGGCGGCGGCAGCTAAACGCGATCGCATGAGGTGCACTAGGTGCGAAGGTGCCGGCCGACCGAGAGCCACGAAGCCACGAAACCAATCGCCGCGCCGACCAGGATCAGCTCCGCTGCGAACACTCGCAAATCCACCGGCGCCGCCGCGAGCTGCGCCCAGGGCAGGGCTTCCAGCAAGCGCGGCCAGAGCGCCGCGCGCGCCGCGGCAAGCAGTCCGACCGCAAGGAGCGCGCCCAGCACGCCGTCTAGCAATCCTTCGCAGATGAACGGAAGGCGGATGTACGTGCTAGTAGCGCCGACGAGCTGCATGATCGCGATTTCGCGGCGGCGGGCAAAAACCGTCAACCGAATCGTGTTCGAGATGATGATCCCCGCTACCGCAAAGAAAACGATGATGACCCCGATGCCGATGCGCCGTAGAACGGCGCCCAGCTGCAATAGCCGCGCCACGATTTTCTGACCGTACACGACGTTGTCGACGCCGCTCAATCGGCGAACGCTCGCCGCGACGGCCGGAACGTCGTCGGGTACGCGCGTCTTGATCCGAAACTTATCGGGGAGCGGGTTTTCGGTAAGCAGACCGGTGTCGATGGTGCCCTTCGTGCGTTCGCGCAGCTCCGCGAGGCCCTGACGCTTGGGCACGTACTGGGCCGATGCGACCATTGGATCGACCGAAAGAAATCGAGCAATTGCCGCAACTTGCGCTTGCGTTGCGTCGGGGCGAAGGTAAGCCGACACCTCGATCTGGTCGAGCAGTTGTGCGCCGACCGCTGCGAGCGCAGCCCGGACGAAGAGAAAGAGTCCGAGCAAGACGATCGTGATCGCAACCGTTCCGATTGCCGTCATCTGCATCCCGGTGTTGCGCGAAAAATTTCGCGCAACCTCACCCAGAAAGAACTTGACCTTGCCCGAGTCCAAGATAGTAGTAGCCTCTCTCCTCGTCGGTGGTGATTCGGCCGTCCTCCAGGCGCACGACCCGCCGCCGCATGCGGTCCACGACCGCTTGGTTATGGGTGGCCACGACCACGGTCGTTCCTTTTAAATTGATGCGCAGCAGCAACGCGGTGATCTCGGTCGTGTTCGCGGGGTCCAAATTGCCAGTAGGCTCGTCGCAAAGCAGAATTTTAGGATTGTTGACCAGCGCGCGGGCAATTGCGGTGCGCTGCTGCTCGCCGCCGGACAGCTCGCCCGGGTACATGCGGCTCTTGTGCGAGAGACCGACCAAATCGAGAACGCGCGGTACCTGCCGCATCACGTCGCGGGTGTGCGCTCCGGTCACTTGCATCGCAAAGGCGACGTTTTCCCAGACCGTCTTGTCGACGAGCAGCTTGAAATCTTGAAAGACTACGCCGAGGTGGCGGCGTAACGCCGGAACGCGATTACGGCGCAACCGGTCGACGCGGATGCCGTCGACGGTGATTTCACCCGTGGTCGGCTTTGCCTCGCGGTAAAGCAACCGCAGGAGACTCGATTTGCCCGTTCCGGAGTCGCCGACGAGGAAGACGAAGTCGCCCTTTGTAATTTCGAGGTTCACGTTGTCGAGGGCGCGCACGCCGTTTGGATAGACGAGTGAAACGCCGCGCAGGGAGATCATCGCTTGGGAAAAGAGGTTTACCTACAGGCCGGGGCTATACCTTCGCCATGGACTTCGATTTAACCGACGAGCAGCGGGCGATCCAAAGCCTTGCGCGCGAGTTTGCGCGCGAAGAGGTAAAGCCGCGCGCCGAAGAGATGGATCGAAACGAGCAGTTTCCCTACGAGCTCGTCGCAAAAATGGGCGAGCTTGGTTTCATGGGCTTGCCGTTTCCCGAAGAGTACGGCGGTGCCGGCGGCGATACGGTAAGCTATGCGCTGACCGTCATGGAAATCGCGCGCGCCGATGCGTCGACCGCGATCACGCTGGCGGCGCACGTCTCGCTCGGCGCTACGCCGTTCTATCTATTTGGAACCGAAGCTCAGAAGCAAAAGTATCTGGTCCCGCTGGCGCGCGGCGAGCGGCTGTGGGGCTTCGGATTGACCGAGCCCAACGCCGGCAGCGATGCCGGGAACGTGCAGACCAAGGCCGAGTCGCGTGACGGCAGCTGGGTGATCAACGGGACCAAGGCCTTTATTACCAACTCTGGGACGGAGATCACAGGCGGTACGACCATTACCGCGGTGACGGGACGCCGCCCCGACGGTTCGCGTGAGATTTCGAACGTTATCGTACCGCAAGAGACCCCGGGATTCACGCGCAGCCGGAAGTACGCCAAGATGGGATGGCGCGCGTCGGACACGCGTGAGCTCTCCTTCGTCGACGCAGAAGTTCCGGCGGAGAACTTGCTCGGTCCGCGCGGCGAGGGGTACCGGCAGTTTCTTTCGATCCTCGACGGCGGCCGCATCTCCGTCGCGGCGCTCTCGATCGGGCTGGCGATGGGCGCATACGACGAGGCGCTGGCATACGCCAAAGAACGCCACGCCTTCGGCAAGCCGATCAGCAAGTTTCAAGCGATCTCGTTCAAGCTGGTCGACATGCTCACCGAAATCGAGCACGCGAAGCTGATGATGCTGCGCGCGGCCTGGGAGAAGGATCAAGGCCGCGACTACGTGCAGGCAGCGAGCTTTGCCAAGCTCTTCGCCGGCGAGCTCTCGCATCGCGTGGTCAACGACGCGCTGCAGATTCACGGCGGCTACGGTTTCATGGACGAATACCCGATTTCGCGGATGTACCGCGATCAAAAGATCAACGAGATCGGCGAAGGCACCAACGAAGTCCAGCGATTGATTCTCGCGCGCCTGATGGGGTTGTAACAGATCGGCCGTGAGCGCCGAGCAGACCTTCGCGGCCGCATCGGTCGTCGTTTCGCTGATTGCGCTGGGCCTGTCGACGATTCTATTGACCCGGCAGAACAAGCAGCTCGAGCACGAGCGAAACGCGCTTGCGATCCTCGACGCCATCGCGCGCCTGACCGACCCTGCAATCGTCGCGGCGTTCGAGCAGCTCGAAGGGATCGGCGAGCGCTATCCCAACGACGACAGCGTGCGCGGCGCGTTCAGCGGATCGCCCGACGATCACGCCTTGGTTTTGGTCGCGCAGTACGTCGAGACGGTCGCATGTCTGGCGCGGCGCGGCGTGCTCGATGCCTCCTTGCTGGTAGATGCGGTCGGGTTCATGCTGCGGTCGCGCTGGAGCACCATTCTTCCGTTCGTCACGCGATGGCGGCGGGTTCGCGACAACGAATATCTTTTCGAAAACTTCGAGTGGCTGGCGATGTATAGTACGTGGTGGAAGGATACGCCCCGGCCGCCCCGTGACGCCAACTACGATCCAAAGCAATTTACCGGCATTGAATTCAAAGTGTAGGAGGTTTGGAATGATGGCTCGATCGCTACGGTTTTGGCTGTCCGCAACCACCGTCGTCGCGGCGGTGACGGCGCCGGCCTTGGCCGCGCTTTCGATCGGCAGCAAGGCGCCCGATTTCACGTTGCAGGCGACGCAAGGCGGAAACGCCTTCACCTTCAATCTGGCCGCAACGCTCAAAAAGGGTCCGGTCGTTCTGTATTTTTATCCGGCGGCTTTCACGACGGGGTGCACGATCGAAGCTCATGAGTTCGCCGACGCGATCGACGAGTATAAGGCGCTGAACGCGACCGTGATCGGTGTCTCGCACGACCCGCTCGACAAGCTTCAGAAGTTCTCCGTGAGCGAATGCCGCAGCAAATTTGCGGTCGCAGCCGATACCGACGAGACGGTCATCAAAGCCTACGACGCGGTGCTAGCGCAACATCCGCAGTATGCTAATCGAACGTCTTACGTGATAGCACCCGACGGAACCATCATCTATACGTATACGAGCATGGATCCGTCGCAGCACGTTCAAAATACGCTCGCGGCGCTCAAAGCGTGGGAGGCCGACCACGCTTCAGGCGCGACGCCGTAACTCGGAAGAGCGGGGTGCCGCGTCGAGCGCGGTGATCTCGCGCGGCACGACGTCGATGGGCGGGATCTCCGCCAGATCGTCGCCCGCCAACGCGGCTTCGTCTTTGAGCTTGCGGCCTTGCGGGAGAAGTTTCGATTCGTACGAGCTTACAGCGCCGTTGAAGGCCACGACGGATCGCTCCAGGTGCTTGCGAATTTCGCCCAAGTGCTCGGAGAACTTGAGCGCGCGCTCGTAGAGCACGCGTCCGATCGAGGCGATCCGCTTTGCGTTTTCTTCTTGCCGCACGGCTTGCCAGCCGAGAGCGAAAGTCCGCAGCAGGCCGATTAATGAAAGCGGCCCGCTGACGAGCACGCCCTTATCCATGGCGTACTCGACGAGCGCCGGATCTTCGCTGCAGGCCGCGCTCAAAAACGCTTCGCCCGCCACGAACATCACGACGTATTCCGCCGAACCTTTCGCCCGCTGATAGGCTCGCCGCGACAGCGAGTCGACGTGATCGCGCAGAGCGCGGGCGTGTTGTTTGACGAGAAGCCGGCGAGCCTCGTCGTCGGGCGTTTCCAGAGCCGCCTGCATCGCGTCGATCGGTGCTTTGGCGTCGACGAAAACGCAACGGTCGCCCGGGAGGTTGATCGTCATATCCGGGCGGACTCGCGCTTCGTCCAGCGCCACGGTCTGCTGCTCCGAAAAATCGCAGTAGGCAAGCATCCCGGCCTTCTCGACGACGTTGCGCAGCTGCATCTCGCCCCATTTGCCGCGCGCGGCCGGGTTGCGCAACGCGCTTACCAGCGTGGAAGTTTGCGTAGTAAGATTGGCGGTCGCATTCTCGAGCTGATTGGTGCGTCCTAAGAGCTCGCCGAGAAGCCGGTCGAACTCGCCGAGCTTCGTCGCCATCGGTGAGACGAGCTCGCCGACACGCTCGCTGGCGCGCGTCGCAGTCGCTTCACGCAGCTCGTTCTTGGCGCGCTCCAAAAGCGCTTCGATCGCCTGCTCGCGGACGGAACGCGCCGCTAGCCAAGCCAGAATGCCCCCGAGCGCCGCCCCGGCCAAGAAGAACGCGAAGGCTTCGGCTACGCTCACTTCGCCGATCCTCGAAGATACTTCTCGAAACACGCGATCGTGCGCTTCCAAGCGTCGGCTGCCGCTGAGGCAACGTAACGCGGGCGCGTATCGTCCATAAAGGCATGGCCGGCGTCGTCGTAAATTCGAAAATCATTCGGCGCCGTCATCGCGGAGGCGAACGCGCGCACCGAATCGGCCGGAATGCTGGTATCGCGTGCGCCGTAGCTTCCGCAAACCGGAATGCGGATGGCTTTGGGATCGAGTTCGTCGAGCGGTCCGTAAAACGGACACGCTACCGCGAAGAGCGTGCCGGTGGCGATGACGGTGTCCAGCACCAGGTGGCCGCCCATGCAGAATCCCGTGATGCCGACGTTGGTTCCCTCAAACTTGGACTGCAGCCAACTTGCGGCGGCTTGGATATCGCCGACGTATTGCGGGCGTTCCAGCTTTTGCGCGTACGGGCGAAAGATAGTATAGTCGGTCGCGCCGTCGCCGCTTGGCGCTCCGGATCGGGCATAGAGATCGGGAGCGATTGCCGCAAATCCGGCCTTCGCAAGCCGGCGCACGAAATCGCGAATCGGCGCATCGACGCCCCACACGTGCATGACCACGACGACGGAGGAAGTGCCGGCGCCGGCTCCCGCGGGCCAGGCCGCGTAGGCCGGAACGACGGCGTCGGGCCGCTTCAGCTGGACGTTGTCGACGACGATCGCCGGATCGTTCTCCGCAACCAGCGGCGGGTGAGGCTTGCCGAGCGTTTCCTGCGCCGGCGCCGGCGTGGACGCCGCTAGCGTTGCCGCCGTAGAGATGCCGACGAAAACGCGGCGGTTCAACCTTTCGGAAACCGATTGCGTCGGGTCGGTGTCCGCCGCACTCATCGTAACTCACGTTTGGCTCCCGTCCGGCCGAATCCTCGAACTGATGTTTGGTGTGGCGTCATAGGCTCCGAGCCCACGAGAATATAAGATGAGTTCTGCTTTGGAACAGACGCTCGTCAGCGTGACGCTCCCGGAAATGGGAGAATCGGTGACCGGAGGCTCGATCGTCGAGTGGCGCAAAGGCGTCGGCGATTTCGTTGCCGAGGGCGATCCGCTCGTGGAAGTGACGACCGATAAGGTCGACGTCGAGGTTCCCGCTACCGTCGCGGGAGTAATCGCGCGCATTCTCGCGCGCGAGGGAGAGAGCGTCGCCGTAGGCGCGCCGCTCGCCGAAATCGACACGTCGAAGCAGAGCGCGCAAGCCGTCACCCCATCGCCGCGCGACAAGCAGACGGAGCCGAAGCCGCCGGTCCGGGCCGTTCCGCAACCCGACGGCAACGGGCTCGCCGACGCACCCGCGCGCCGAATCGCGCAGCGTTTGGGCGTTGACCTCGGGCTCGTGCACGGCTCAGGCCCGAACGGATTAATTCTCCGCTCCGACGTGCTCGCACAGGCACAAAGCGCGCAACGTCCGACCGCCTCCGTGCCGCCGGCACCCCCGATCCCCGACGGTGCAACGCTCGTGCCGTTGAAGGGGCCGGCCGCCGCGCTTGCCGGCTACATGGAGCAGAGCCTTTCCATTCCGACCGCGACGAGCTTTCGCAGCATACCCGTGGACGTGCTCGACGCGCGACGGCGCGAACTCAACGGCGCGGTTCGCGCGTCCGGCCGCACGGATCGAATTTCGTTCACGCATCTCATCGCATACGCGCTCGTACGCGCTGCGCGCGAAATGCCGGTCATCACGCAGTCGTTCCGGCGCGATGCGGCGGGCGCACCGGCGCGGCTCGAGCCCGGCATCCATCTCGGTCTGGCGGTCGACACCGAACGCAAGGACGGCACGCGCTCGCTGGTCGTGCCGGTGATCCGCAATGCAGGGGAGCTCGACTTCGCGCAGTTTCGCATCAAGTACGAGGAGCTGGTCGTGAAAGCGCGCGAGAACAAGCTCGTTGCCGACGACCTGCAAGGCGCTTCGTTCACGTTGACCAATCCGGGCGGGATCGGCACGGTGGCTTCGGTGCCGCGCCTCATGGCGGGTCAAGGCGCAATCATCGCAACCGGCGCCATCGGATACCCGCCGGGCTTTGCGACGGCCAGCGAACAATCGCTGCGGCTTCTCGGCGTCGCGAAGATGATGCAGGTGACGAGCACGTACGACCATCGCGTGATTCAGGGCGCCCAGTCGGGCGAGTATCTACGCCGCGTCGACGAGCTCTTGCAAGGCAAGGACGAGTTTTACGAAGCGGTCTTCGCATCGCTCGGCTTGCAGGCGGCGCCGCTGCCGCAGATCGGCTTGATTCCGGCGGCCGCGCCTGCCGCCGCGCCATCCGACGAGATGCTGCGAGCGGTGGCCGCGGGAATGGCAATCGTGTCGGCCTATCGCCGTCACGGGCACTTGGGCGCACAGCTCGATCCCCTCGGCAGCGAGCCGGTCGGCGATCCTTCGCTCGACCCTCAAACCTACGGGCTGACGCCGGCGCTGCAAAGCGCGATCCCCGCCGGCGTGTTGGGCGTAAAGGTTCCCGGAAACTCGCTGGCCGACGTGCTCCCGCGCTTGCGCGAGACGTATAGCTCGACGATTGCCTACGAGATCGAGCACATCTCCAACGCCAGCCAACGCAGCTGGCTGCGCGATTACATCGAGTCGGGGCGCAATCGGATCAAGCTGTCGCCGCAGCGCCAAATCGACTTTCTCGAGCGCCTTACGCAGGTCGAAGCTTTCGACCGGTACGTGCGCAAGACGTTTCTCGGCCAGAAGACGTTCTCGGGCGAAGGGCTCGACGTGATGGTGCCGATGCTCGAGGAGATGCTCGACATGCTTGCCGACGATGGCGTTTCCGCCGCGGTCTTCGGGATGGCCCATCGCGGCCGTCTCAACGTGATCGCGCACGTCGTCAATCTTCCGTACGAAGAACTGATGAGCGAATTCGAGGCGGCCCAGTATCGCGGAAACCTTGGTGACGACGACGTGATGGGGGACGTCAAATACCATCACGGCGCCACCGGCACGTTCACGACGTCGAAGGGCAAAACGATCGAGGTCACGCTGGCGCACAATCCCAGCCACTTAGAAGCCGTCGATCCGGTCGTCGAAGGAAGCGCGCGCGCGTTGCAGACCGATCATTCGCACGGCGAGCCGACCCAAGACCACAAGCGCGCCGTGCCGATCCTGATCCACGGCGACGCCGCGTTTACCGGTCAGGGAATCGTCTCGGAAGTTTTCAATTTACAGTCGCTGCCGGGGTACGAAACCGGAGGCACGCTCCATCTGATTGCAAACAACCAAATCGGATTTACAACCGATCCCGCGGACGCGCGGTCGACTCGCTATGCTTCCGACTTGGCTAAAGGTTTCGACGTCCCGATCGTGCACGTCAATGCCGACGACGTCGACGCCTGCATCGCAGCCGTTCATCTCGCGATCGATTTTCGCCGCGCTTTCGGCCGCGACGCGCTGATCGATCTGATCGGCTATCGGCGCTTCGGTCACAACGAGCAAGACGAGCCGGCGTACACGCAGCCGCAAATGGCCGAGCAAATCAAGAGCCATCCGACGGTGAGGGACCTATTCGCCAACAAGCTGGTGAATCAAGGCACGATCACCGCCGAGCTCGCTTCCGAGATGGTGGAAAGGGCGACCGAGCGCCTCCAGGCGGCACGCCGTGCGGTGAAAGGATCGGCGCCCTCGCCGATCGCGGGCCGCAAGCTTTCCGGCAGCAACACGTTCGATGGGACGGTGCTGCCGACGGTGACGCGCGCCACGCTGATTTCCTGGAACGAGGCGTTGACGGCGGTGCCCGAGGGCTTCACGCTCAATCGCAAGCTGCTGGCTCAGCTCGAGCGGCGAAGCGCCGCCATCGCGAAAAACGGCATGGTTGATTGGGGAACGGCGGAGTCGCTCGCGTTCGCCTCGCTGCTGACTAGCGGTACGCCGATTCGTCTTACGGGCCAGGATACCGAACGGGGAACGTTCAGCCATCGTCATGCCGTCTTCCACCCTTCGACTCCGCTCGGGGCAGACTCCGCGACTGCGAACGATCGGCGGGCGGTATGGATTCCGCTGCAGCATCTCGCCCAGTCGCAGTCTTCATTTGAAATTCGCAACAGCCCGCTCTCCGAGTACGCCTGCATGGGGTTCGAATACGGGTACTCGACGCAACAACCCGACGCGCTGGTCTTATGGGAGGCGCAATACGGCGACTTTTTCAACGGTGCGGAGATCGTCGTGGATCAATTCATCGCAGCGGGTCAAGCCAAGTGGGGGCAGACGTCGCGACTGACGCTGCTGCTTCCGCACGGATACGAAGGCGGCGGCCCGGAGCATTCGAGCGCGCGGCCCGAACGCTTCTTACAGCTCGTTGCGGAAGGAAACTTGCGCGTCGCCTCTCCCTCGGTCGCGAGCAACTACTATCAGCTGCTTCGGATGCAGGCCCGCTCGCCGATTGCCGTCCCGCTGGTCGTCATGACGCCCAAATCGCTGCTGCGGGCCGAAAGTGCGATGGGAACGCTCGAGGAGTTGGCCGCCGGTGCCTTCGTCCCGGTCATCGACGATCCGCGACCGCTCGACCGGGAAAAGGTGGAACGGTTGATTCTTTGCAGCGGAAAAATCTACCACGATCTCGTTAGTCACGCGGCTTACGGTTCGCTCAAGCGCACGGCGATCGCCCGCATCGAGCTGCTCGCGCCGCTGCCGGTTGCCGAGATCAATCGTCTCATCGGCATCTACCCTCGCCTAAAGAAGATCGTTTGGGTGCAAGAGGAGCCCAAGAACATGGGAGCGCGCGCCTTCGTTCGGCGCCGGCTTCTCGAAGGCAAGCGCGACGGCTTCGACATCGAGTACATCGGCCGCGGTTACCGCGCCAGTCCCAGCGAGGGGTACTCG
>Ga0187783_10001671_pt1 | contig 16385 bp, 15 predicted proteins | sample 1015_SJ02_MP02_2_FD_132471 | JGI IMG/M metagenome (GOLD analysis project Ga0187783, IMG submission 132471) | Tropical peat soil microbial communities from peatlands in Department of Meta, Colombia - 1015_SJ02_MP02_20_MG | ecosystem: Environmental > Terrestrial > Soil > Wetlands > Peat | place... | reverse complement strand
TGCTGGTACTGTGTGTGAATCCATATCCATAGAATTGTTTTTCAGTCTCTAGCCTTGATTTTAGAATTTCCACACCTTTTATCTCGCTTGCTTTTTCTTTTTGTAGCGTTGCCTCAAAAAATGACAGAGGATAGCTGTTTGCTATCTCAAAGTTGTGAGCTTGTCTTTGGACTTCTTGCGGTATAACGATTGGCTGCACAAGCAGTGGCGCATCCATCAGCCCTCCAATTCTGTCAGACAGAAACAATCTTGAAAAGTTAAGCAGGCTGTCCATCAATAACATGATCGAGTCTGCGTCACCATCGGCATCTCTTCTTTTTGCCGAGTGCCACACGGCAGTACCGAGGCAGACCTGGGTATTGGTATAGCCAATGATTCTTCCCACAATTCCAACAGAGGTATGCGGTGCAAGTCCAATTATCAGGTGACCAACCAAGTCATCGGTCTTTTTTGCATCATAGTATGCAGGATGGGCAAATAATTTTACAAGTTCCCTGTCCAAGTATTGGCAAACTAGAACCAAGATTTCTCCGCACTCTCTTGGAATTATGACATCCTGAGTTTTCAGCTCAATTAACTGGTCTTGGTTTACAAGCGGCTTGCCTTCGGTGTCATTTGTATATCCAAGCTCTACGAGTTTCTCAGGTGTTGTGCCGATCCATGACGGCTTGAAATGTGAGAGGGGTGCGTTTGTTGCATCAAATCTGATTGTGCCGTCCTTGAATACATTGAGGTTCAAGCTCTGTCGTATGAGCCCTTTTTCCAATGGCTCTGGCACGCGGTCTTGGTTGATGAGTTCCCTTACTCCCTTAAATGGCTCCTGAGCCCTAACGCTGGTTCTTTCCTGTGCGGAATACAGCAATTCCTTGAGGGGAAATGCACGATACGAGTGAGCTGATGCCCTAACCTTACACTTGGGGCAGCGAGTCTCTTCTAGATCATCGCGGCATTTTGGACAGACAAGTGTTACAGCAGTCTTGATCTTGCATCGCTGACATATTATACTAATTGAAGGCAGGTTGCAGTTTTTGCACATTCTGTTATTGATGTTGCAGTAAAAGTTGGGTTGTTTTGTTGCCTTGAGAAGATCGCGTGATGCGCCACCCTTGCTTCCAACCGGAAAGAGTGTGTGTACTGGAGGTTTCATCTTTCTAAGCGACGCCTTTTCAGGCCTGCCGACCCTCACACCTACTGCCGTTGAGAACTTGGGCCTTATCTTGATTCCCGATGAGATGGAGATTATTTCTGGGACCGATAGTGTCTTGTCCAATTGAATTGGCTTTCTAAAAAGCAAGTAAGAGAAAATTTTTGCCTCATCGTCTTTTAGCATGATTGTGTCGCCTGCCAATTCGTGGGGCACGCCAAGTTTTTCAAAGATCTCTTTTACGTCTTTTTGATAGACTATTAGATCTGATTCTATCTTGTCTGGATTGAGGATCTTTTCTAGTTCTTCAGATATAATATGGTCCCAATAATACAGATAGTGTGGGTGGAGTCCGATTCCAAAGTTAAGCGATATTCTAAATGCCTCTTCAAGATCTGGAATCTTGTGTGCATTGCTTAATAGATTAGTGTCGTCTGGTTCATACTTTGCAACCTTTTCTTTTAGTTCCTCAATCCAGAACTCCTCAACATATCCAGTTGGGACAAGCTCTGCATTGTTCTCAAGAAAGTCGCCATAGCTTATGAGAATATCTCCAAGATGTAGAATTTTTTCAATGTGGGGCTTTAGCTGCATCCCGTGTGAGATGTCCCTTATCTTGACTACATTTCCATTGTCTAGCCTTACAATGGGGGTATCAATTGAATCAACAAATGCAATAGTTGAGGCTTTTCCGGGGATGTCAAGTTTTATCTGAGTTCCAACTGCAATGACATGATCTAAAATTTCTGCAACTACTGGGTGAACCCCGACTGATGCAAAACCTGTGTTGCATGCCCGTCCATATCGTAGCCTGAATCCGCCAAGTTTTTTTGGCATTGAAAGAACAGACCTGCCAGTAATTACCTCTCTCATTCTGTGTGCTGCTGCATCCTCGTCTCCAGTCTGGATGGCACCCTTTAGGTCCTTGAGCCATTCCCAGCCATCTAGCTTGAATAAATCAATGAGTTTTAGCAGCTTGCGAGACCTGCCAATGAGTCCATCGTTGAGTACACGAAGTGCTCCTCCCCTAACTCTGTTGGTGTTTATTCTTACCATGTTTCTGTGACTTACAATCTCGACTGGATCGGTGTCTATGCCGTTAAGCTCTACAGGAAGGTTGGAAATGGTAGTTATCACATCCTCATCGGGAACATGGAACTGAAAGCTTCCTACTTCTCTCTCATAGAGACGTAATTCCTCTACAAATCGACCCGTCTCATCATCATAGGAATTGGCTTTGTACTTGCCAAGCCCGGCAATCTTACGTACGTGGTCTGCAATAAGTATGGTAGATGCTGCCTCTGTGCCCCCGGCAGAACGTATGGGTCCTGCAAATGAGACTGACAGATAGTCAGAGCCGTCGGCGTTCTTCTTTATCTTAACCTCGCTTATTCCCTGAAGAGGGGCTATTGTGACACCTTCGGTCACTATTGCCAATCCTACACGCACAGCCAGATCAAGCTTCTCTTGCAGCTCTGTCTCAGGACTGGAATACTTACCCTGGGCTATCTCTTCTGCAAGTTTGAGTGCGGCTAGTTCCTTTGTTGTTGTCTGGATGAGGTTTCGGAGATTTTCCGTGACATCAATGTCGTGCATTTTGGATACGCGATCAGCGAGGTCAAATGCTATCTTGGGCTCTACCATTCCAGAGGAATCTGCCAGTGTGGCCTTTGCAGTGGCGGCTTTTTCAAAAATAGAAAAGACTTCATTTGATAGCTTGCTATAATAATCAAAATATGACTCTGGCATTGGGACCTCCTTGAGTCTTAATGCAATGTTTTCAGACATGCTATTTCCTTACGGATTGGATGGTTTTTACGATATCGGCTATTGTTTTGAAACTTCCGCCTTTTTCAATAAACGTGCCAATTACTATGGCATCAGCACCTGCCTTTACGATCTCACCAGCGGTGTGAGTATTTCGAATTCCTCCACCTACTATGAGAAATCCCTTGAAGAGTTTTCTAACAGCTGCTACCATTTCTGGCCTGACGTTTGATTTTGCACCAGAGCCTGCTTCAAGATATACAAATCTCATGCCCATGAATTGCGCGGACAGGGCATACATGGCTGCCAAGCTTGGTTTGTCAAATGGGATGGTTCTTGCAGAACCGACATGCCATACTGTTGTGCCCTCACCGATTATGATATAGGCTGTTGGTAGAGGCTCAAGACCAAATCTAAGTACATTTGGAGCCCCCAATGCCTGAGCTTGGGAGATAAAGTATGGGTTGTCAGAGTTCAATAGTGAGCTAAACAATATAGCGTCTGCTCCGGGAACAACACCTGTAACATTTCCTGGAAATAGTATCACGGGAATCTTGACAGATCTTTTGATGTTTCTGACAGTTTCTGCCATGGCTATCTGGTCAGTTGCAGATGAACCTCCAACCAGAATGATTGAGGCACCACTTTTTTCTGCATCCTTAGCAAGCTGTGTTGCAGAATTTTTTCCGTTATTTTCAGAGTCAATTAATACGAAGAGTAACGCCCCTTTCTTCTTTCTGGAAGTGTTTAGGTATCTTTCTACATTTTGCATATGACTGGTTAATAGCTATTCGTTAAAAGTTTAATTGAATAAAGTTATACAGATATGTATAGCTTTGAGCACACTTCCAGATGATAATTTGAATAATATAATAAAACAAATTATAAAAAAATCATTGCTTACAGAGCGTCAAATTGAAATTATTTTAAAAAGACGGAACCTGTCAGACTCGAAGTTTACTATAACTAAAGGAGCTTTCTACAGGCAAGTTGAGCAGTCCCAAGAGAAGTTCCAGGCGTTGTGTTATTCTTGGATACTGCTCAGATCGTTAGGCATTCTTCGCGAAGAGGATATTGATGTGATAAATCGCCTCTCAGAACAGGTTTCTGTGATAAAAAACAGTGATGTTTTTCCTGAACGTGAGGAACAAGTCATTACTGTGATACAAGAATTGCTAGCACGAATGTGTAAACTGTGATTTTTTGTGCATGTGAGCGTGTTATGTATGAATAATTTGTGATAAATGTATTTGTGATTGATATGCATTGTGTAAAATTATTTTACTCAAGCATGATAAATCACATTATCTTATGATCTGGAGTGATGTTAGTGGATATAGATGTAGGAATGATTTTGGGTGTAATAGCTTCATTTGTGATTGGTATTGCATGCATAGTAGTATACAACAAAGTCAAACCACGTTTAGGTTCAAAGAGCAATGATCTAAAAATTTTGGTAGAACGGCTACAATATTATGAAAATTTACTAATAGATATGAAAATAAAGTTAGATTCATTAGAACTAGCCAAGGAATCTGAAGAGCTTGTGCAGGCACAAATTCCAAAGCCAAAAGAACAGAAACAAGGACCTGCCATAGTCACGGGGATAAAAGAGGAGAAACCCAAGGAAAGAGTACACAATATGAGTTTTGGAAGCGCGATAGAGTATGTACTGCGATTAATCACAGAAAGACCTATGACATCACGTGACATCCAAATCACAATAGGAAGGACGCGAGAACACACATCACGTATGATGAAGAAGCTCTTTGAGGAGGATTTGGTTGAACGAGACATGCGGACAAAGCCCTTTACTTACAAGATAACTGAAAAAGGGCTCATTAGGATAGGGTCGCTAAAAGCCCCAACGGTGGAAACCTAGTGGGGTTTTGATTCCGGTTTAGTCCAAGTCGCAGGGCTTTGATCTTGGTTTGATCGAATCCCCGAGTCTGGTTTTACAAACTTTTGGTTGTTGCAAGTTATCCAAATGGGTTTTTGGGTCAAAAATAGAGAAAAATCATCATAAATTACTAATCTTATTTTATAATAAAGTCTTAAATTATTGAACTTATAATCAATGGTATGTCAGATGTGGAACTACTCATAAAGATAACCTCGGCAGGCACAATCTCAATCCCGAAGGACTTTAGGAGATACCTTGATCTTCAGAAGGGAGATTATGTCAAGGTAACAGTTGAGGGGGATCGTTTGGTTGTCAAAAAGGCAACAATTTCCTAAGTCGCAGGCCGTTCTCTTTGGGCTAGTTTGAGTATCTGGTAGCTCCATTCCTTCCCGTTTCTCTCTCTTCCAACTCTTCCCTTAAGAGCGAACCTTGAGAGATATGTGGATATCACGCTTAGTTTGATTGGCTCCTCATACTCGTCCTCATATTTTTCAAGGATCATTGAAGAAGTAAACTTGCCCATTGGAAAGTGCTTGTCCACAATGTTCCATATTTTGGCCCCAACGGTATCAAGGTGTACTGATTCTTCTGGCTCCTCTATATTCATCAAATCCATCAGCTCAAATATCTTTAGCATCTTTTCACGGGTAACATTGCCCTCCAAGCTAAGGTTGTACTTGGCACCCTCTGCATCCTCCAGATCTATTCGTATTCTTTTTCGGGCCATTGTGATCGATCAGGTTAACACCTTAACACTTGAACAGATCATAGAAGAATTGTTAACAAGTAAGTTTGTTAACATTCACTGCGTAACCCAGGCATGGATACTTTTCCCATCTTAACAGGCATCCCCTTGCTTTTCTCCAAAGGTAGGCCAAAACCACGCCTAGAGTGGAAATAAGGGGGTCCATTTAGGCATATTAACAATGTTAAGGACCATCTTCACGCCTAGAGTGGAAATAAGGGGGTTATTTTGGGCTCTTTATGGCTCCATCTTAACACCAACTTCACTGATTGTTAACCAATTCTAGGAATACCCACACACCTATTCTTCCACTCTAGCTTTATTAAAAATAATTTTTTTAAGAAAATAAAAATAATTAATGATATACTAAATTTGAATTAGTTATTCCATTCTAATCTAATTAGTATGGTAGAGTCCATATGTGGACAGAGAAGAAACGATGGTGTGTGGGTTGATGACAAAAGATCCAATTGATAAATTACTTGATGATGCAGCAAACGGTAAATCATTATTCAAAAATAGAGAGGTATTGCATTTTACATTCATACCAGATATGGTACTGCATAGAGACGACGAACAAAAAAAAGTTACCCAGTCACTTATTCCACTACTAAAAAAGGCCAGACCATCAAACCTGTTGATATATGGAAAACCAGGAACAGGCAAGACGCTAGTTGTAAAAAAAGTACTAGATAAGATTCAAGAGCGGATCAAGGATGGCTCATTTCCAATACAACTGCTATACGCAAATGCAAAAGAAGAGACTACACTATACGGCCTTTTGGTAAAATTTGGTCGGCAGTTGGGCCTTGTATCACAAAAGGAGCTGCCGACAACCGGACTGTCAATCAGTGAAGTCTTCAATAGGCTAATAACAGTAATTGAAAAGAATGCCCTCAATACAGTCTTCGTAGTGGACGAGATTGATTATCTGGCAGAATTAGTATCAAAGACAGGAAAGGATGTTTTTTATTCATTAACACGAGCAAATGAGAGACTGAAAAAGGGCTCACTTACCTTGATTGGCATATCAAATGACCTGACATTCAAAGAAAGGCTGGACCCCCGAGTTCTAAGTAGCCTAAGTGAGGAAGAGATTGTCTTTACTAACTATACAGTTAACCAGATCAAGGAGATATTGATAGACAGGATTAGGGAGGCCTTTATTCAAAACACAGTGGACTTGGCTGCCCTGAACCTATGTGCTGCAATGTCAGGCCAAGAACATGGCGATGCCAGACGGGCAATAGACCTACTTCGCGTGGCAGGCGAGATAGCAGAACGGGAGCAGTCTGATACTGTAAAAGAGGACCACATTCGCAGAGCCTCGTTGAAGATGGAAGAGGACAAGGAAACAACGGCACTCAATTCATACCCCCTTCATGAAAAATTACTCATACTTGCAGTAATGAAGGCAAACGGCAACAGTACAGGAGAGATATACCAATCCTACAAGAATCTCTGCAAGATCACAAGACAAAAGGAGCTCACACAGCGAAGAATAACCCAAATGCTAAGCGAGATTGAAATGACAGGACTAATCTCAGGCAAGATAATCCATCAGGGCATGCATGGAAGGACAAAGAAATTTGCCTTGACACTAAATCCAGATACTGTAAAAAAAGCATTCAAGGAAGATCTGGCCTTGGAAGATCTTCTGTAACTAATCTTCTTTCTCGGTAAAATCTTTTGTAAAGACCTTCATTGTGGCCAAGTTGATAATTATAGCTATCCCAGGTGTTGGCACAATGCCGCCGCTTGCCTGATAGTCAGTCTGGCTCTGCCAAGCCCCGGAATTGACTATTAGTGTTCCCTTGTACATGTCAAGGTCGACAACATGAACATGGCCGGAATGAAAGATATCTGGAACCTCATTTATCACCATAAAGTCTTCAAGCTCGGGCGCAATTGGGGTGCGCTTTCCATAAATCGGGCTGAGGTGTCTTGTCCTCAACAATGCTCGCATTGCCCTTGCTGGCTGTGCATAACTTAGGCCTGGAGTAGTTCCTACTACATCATCAAGGCTCTGGCCGTGAAACATCAACACCTTTACACCGTTAAGATCTAAAAAGGCAGGATTCCCTAGCATGAAAAAATTCTCTCTATTCCACAAACTCATATTGTGCTTTTCCGGTATGGCAGGCTGAGGAAGGGCCCTCCTACCTGGGTCATGATTGCCAGGAATTATGAATGTCTTGATGTGCTTTGGAATCTTGTCTAGCATCTGGGCAGCCTTTGCCATCTGCTCGTCCATATCCATGATGAGCAACTCCTTGTCTTGATTTGGAAAGATTCCAATCCCATCTATAATGTCCCCGCCTATCAAGAGAAACCGGACCTTTCTTGCTACTGGATCGGGGCTTGAAAGCCAGGAAATAAAATCTGTAAATTCCTTTTCCATAAAGTACTTACTACCAATGTGAATATCTGATATTAGGACAGCATACGTCTCAGTCTTTGAGCGATTTGCTATATGATCTGGGACGTCTGGTACTAGAAGTTCCTTTGCGATAAATCCACCATTTTTGCCATTTGTAACGCCTACCATTACAAACTGGTCCATTAAAAGCGAGTTTGCAGTCTCCTGCAACTCTTGGTTCCACACTAGAATCTCTACAGAGCCGGTAGGATCATCCACTATTATCTTGGTTACATCTCGCTCAATCTTTCTGTCCATTAGAAGGCCTGCAACAAATGTCTCCTCGCCAAGCTTACCATCTGTCACATTTTTAATTGGCGTAAGTTTCTTTGCCTGTGATCTCTGCATCATTATTTTAAGTAGTTTTGAATATCTATCAGAAAAAAGCGATGTAAAACCATCTATTCCCTCTGCCGACGTGATCTTTTTTGTAGGATCAAACAATATCTCATGCCTGTCCTCCACACCACCGTCAACTTCTGATTCTACAAACATTTTGAGGTCACTTTGATTTATCAAAAACAAATTTTGCTTTGCCTTTTCACGAACAACCTGTTTAATTATATTCTGGAGTTCCTTTACATCTATCTTTTCTAATATCTTAAAAGCGTCAGGATGAATCTGAAATCCCCTGCTTAGGGCATATGTTACTGCTGAGGATACCTCTTCTTTCACAAACTGTCATAATACAACTTTTAATTAAATCTGTTCGAGCTATCAACCCTCAAATAACTCCCTTAAAACAAACCCGTTGTTGGTAAAAAGACGAATCTTAATTTTTCTGATCTTCGTTGCAATATTTTCAACTGCATACTCTATTGGCAGTGAAAGCAACATATCAGAAGAAGATTCCAAGTCATTTGTTAAAGACTTTCAACATACTGTAGAAGGAATCGACGCAATAGGAATTTTTACTCATAACACAACTGTTGCATTGCCCATGTTCCTGCCGGGTTTTGGAATAGCTTGGGGTTCCTTTGCTGCATGGTCAACCGGAATGGCCTTTAAGGCACTGGTATCTACCACACCAGCACTTGCAAAACTACCAGCACTTGCAATAATCTACCTCTCACCTTTTGGCGTAATGGAGCTAATTGCCTATTCCATTGGAATGTCAAGAAGCTTCATTCTCATCAATACAATACTGAAGAGGGGAAACCTTAGAGAAATGCTGCGTCCAACAGCAATTGAAATAGGAATTGTGATTGCATTGTTACTGGCTGCTGCATTCATTGAATATGCCATGATCCAAGAATTTGGATCTGTACTGGCTCATCCCAAAACGCACTAGATTCGTTTTTATTTTAAAACAAAACAGTCAAAGATAATGCTTGGTCTTAAGATTCACACACTCCCAAAACTAAACAAGCCCACAATGATAGCCGCACTTCCAGACATGGGAAATGTCGCAGGAATTGGAATGGATTTTCTTGTAAAAAAACTAAAAGCAAAACTATTTGCAGAGATCTATGCATTCTGGCCGCCAGCAGTTTCGTATGAACAAGGACTGATAAAATACGATCAATCAAGCTACAAATTTCATTATTCACAAAAGGAAAACATTGTGTTCTTTTCAGGAGAGTTTAATCCCTCTGATCCCCGACGTCTTTACGAACTGTGCTATGAGGTAGTTGGCATGGCAAAAAAACTCAAAGTAAGCACGCTCTATTCCATCGGATCTATCTTAAGGCAACCAAGTCATGCCGAACCCAAACTGTTTGCTGCCGCAACAACACCAAAACACCTAAACTTGTTAAAGAAGAAAAATTTAGAATTGCTCAACACGCAAGGCCAGATAACTGGCTTCAATGGATTGGTACTAGGAATTGCAAAGGAAAAGCAACTTGATAGCATTTGCATTCTGGGAGAAATAGACAATCCAAACGTCATTCAACCAAGGTCAGCTAAACTAATACTTGCAAAACTTTTGCAAGTTCTAGAGCTTGGACCACTGGACATGAAAGAACTAGAAGAAGAGGAAAAGAGAAAACAGTTCATGGAACAGCAAATGAGCTACATGAATGGACTGGCTAAAAGAGATAATCAACCGGGAATTGCCTAACTGTTTGAAGAAGTTATACCCAGCCATTAAATACGAGTTTTGAGACTACCTAATCAAATGAGGTCCAGTGTACTATCGTTAATTGCAATTACGGGATTTCTAGCCATACTCTACTTTCCTTCTAACGCATATTCTGATTTTGTATCTAGCGACTCATATCTGATCCAGGCCACAGGCTTTGTAGCCGGGACACAAAACATTCTTGATTCCACATTTAACATACAACTAACTGCGGGCGCTCAAAGTGGAAGCAGCATACTTTCTACACTAGACAATGGTGTTGTTACAATTAATGGCGATAATTATCTCAACTCTGGTAATTGGACAACCACGCTGTTACGAGATGGAAAATTTTTACTTCTTAAGGGAAATGCACAGGACCAGAACGGCAATACAATACAGATCAATCTCTTTGGAAGACAGATACAAAGCAATCAAAACGGTGTTGTTTACAGCATTACTGGCAAGATAATAGGTTCAGAAACATTCAGAGTTATTTACAGTGCAAAAATAATTTCTACTGGAACATACACTCCGCCTGTTACTTCACCGACCTCTCAGACAACATCCACACCACAACAGAACCAAACACAATCAAATGTTGTGAGAATAAGTATAATTTCTGGCGCGTCTAATCCAAATAACCAAGTCTTCTTCTATCCCTCAGTTACCACTGCAGCTCCTGGCACTACAATAATTTGGACCAACAATGACAACGTATCTCATACAATAATAAGCGGGGTGGCATCTGTTATTGGCGGGAATGCTTCAGCGCCAAAATTTACTTCTGATGGAATGATAAACAGTGGTCCCATAGCTCCTGGCAAATCTTTTCAATACACCATAACCAGTTTTAATCCCAAGGCCTATCTTAGTTCATCAGCAGCACAATACCTGAATTTACCGGCAGATCAAATTTCTGGCGATATTACATTCTTTGATCCTAACTATACCTGGATGGTAGGAGTGATAAGTCCCATGCCGGTCTCAACTCCAACACAAACAGTCCAGATCAACATATTGCCGGGGGCATCAACTGCCACAACTAATCAATACATATCTCCATCTTCTGTACAAGTTACACCAGGCTCTACAATTGTTTGGGTAAATCAAGACTCTGTTGCACATAGAATCTTGAGCGGTCAACAACAATCTATAACATTTGGCACCACTGGAAAGCCGACCCTCACAGCACCAGCATTTAGTCCTGACGGACATATTGATACTGGCAACATAGCTCCGGGTCAAAGTGTCAAGATCACGATATCCGGAACAGGCCAATTCGCTTTTTATGATTCATCAAATACATGGCTAAATGGTAACATCCTTTCAGTTTCACAAACATCATCATCGTCAATACCCCCCGTGCAAGTAAGCATTTTACCGGGATCATCAACAGCCCAAGGATCTGCCTCGCAACAAAATCAAAACTACACTAATGGATATTATTCTCCAGATCAAATCCAGATTGTACCAGGCACTACAATAATTTGGACAAACAATGACTCTATTGCTCATTCAATATGGAGCGGCACTGCCACCTACAGACCAATTGATCCGTATGTTCCAGACGGCAAGATAAAGAGTGGCTCAATAGCTCCTGGCCAAACCTTTCAGGTCACCATTAACGATACTGGAATCATTAGGTTCTATGATCCATCATATATATGGATGAATGGCATGATTGTCTCACTTCCGTCCACGCAAACTCATACCCTCAACTCTGCAACATATACGGGCCCTACACCAGTCCTTCACTAGATAGTGTAACGCTACTTGAAATTGATATATGATTCCAAACTAGTCTGATCAAATACCATTACGGAAAGATCAGAGAACTGCTTTCCTTCCAAATCTTTTACGGTTCCAACAAAACAAGTTTCCTTCTCGGTTGTGAGCGACTCAAAAACATGCACCTTCATACTTGAGGTGTCAAACCCGTGATTTTTCAGGTAAACTGCAATTTCTGACTGCATAAAGTGTTTGGATGGTTCCTTAGGCCATGGGCGTGGTACCAATACCACGCTCAATCCGTCTATTAGCGCTTTTTGGAGTTCAAGTTTCTTCTCTTCAATGCTTGTTGATATGTGCATAGTTATTACTCTGCTTTTGTCCAATGGCACTCTTGCCTTTGATGCAGCTACCTGCACTGAGCTTATGCCTGGAACCACCTGAACATCCCCGAAGATCTCAATTAATCTGTCAACAACTTCCGACTCGGAAAAGTTCACATCTCCTGTAAATGGCACAACACAAGTCTTTATTCCAAGTGATTTTGAGACCTTTTGATACACATATTCTTGATCTTGCATCGTGATCTCATGTACCACTTTATTTTTTGTTAGCTCCTCAATTGTCTTGAGCGTATATTTGTAACCTATTATGACATCAGAATTTGTTATAATCTCCTTTACTACATCTGTAACATATTTTGGTGAGCCGGGCCCCACCCCCACTGCAAAAACCTTTCCCATTATGGCATCTTTTGCAACGTTCAATATAATTCACAATTTGAGAATCACAGTTAGCTTTTATTTGCCGGTCCAAAATATTTATCATTGATTTCCAGAATAATCTCATTCTCTTTCTTTTTACTCCTAGTTAGTTTTGTTCCGGATTCCTTTGCTGTATCACAAAACTCTACGCTAGACTCTGAGGGAAACTATGCAAATCCCTCTCTTGGTATAACATTTCAGGCTCCAGGCGGCTGGACAGTAGAGGAACCAAAAAAATCCCAACCCGGTGCTCCAGATATCGCAGTGATAGCTCCGTACTCAAATGGGTTTCCATCCTCGATTTCATTTAATGTTGAGAAGGCAAACGGAACATCACTTGATGATTATGTCCAAAATAAAATTAATCAATTGACCGGAGGCAACCAATCAAGCAACATTACAGTTCTGTCAGAGCAAAATGGAACCATAGACGGCTTTGCTGCCAAAATATCACTGATCCAAGAAAATTTTACTTTACAAAATGGCAGCAGTGTTGTAAAATTCAAACAAGTAATTGTGTTGGCAAATGGTGAGTTTTATACAATAATCTATGCAAATGAGGAAAAAAACTTTGACAGCGATCTACCAAGCTATGACCAGCTATTAAGCTCCATCCAGTTTGTAAACAATGACACATCTTCTTGGCTTGACTATGTTTCTGCTGGCATAGCAGCTGGCGCACTAATTGTAGGACTGGTCTTGATTAAAAGAAAAAGAAAACCATTACAAAAAAACTAGGCAACCTAAAAACCCTGAAAATCCGTTTTTTCATTATAATAAAAGCTCTGGTACATAGATTTGGGCCAATAAATGAATCTTCTAAAAAAGAGCCTCATATTTGTAATCATTCCAATCCTCTGTAAATGAGCGAAAGATAAAATACTGTATTGTAGAGAACTAGAGTATGAAGAAGGAGTACATTGTAGTAAGGATTGAGGGTTCTACTGATGGTGCACCGTATGTAGTGATCTCGCTATCCTCATCTAAAGAATTTAAAGAGCAAAACAGTACTCCAACGTCCCCCTTTGGCTCTGGCGTTATGGGGTTTACCAACATGGATGATATGATTAAAGGCCTCAACAAAATGATGACAGGAGGAATGGGGGGCATGGGTGGTGGAATTACCTCTATTAAACTAGATATGCACGAATACAAGGAACTAAACCTATCCGTGGGAGACAAGGTGTATCTAGAAATAACAAGAGCAGAGTCTCTTGGAATCTAGGAATCGACACTAATTTTTATCTAGAGATCTCTCCGCGCAAGATCTCATATGCCTTTGCAGCGTCCTTTTCGTGCAATACCAGAATGATATCATCTTGGCCAAAAAAGGCATTCACAAGCTCAATTCCATTATCATGAAGAATCTCTGATACGTACGACACCACGTCTGATTCATTTCCAGACTGAGGTATGTGGATGCTTATCTTTGCAAGCCCGGTTTGGAAAAAATTCTTGTGTGAAGAAAATGCCTCAAGCAATTTTCTGACATCACTAATGTCTTCAGTTAAGAACCTAAACGAGTCTGTAAATCTGAAAAATTCGTAATCTGGATCAATTCGGGTAAATTCATCCATTAACGCCATCGCGTCCTCCATCGCAAAATTTTGTGAGGAGAATTTGATATCTAGTATTCCATCTGTAAGCGAGAGTCTGGCATTTTTTAGCGCAGACTCGCTTTGTACGTCGTCCTTTTTTTCAAAGGAATCTGCATATCTTTTAATTGCCACAACAATTGTGTTGAGGTTTACAGGGCCGCCCATCTGGACTTCCACTTCTTTTTGGATCTTAACGGCAAGTGCTGTATAATTTACCAGGTCCATCTTGATACAATCATAAATTGATCTATTTTTTGTGATTATTTCTCGGATTGTGTCAGGAACCGAAAGACTAGCTGTACGCATACAATGAGATTTATTACTGTCAGCTATATTAGTTTATGTAATAATTAAGCATATAAATCTCAGAAACTTTATATAATGTCAGAACTATGACATACTATGGAAAATTATGACATGATAGAATCAGACGAGTTCGACAACCTCTTCCAAAGAATTATGCGACCTTTCAAAGAACTAGATGACGTATGGAACAAGTTGAGGGATTCTTCAAACATGCAGACATTTGGTCCGTATTACTATGGTTACTCTGTAACAGTAGGGCCTGATGGCAAACCTGTAGTAAAAGAGTACGGAAACGTTAGACCAAGTCTTCTTCCAACCGCAGAAACAAGAGAACCTCTTGCCGATGTAATTGTAGATGACAAAGAAAAGGCCCTGAAAATTGTGGCCGAGATGCCAGGCGTTGAAAAGAAAGACATCAAGATCGAAGTAGTAGGACGCACGATCTTAATCGATGCAGAACATGAAGAAAGAAAATACCATACCAAGATACCCATCAAACACAAGGTCGATGAAAATTCTGTCAAGGCAACTTATGCCAACGGAATTCTCGAAGTAAAGTTCCAGCTAAAAGAAGAGGAACGACCAAAAGGAAAAACTGTGGAGGTTGAATAAACTTCCTTTATTTTTTATGGTGATTAAATTATGAGCGAAATAACATTAAGAATTGCAGAGGCGTCGCAAAGACATGTAGGCAAAGGCATTGCCGTAGTTGATCCCAAAGTTGTTGAAGACAACAACTGGGAACCCGGCAATATCTTGGAACTAGTGGGAAATAGGAAGAGTCACACAAAACTATGGCCTGGCTCTTCTGAACAATATGGTACTGGAATAATAAAGATAGATGGAACTACAAGACAAAACATTGGTGCAGGAATTGGCGAAAAAATTTCTGTAAAAAAAGTTGACGTGCAGCAAGCAAAACAAGTAACGGTATCTCCAATTGAAAAACTCAGTGCAGAAGGCTTGCAAGAATACATGCAGGCAAACTACATAGGTCACGTACTAACTATTGGTGATGCCCTTATAGTAACAACACAACTTGGTGGAAAAACCCAGCTTGTGATAACAAGTGCTACACCATCTGGAAAACCTGTTGTGGTCACAGAGGAGACTGAATTCAAGCTAGGCTCAATGACCAAGGCCATTGACAACTCTGTACCTAGGATTACATATGATGACTTGGGAGGTCTCAAAAATGAGGTGCAAAAGATACGTGAAATGATAGAGCTTCCCATGCGACATCCGGAATTATTTGAAAAGATTGGAGTTGAGGCACCAAAGGGCGTTTTGCTTTATGGGTCACCAGGTACAGGAAAGACGCTAATTGCAAAAGCTGTTGCAGGCGAGACCAATTCTCACTTTATCTCAATCAGCGGTCCTGAAATAATAGGTAAATTTTATGGTGAGAGCGAGGAGAGACTGCGTGAATTATTCAAGCAGGCAGAAGAAAATACACCAAGCATAATTTTCATAGACGAAGTTGATTCAATTGCTCCAAAACGAGAAGAAGTAACCGGCGAGGTAGAAAAAAGGATGGTATCCCAGTTGTTGACATTAATGGACGGAATGAAATCGCGAGGAAAAGTTGTAGTAATTGCAGCCACCAATAGGCCTGATTCAATTGATTCTGCACTTAGAAGGCCTGGAAGATTTGATCGCGAAATTGAGATAGGAATACCAGATTCAGCTGGAAGAAAAGAGATACTTGACATCCATACACGAGGAATGCCACTTGAAAAGAAAGTCGACTTGGAACAAATTGCCAGGGTAACTCATGGATTTGTCGGAGCAGACCTTGAGATTCTTGCAAAAGAAGCTGCAATGAGGTCCCTGAGAAGAATATTGCCTGACATTGATTTAGAAGAAGAAAAGATTCCAGTCGAAGTTTTACAAAAGATTGTGATAACTGAGAGCGACTTTAAGGATGCATTAAAAGAGGTAAGGCC
>Ga0187783_10001670_pt1 | contig 16387 bp, 13 predicted proteins | sample 1015_SJ02_MP02_2_FD_132471 | JGI IMG/M metagenome (GOLD analysis project Ga0187783, IMG submission 132471) | Tropical peat soil microbial communities from peatlands in Department of Meta, Colombia - 1015_SJ02_MP02_20_MG | ecosystem: Environmental > Terrestrial > Soil > Wetlands > Peat | place... | reverse complement strand
GGTGATCGAGGCCATGAAAATGGAAAACATTTTGCGCGCCGAGCGCGACGGCATCATCAAGGACATCCGGGTAAAGCAAGGTGACAGCGTCGCGGTGGACGCGGTCATCATGGAATTCGCTTAAACCTTCGCCGTCATGCAACCGCTCCTTACCTTCCTCTCACCCAGCGGACGGTTGCGGCCACGGCCCTTTATTCTTGGAGTCGCTGCCGTCTACATCGCCGGCGTCGCATCGCACTGGCTCACGACGCCCGGCGTCACTGCGCGCGCAGGATTGTGGGCCTTCGCCGCCGTCCAAGCCGCGCTAACCTGGTTGTGGTTCGTATTGCATGCCAAACGGCTGCACGACGCCGGTCGCAATGACGGCTTGGCCGCCGCTGTCGCTTTGCTTTACGCTCTTTCGATCGTGTTTCTTTTGATCCTGGCAGTGAACTTTTTTGCCGGTTCCGGCGGTTTGATGGGCAATGCCGGCGCGACCAGCGCGCTTGAGCTCATCTTGTTCCTCTACATCATCCAGGCGCTTGCGGGTTCGATTCATCATGACCTGGGCTCGATTGTCATTGGCATCTTGACGCTGTTTGCATTCGTTCCTCCGATCGTCGCGCTGTTTTTCACGCTATGGACCGCGACGCGCCCGAGCGCGGAGCGATCATGATCGGCTCTTGTTGAAAGTACCGGTGATGCTGCACTTCGCCTACGGTTCGAACATGCATCGCGCGGTGATGCGCAAACATGCGCCGGCGGCGCAGCCCCTGTGTCCCGCTCGGCTCGAAGGCTACCGCTTCGTCATCACCGCGGATGGTTACGCATCGGTTACGCCGGATCGCACCCGATGCGTGCATGGGCTCCTCTGGCGGCTCGCGCCGCGCGATCGCGTCACGCTCGATTTGTGGGAGAATATTGCGAACGGGCTTTACCGGGCGCAGATGCTGCTCGTCAGGGACGCGAGCGGCCGCCGTCGGGTCCTCGTCTATGTCGCGCGCCGGCGTCCGCTCGGCCGGGCGCGGCCCGGCTACATGGAGATCGTTGTGAAAGCGGCGCGCGAATTGGAATTGCCAGCCGGCTACATAGCTTCACTGGAGCAATGGCTGCCGCAGCGCCAGCTCGGCGCCCGCCGCCGGCTGGAAGAATTTGGAGAGGCCGTGTGAACACGCAGTGCATCGTGGTCATTCGCGGTCGCGTGCAAGGCGTCGGCTACCGCGCCTGGACGGAAATCATTGCGCTCGACCGCGGTATCGAGGGCTGGGTGCGCAACCGCCGCGACGGCTCGGTCGAGGCCTTGTTCATCGGCCCTAAGGATGAGGTCGCGGCCATGATCGAGGAGTGCCGGAGCGGGCCGCCCGGCGCGCGCGTCGATGGTGTCGATCATCGCGAGGCCAGGCCGGACGAAGTCGGGCTTCGCCGCCACGGTGAATTGTTCTCCGTGTTGTCGAGCTTCTGAGAATCCCCGGTTTCACCGAACAGGCTCGAGAATTCGGCGCGCAGCGTGGCATCCACTTGCGCCATCGACGCCGTGGAGCCGAGCTCGTCGAGCGAGGTGACGCCGAAACGGGGCTCCAACACGCCGCACGGCACGATTCCGGAAAAGTGCGACAAATCCGGCGCGACATTGAGTGCAAAGCCGTGCAGCGTCACCCAGCGCTGCACGCGAACGCCGATCGCGGCGATCTTATCTTCGAAACCTTCGCCTTTGTCCGGGCGGTGCACCCAGACGCCGACGCGATCGTCACGCCGCTCGCCGCGTATGTCGAAGGCCGACAGCGTCCGGATGATCCATTCCTCGAGGCTGGCGACGAAGCGGCGCACGTCAGGCACACGGCGCTTGAGATCGAGCATCACATAACCGACCCGCTGGCCCGGGCCGTGATAGGTGAATTGCCCGCCGCGGCCCGCCGCGTGAACTGGAAAACGGGCATCGATCAGCTCCGCGGGCCGCGCCGAAGTGCCGGCGGTGTAGAGGGCAGGGTGCTCAAGGAGCCAGATGAGCTCGGGTGCGTCCCCTCGCGCAATGGCCGCCGCGCGCACGGCCATTGCCGCGAGCGCCTCGTCATAGCCGACGAATCCGCCGCTCACGTGCCATTCGGCTGGCGGCGAACCGGCGGCAGGCAAAAGGCCAATGGTTACATGAGCGCGCGTAAGTGCCATTTAGCGACAATACCGCGACCCGCCGCCCTGGCGCGAGACGGGTGAAAGGCCGGGGGCCTGGAACCTTGTCGGGCCAAAGTCTAGCTGTTAAATCGGGATCCTGCGTGCCTAGCTTCCGGGCCTGGCAACGCCTCCAGCCCACCTGCGGTCGTGGCGGAATTGGTAGACGCACTAGCTTGAGGTGCTAGCGGGGCAACCCGTGGAGGTTCGAGTCCTCTCGACCGCACCAGCGGCGCTCGAACCCCAATGGGTTCAGCAAGTTACTGGAACAACAGAGCATTTGACGAGCCCAAAGTACAAAAGGGCAGTACAAATGCTGTTTCGCATGATCACGCCGCGCATCTCCAAATCTCGCGCCATCACGGTCCGGAAAGGCATCCCCAAGGACGTGCGCGCCGAGTACCAGCGACTCTACGGACGACGCTGGGAGGCCAAGCTCACTCTGCCTGCCGGAACGAAGCCGCAGGAGGCCAAGGTTCGCGTCAGCGAATTTACCGCCATGGTGGAAACGCAAATCGCATCGATCCGCGCCGCAAAGCGAGGTGAGGGGCGATCCCTGACGCAGCGCCAGGCCTTTGCATTGGCAGGTGAGTGGTACATCTGGTTCATCGCGCGCCACGAGGAAAACCCCGGCACCGCCGAGCGCTGGTGGGTGACGTGGGACGTGCTCATTGATCGCCTCGAAGACTATGCTCCCAATTGGGTCATCGAAGAGGGTTGGCGCGATCTCGAGTGGACAAAGGAGCCGGAAGTTCGTGCTGGCATGCGCCCGCTGATCGCCGACGAAGCCAAGACGGCTCAATTTCTCGCGTCAAAGGGCGTGGTGCTAAGCAACGAAGCTCAAGCCTTGTTTCTTGACTCGGTGTTGGACCAGTTCATCGCGGCAGTCCTGCGTCTCGAGAGACTCGCCGAGGGGGACTACAGCGTCGATGCTCGGCTCGCGGCGTTTCCGAAATTCGATGGAAAGAAGATTGCGCGACCAACGGGCAGGACAAGCCCCTGGCAGATCTTCGAGGCCTGGGTGAAAGCAAGGCAACCGGCAGCCTCCGGCGTCAACAGGTGGCGCTGCATGTTTCTTGATCTTGAGCAGCGCTTCGAGAGCGCAAATGACATCACCGAGGATGATGCGAGGGAGTGGTCGCGGCAGCTCATCACCACCAAGCGCAAGGCGCGGACGGTCAACGACGTGTGGCTCACCGCAGCCCGCACGGTGTTCGCATGGGCGCACAAAGACCGATTGATCACGTCCAATCCTTTCGAGGGCGTAAGAGTGACGGAGCCTCGGCGCGTCACACATCGCGAAACCCAAGCCTTCATGCCGGAGGAGTGGACCATAATCTTGGAGGCGGCCGCTGCTGTCGAGACGCCTCAGACGGTCTGCCAAGGCGCGCAACGGTGGCTGCCGTGGCTTTGTGCCTACTCTGGGGCCCGTCCGGGTGAGATTGCGCAGCTACGCGGAGTGGACATCGAGCAGCGAGGTCACGTCCACGCGCCAGAAGCCGGTACGATCAAAACAGGCAAGGCAAGGACGGTCCCAATCCACGCGCATGTTATCGAACAAGGCTTCCTGAGCTTCGTGCGCGCGCGCGGCAACGGCCCGTTGTTCTACAATCCAGCGGAGGATGTAAGCTTATCTGATCCGCTCAACCCTAAGAGACCCCGCTCGGTGTCAGTGCGGCAGCGGCTTGTCGACTGGGTCAGGAAGCTTGGCGTTAGAGATAACGAACTAAAGCCAAACCATGCTTGGCGTCACACCTTCAAGGCGCGAGCGGACCGCGCAGGGATGAGTGAACGCATGTCAAACTATATCACCGGCCACGCGCAGAAAACGGTCGGAGCGAAGTACGGTGCGCCTAGGGTCGAGGACATGACAGTGGCGCTGGAGAAGTTTCCCCGATACACCTTATCTACCGAGACTTAACTAGATGCGAGCCGGGCCTCTTGAACTAATATACAGGGACGTCATATTCGGCCGGTATTATCACAATGATTTCATGCCTAGCTCGTCCGGGGAAGGCCGTTTTGAGCTTTCTTGCGGCCGAACCGCGCTCAGAGACTTTAGCGGCTTTTTGAAAGCCTCAACAATCGAAAACCGCCGGGGGTGGTCGCCCAATAGGGGACCCGCTTTTTTTCACGCTGCGCTTGAACTGCGCGACACGCGTACCGTAGCCCGTGCAGCGTCCCGATGGCCATGCCGGTTCTTCCTGGCGGCGCCATGAGGTGCTCCACCTCGGCCTCGTCAGATGCTCGCGGGTACTGGCGTTCGGGCGAGCCCGCGGCACGGAGGTGGAAGATCGACGGATTGGCCAAATATGCTACGTGATTCCAGTCGTTTAGAATCTGTTCATGTGTGGTGGGAATGCACTGAAGCGACAATTCGGCTTCGCAAAAGGCATCGGATATTGTGCTATCCTTCATTAGAAGACCGAGTCTTCGGGCCTAAATGATTGGACTCTCGGTCACGGATCGATCTGTGGCCAGCAAAACCTTCGGCGATGCCGTCCCCGCTAGAGAATCGCGAACGTGAAGTCCGTCAGATCACAGTGATGTTCTGTGATCTCATAGGATCTACCGAGCTCTCGGAAAAATTAGATCCCGAAGACCTTCGGATGCTGATTGACGCGTATCGAAAGGTCTGCGATGCGGCGATCGCCCGATACGATGGTCAGGTCGCGAGCTATGCCGGTGATGGCGTAATGGCGTTTTTTGGTTGGCCGCGCGCACATGAGGATGATGCGGTCCGTGCTGTGCACGCTGCCCTGGCAATCCTCTCTGAAATCACCAACATTCCTGGTGCAGTTACACTCTCTTCGCGGGTGGGCATTTGCTCGGGTCGAGTTGTAGTCGGCCAGACCAGTGGCCCTGGAGGCTGGATGGAGGCCGTGGGCGAGACCCCGAACATTGCTGCTCGGCTACAAACGCTCGCCGCGCCTAACACTCTGCTCGTGTCAGACTCTACGCAACGACTCGCATCAGGGGCCTTTGATTTTCAAGACATTGGTTTTCGAGAGCTCAAAGGCATCACCAAGCCTCTTCGCGTGTATCGCGTTCTTTCCGCAAAGCACAGCACGACCCGTTTCGAGGCTGCGCATGTGACCTCCCTCACCCCGCTCGTTGGTCGTTCAACTGAGCTGAACCTATTGCTAGATAGGTGGCAAAAAATCAAAGAAGCTGACGGACAAGTCGTACTGCTTTCGGGTATTCCGGGTGTGGGTAAATCAAGACTCATCCATGAGCTGAAGTCGAACATCCAGAACGAACCCCACTTTTTATTGAACTATCAGTGTTCTCCATATCACAGCCAGAGCGCATTTTTTCCAGTTATCGAGCAAATATATTTAGCCACCCGACTAACCCCAACCGACTCCGACGCTGACAAATTTTCCAAGCTAAAAGCCTATCTTTCGGATTTGATGGATAATGCCGAATCGGCTTCGCTGATCGCTCGTCTCCTGTCAATTCCAACGGAAGATCCAAACGGTCTGTCCAGACTTACTCCTCAGCAAATAAAGAATAGGACAGTAGATAACCTTCTGGAGATGATCTTATCTCTGTCTGCCGAGCGCCCCACGCTCTGTGTTTTCGAGGACGTGCATTGGATTGATCCTTCCACGCTTGAGCTTCTTGATCTTGCTATTAGCCGGATTGATCGCGCTCGCATTCTGCTTGTAGTTTCGTACAGATCTGAATTTCGTCACGCCTGGTCGACTCGTCCCAACGTAACCCTACACTCGCTCACCCGATTATCGCGCAGCGAAGTGACAAGGATGATCAAAGAGCTCTTGAGAGAAGGTAATTTGTCCCAACAAATTCTCGATCAAATTATCGAAAAGGCGGACGGCGTGCCGCTTTTCATAGAGGAGCTCACGACTACCGTTATCAGTACACCGAAACAAAATAGACAGCAAACAAACGATTCGGTCGAACCTACACCGTTTGGAGCGGCCAAAGTTCCCGAGACGCTACACGATGCTTTGATGGAGCGCCTCGATCGCGTTGCGAACGGTCGTAGACTGGCGCAAATCGCCGCCGTAATCGGCCGAGAGTTCTCATACGATCTTTTGTCTGCTGCATCTCGAACTGACGAAATCGATCTCCACTCCGCGCTCTCGCAACTTGAAGAGGCCGATGTAATCTATCGGACCGGCGTTTCGCCTTCCGTACGTTTTGCCTTCAAACATGTGTTATTACGTGATGCGGTCTACAACTCTCTGCTACGCGGGAAGCGACAGGAGATTCACGCGGATATCGCCGCAGTATTGGAGACCCATTTTCATGAAGCAGTCGAAACTAGACCCGAGATTCTGGCCTATCATTATAGCCAGGCAGGAAATAATGAACCGGCTATTCGCTGCTGGCGTGAATCTGGTCGACGCGCGCTTGCAAACTCAGCCAACGTTGAAGCCATTGGTCATTTTCGGAACGCACTGCAGCTCTTGAAGGCATTGCCAGATACGCCCCAACGTAACAAAGAAGAAATCGAAATTCAGTTGGCGCTGGGTATCCCCCTCATTGCTGTTCACGGGTATCCCGCCGAAGAAACTCGCGAGGCGTTTGCCCGGGCGCGCACCTTGTGCCTCAAACTCGGCAGCCCGCCCGAGTATTTCCAAGCACTCTTCGGACTTTGGGGAAATTCGTGGATGGGCGGCAAAAATGACGAAGCACTCGCTATGGCCGACGAGTTCTTATCACGCTCACGAGAAATGTCTGATAACATTCTATTGATGGTGGCTCATCGAGTTATGGGAAGCACACTCTTGACGATCGGTGAGTTTCAAACGTCGAGACGAAACTTCGAGGAGTCAATCGCACTTTCAAAAAGTGCGGGAAAGCAATCGGTTTACATCCGTTACATGGTAGAACCGCAAGTGGCTTCTTTGCTACTGCTATCTTGGGACTTGTGGTTTCTTGGTTATCCAGACCAATCGTTAGCTCGTGTTTCCGAAGCCCTCGGTCTCGCAGAGGACCTCGCACAGCCCTATAGCATCGCATTTGCCCATTACATGACGTCCGTCGTCCATCTTCTGCGCGGCGATCCAGCTCACGCCCTTGAAAGTGCCGAGCGAAGCCTCGAGATGTCACGCGAACAACGGTTCTCCTTGTACCTGCTTTTGTCTACCATTTCCCGAGGTCGCGCAATTGGTGAGCTTGGTCGACTGCAAGAAGCTTTGACCGAGATTCAAAAGGGAATTGCCGAAGGACGCCGCACCGGCGTCGGCTTCATGCTTCCCATGATGTATAGTTGGTTGGCTGACATGCACGCTCGGTTCGGTGATAATGAGACTGCGGCGTCAATTGTTGAGCAAACATTGCGCGAGATCAGTGACACAACAGGGCGGTCGTGGGAAGCTGAGTTGCATCGCCAAAGAGCGATCCTTCTCGCACTGAATCCAACGAAAATTGCGGAAGCCGAACTATACCTTAAGAAAGCAATTGAAGTGGCACGCCGTCAAAATTCCAAATCCATGGAATTGCGAGCGGCTACCAGCCTTGCAAAGCTATGGCGGCAACATGAAAGAACTGATGAGGCACGCGAGCTGATCGAACCAATCTACCGCTGGTTCAAAGAAGGAACAGCAACGGCGGATCTCCAGCGCGCACGCGATTTTCTGACGGTCTTGCACTAAATACGCTGGTCTGGCTTATGTGCACTGAAGTAGATTCTTGATCATGCCGCGGGCCGAGCGTCGAGCTTTTCACCGTGTGAAGGACACCAAGCGGCAATAGTAGGGAGCGGCTCTCCGACCGCCTGCTGAAGCTCCTTGAGCATCTCCGCCTCGGATTTGAGGAGCTCGTGATTATATCCCTCCGCCATGATGAGTGCCGATCGGTACGTCTCCTGAACCACACTGATACGGTCATTCGCGGGAAGGGACGCGACGAATTCGATCGTCTCTTCGACGTGACTGACCTCGCTTCCGAGGCAGCTGTGACTTCTGAGGAAGCGGGTCGCATCGACCCCATCAGGGCACAGCGCCTGAACCTTCTCGATATCGGTCTTCTGCTTGAGCGCGGCGATGCGCTCCAGGCAGTATGAATAGCCAATGCAGCCGATCGGATAGTCTTCGACGCAGAGGTCATCGAAGCGCTTGCAGAGCGGCTTGATGCCTTCCGGGATGAAGTTGGCGACGAGCTGTTCGCCAGGCACACCCAGCGCGCGCAGATCCTTGAGTGCAAGCCGGTCGTGACCGGTTTCCTCGCGCGCGCGCACTTCAAGGTAGGCCGCGACCTCGGGCCTTCCCAGCTCCTGGAAGCGCTTGGCGGCGCGCCGGAGATTTCGAGGCGTGTCGACAGAGGTGTGATAGGCGCCGACCAAGGCTACAACATAGCCAGCGGGCGTCAGGTCCGGGCGCGCGAGGCGCTTTTCAATTCCGGCAAATCCCAGATTGATTGCACCGTCGAGCAGTCTGGTCGTACTGCCCGTCGCGCCCGCGCCCGTCATCGGGGTCGCGAACGGATCTACCCCCTCTTTTGTGTCGTTCCGGGCACGAAACCAAACTTCTCCTGACTCGCGCGCAATAATCGAAATATTGTCCGTGACGTTGACCCACTCAGTTACCAGCCGTGCCATTCAAAACCTCCCACTTCCCAAGTGTTTCCGGCATCGTTTCTCGGATGATGACGACCTAGATCCAAAACCTAGTGACACACCACCCGAGCCTAGACCGGGTCGCAGCCGCGCTAGATTCCGTTCGGCGTAGTTGCCATCAGCAATTCAGCCGTTTGGAGAAGAGACTGGTTCGGCAGAGGGTTCACACGGGACACGTCCGGCAGCACAAAAGCGATTTGATTGGGCTGCGCTACATAATCAGCATGGTACTCATCTTCCGAGATCACAACGGCGGACTGCAGATAGATGCCCCGTTCCGCAAGCGCTGCTCTGGCTATATTCTGGGCGGCGACCGTCGCGGTGCCGCCGACCCGTTCCAATAGCGCAGCTCGGAAATTTGAATCGACCCACGCGTCGACGATCATTCGTGCGATGGGTTCACTGCGGTAGGTAAAGTCTGGCACCGGCACGGTTGACACGGTGCCGGTTACCGGATCAGTCACATTCTTTTTAATGGCCATAGTCGCCTCCCTCAATCTGTGCGGCATCTTGCCGTTCAACGCTACTTTAGTTTTAGGATTTTGTGGTGGCAAGCTAGACGTTTTTTAGGCCAGATGGATCAAATCCATCGTGCGGGTGGCGGCGCTATGCTTGGATTTGGATGCCCGATGAGACAATTGCTTTAACATCGTGTTGCCTTTGGTCACCCAAAGGCTGCTGGCCCGCTAGTGACTCCAGCGAATCCACTGGCGAGTTTGACCGCTCGCCGCTACTGCCCTACAGGTCCAGGGCCAGAAACGAAATCCACCGGCCGGTATCGGAGGCTCAGAAAAGATAGTGCTGCGAATAATCTAACCGCGCTCGGAGACTTTAACGGCTTTTTGAAAGCCTCGATAATCGAAAAGCCGCCGGGGATGGTCGCCCGATAAGGGACCCAGGTTTTTTTGCGCGTGCGCAGCTAACCGCCCCCAGGCGCACCGTACGCGCTTACGAAGCGCATCCACCATTATTCACAGAACCTTTCGATTGCGGCAGATGCCTAGCTCGCGACCGGTGAGTCAAAATGACTCAGCGATGGTCATCGTGTTTTCCTTGTCGGACTGTTTGAAGAAAGTGCATTGTCCGAACAGTCGTCCGGGAGGGCAAAACGTATGGCCAAATCACACCTCAAGCTGGTCACGCCAGCCATCGTAAATCGAACAGTTACACCTACACGGCTTCCAAACGGTGACCTGCGGACTCGCGAGTACCTCACGGAGGCCGAGGTCGAGCGATTGATGACAGCAGCGCGGAAGAACCGTTGGGGACACCGGGACGCCACGATGATCCTTGTGGCCTACAGACACGGGCTCCGGGTCTCCGAGTTGGTCGATCTGCGGTGGGATCAGGTGGACTTCAGGACAGCGATGCTGCACATCCGCAGGGTCAAGCAGGGCACGCCAAGCACTCATCCAATCCTTGGCGACGAGCTGCGGGCCCTGCGGCGGCTGCAGCGCGAGCAGGAGCCGAAGTCAGCCTTCATGTTCACCTCAGAGCGAGGCGCGCCATTCGGCACTGCGGGGTTCGCGCGCATGGTCGAACGGGCAGGCGTCGATGCGAGGCTTGGCTTCAAGGCCCACCCACACATGCTTAGGCATGCCTGCGGTTACGCGCTGGCGAACAGGGGGCACGACACAAGGGCGCTGCGGGCCTACCTCGGTCACAAAAACATCCAGCACACGGTACGTTATACGGAACTGTCGCCGACGCGGTTCAAGGGCTTCTGGCGTTCGTAAGTAGATCGGCCGCCATAGCTATAGAAGGCAGCAGGGAACGAGCCACGCAAATTCGCTATGGCAACGCCCAGCGAACCAAGGGCGTCACGTCGAGTTTGGCGGGGGATGTGGATCAACGGGACGGGGATACACAACGGGAGCCGATGAAACGATAGACTTCTGATTCTCGCTGACGCGGCTCTAAGGTAGGGCTTGTGATGATGACGACGCTGATGTCACATTGCAAATTAGCTCCCTCAAGCAGACATCGTAAGCTTGAGGGACTGATCGCGAGACGTACCCGCGGGCTCATTCCTTGCCGCGTGTCCTAGTTCTGAATTGGACCTAACAGCATTGCGGCGGATAGAAACGGGACGGATAAAGAGGTTGGAGGCGATGACCACACCGAGCGAATACGCCAGGACCGCCGCGACGGCCTTGCACGAGGTCTTAAATATCGCGCCGAGTCAATTCGATGTCGAAAGCGCGAGTGCAATCATCGAAAAGGTCATAAGGCATGCGACGCGGGAGCGCGGAAGCCGGAGCCGTCGCGAGTTGGCCGAGGTTAAAGCGGCGGCGCAGGAGCGGCTGGTACGTTTGCTGAGTTCGTCGCCTGCAGTGATTTATAGCTTTAAGGCGAGCGGCGATTTTTCTCCGACCTTTGTCAGCGAGAATATTAGCACGGTCTTCGGTTACACGCCCGCCGAGTATCTGGAGAACCCATCCTTTTGGCGCGACCGGGTTCACCCTGATGATCTCGCCCGTGTGGAGGAAGCTATCTCCAAATTCTTTCGCAACGGGCTTCAGTCCGTGGAGTACCGCTTCCAGCGCCGCGATGGCTCCTATTGCTGGGTGAACGATGCCCAGCGACTAGTCCGAGGTACAGGCGGCAAGCCGCTAGAGATTGTCGGGTCATGGAGTGACATCACCGCCCGCAAAGCTGCCGAGGAGGCCAATGCCGCGCTTCATGCTCGTATGGCTCAACTGCTGATAGGTTCGCCCGCCGTGATCTACAGTTACCGAGCGACGGGAGACTTCGCACCTACCTTCGTCAGCGCGAATATCAGGGACTGGCTAGGTTACGAAACTGAGGAATACTTACAGGATGCTGACTTCTGGCGCAGCCATGTGCATCCGGATGACCTGGCCCGAGTCGAAGCCGAATCCAGCAATCTTTACAAGAACGGTCGTCACACGGTTGAATATCGCTTTCTCAAAAAAGACAGATCGTACTGTTGGGTCAACGATGCACAGCGGTTGATCCGTGATAAGCAGGGCCACGCGATTGAAGTAATTGGTTCATGGAGCGACGTTACCCGTCGCAAGCAGTCAGAAGAAGCGGCGGCGGCGGCCTACAATCGTGTCCAAGATCTGCTCGCTCGATCGCCAGCGGTGATATATGCTTTTGACGCATTCGGCGACTACAGGCCCACCTTCATAAGCCAAAACATCAAGGAACTGCTCGGCTATGAGCCGGAGGAATACCTTGAGAGTCCGGACTTTTGGCGGCGTCGGGTGCATCCAGCAGACTTGGCGCGTATAGAGAAGGGTTATAAGCGACTTTTCGAAGAGGGCCGTCTTTCTAACGAATACAGATTTCGCAAAAAGGACGGCAATTATTGCTGGATCAGCGACGATCTGCAACTGATGCGAAATGCAGATGGGGAGCCGATCGAAATTATCGGCGCGTGGAATGATATCACTGCGCGCAAACAGCTCAGCGAAGTGTTGGTTGCGACGCAAGATCGTATGGTGCGGCTGTTGTCGTCCGCCCCCGCCGTCATCTATAGTTACAAGGCAGCGGGGGATTTCGCACCCACCTTCGTCAGTGAGAATATCAGGGACTGGCTGGGTTACGAAACTGAGGAATACCTGCAGAACGCTGACTTTTGGCGCGGCCGTGTGCATCCTGATGATCTGGCCCGGGTCGAAGCCGAATCCAGCAATCTCTACAAGAACGGTCGTCACGTAGTCGAATATCGGTTTCTCAAAAAGGACGGCAGTTATTGCTGGGTCAACGATGAACAACGCTTGATCCGCGACGGGGGCGGTCAACCTATTGAAGTCATCGGCTCGTGGAGTGATGTTACCCGACGCAAGAACGCAGAGGTGGCATCTCGGCGCAGCGAGCAGCGCCTCACTGACGCGATTGAATCGATTTCAGAAGGATTCTCATTGTACGATGCGGACGATCGGCTGGTCATCTGCAACACTTCATACGGGGAGCTTCTCTATCCCGGACTGGGGACGCCGGTGCCAGGCACCCCATACGAAACGCTGGCCCGTAACGCTGTCGCACTTGGTTTGGTCGAGGATGCGAAAGGAAGGGCCGAGGAGTGGATCGCCGCACGCCTTGCGAAACACCGAGAACCAGGTGAGCCTCACGTGCAGCGCCGATCTGACGGCCGCTGGATACACGTCAATGAGCGCAAGACCACAGAAGGCGGGATCGTTGCCGTGTATACCGACATCACGGCGATCAAAAACGCAGAAGAAGCGATTCGCGCAGCCAACAGCAAACTAGAGCGGGCCAACGACCTCGTCACCGAGAAGAATAACGCATTGGAGGTCTTGTCTACCAAATTGTCGAAATATCTGTCGCCACAGGTCTACTCATCGATATTCTCAGGCTCGAAAGAGGTGAAAATTGTATCGAGCCGGAAGAAGCTCACGGTGTTCTTTTCCGATATTGCGGATTTCACGGCCACGACCGACGATCTGGAGTCTGAGGAACTCACCACCATACTGAATCACTACCTAACGGAAATGTCGGTAATCGCGCTGGCCCATGGCGCGACGATCGACAAGTATGTTGGGGACGCAATCTTGGCTTTTTTCGGCGACCCCGAGAGCCGTGGCATCGAGGAAGACGCCATCGCTTGCGTAAACATGGCGATTGCGATGCAGAAGCGGATGCGAGAGTTGCAAGTCGAATGGCGCGAGCGAGGCTTGCAGAAACCCTTCCAGCTGCGCATCGGCATCAATACCGGCTACTGCACTGTAGGCAATTTCGGCAGTGAGGATCATATGGACTATACAATCATCGGCAGCGAGGTGAACCTGGCCTCGCGGCTGCAGTCACACGCAGAGCTAGGTGGCATTCTCTTGAGCCATGAGACCTATTCCCTGATTAAGGATCATGTCCTCGCCGAAGAACGGACACCCATTCAAGCCAAAGGAATTGCCAAACCCGTGCGTAACTATGCGGTTATCGCGCCGATTGAGGATCTGGTTGCGCAAGGTCGGGCGATTCATGAAGAGCTAGACGGGCTGAGATTAATGGTTGACTTACAAAAGTTAGACAAAGAGAAAGCAGTGAAAGCATTAGAGGGCGTTCTCACGCGCCTCAAAACCTCAACTTAGGTCTGTAACTCGAACTTGGCTAATGCTGGTGGTGCAAAGCGGACATCGCCACTTCGCTGCTGGATGTCTGCTTTCGGGGATAAAGCGGACATGGCGAATTTATGCGTACACCCTAGTATCCCCAACGATCACTAAGTGCGTTGCGTTACCCGCTCGTTACCCTCGACTGCGATTAGCGCAGCTTCGCTGGGGTCGCGCCCTGATTTTCCTGCGAACGCAAAAAAGACGCGGCACGCGGAAATGGGCCTACCACCGGGGTCTGCGCGAACCTGACCTGGGATATGTGCGCTGCAGTGGAAGCCTAACACTTGGGGATCATTGGCAATCCCGGGGATGGTCGGAACTTTTGGCGCAACTGACGCGAACCCATCGTCGATGGTCCCTTAAGCACCTGCGGCTTGCAGCTCGTGCTCGAACTGTCCGACTACTCAATTCAAGACATTGCGCAAACGGTGCGTAGCACACTCGAGCTGCTCGCGGCCGACAAGAAACTCGGGTTCAAGGTGGACATAGCCCCCGAACTGCCTCCGGGGCGTGGCGACGGACGGCGCTTGACCCAGGTTCTGATCAATCTCGTCGGCAATGCCATCAAGTTCACGGATGCCGGCGAAGTCGTCATCAAGGCCGAAGCTAATAATGGCTCGTTCTGTGTATTGGTCCGTGACACCGGCCCCGGTATATCCGAAGCCGATCAAGCCAAGCTGTTTCAGGAGTTCCAACAGTCCGATAATGCCATCACCCGCAAGAAGGGCGGCACCGGCCTGGGGCTCGCGATCTCGAAGCGCATCATCCAAATGCACGGCGGCAAAATCTGGGTCGAGTCGCAGCCTGGCCAAGGCTCGACATTTGCTTTCACGCTTCCGGTGGTCGTTCAGCGGCAGGTGGAGGCCGCATGAGCAAACGCATAGGCGTCGAGTGGGTCATTCTACTTTACGAAAGGTCAAAATAATTGCTTCGCCACCTCTGCGACCTTGGGATCGAGAGGACGCGGCTTCAAGGACAGTCCCTTCCCTAGAACGTCAATCATTATCGTAAATACAGCGACACGACCGTATGGCTTATTGTTCGCGGGAATCAAATACCAAGGAGCGCGCTTTAGCGAGGTTTTCCCAAGCATATCTTCGACAGCGATTTCGTAGTCTGCCCAACGCGATCGATTGCGGAAGTCCTCGTATGAAAGCTTCCAACGCTTAAGCGGGTTGGTAAGGCGGTCCTTGAATCGGCGAATTTGCTCAGCGGGCGTTATGTGCAAAAAGCATTTTGCAATCCGAATGCCATCCGCGACCATCATGCGTTCGAATTCGTTGATCTCTTCGAAGCCCCTATGCCACTCCCGCTTGCTGGCAAAACCTTCCACTCGTTCAACTAAAATTCGCCCGTACCAAGAGCGATCGAAAACTACGATTTGTCCGGGGTCCGGGAGCTTTTCCCAAAAGCGTTGCAAGTAGTGTCGGCCGCGTTCGTGCGGCAATGGCGCCGCAATCGGATATACCTTGAAGCTCCGCGGGTCCAATGCCCAGCCGAGCCTGCGAACAATCCCGCCCTTGCCTGCTGTGTCCCAGCCCTCGAGCACGATAACGGCTCGCTCACGGGTGCCAAGATAGGCTTGCTGGATCGATTGCATGACAAACTGCATCGATTCCAGGCGGCGTTCATAGTTTGCAAACTCGATCGTTGGATGCTTGGTAATCTTGGCCAACGTCGGGCGCTTAACAACAACAAAATCTTTGGCTTTCATGCCCCTGAGTCAATGTCGAGTCGTATTGGCTACGCCTTGATCGAGATCAAATGCGTTGAGCGAGCGGGTATGTCGCGGTCGAGCCGTCGGCTCATGAGCGAATATTCAACAACTGCTACAACCACGCGAGAGCAGCTCTGTTGGTATTTGGTGGCCTACCTCTGACCGCGCCAATTTTGGCGATGACAATTTCCCTGTTTGGAAGTTGCGAAATACGAGATCATCAGCCGCGGCTAAATGGGCTTTTCACCTCACATTGCTTGGGGGTACACACGGCCTAACATTTCGGGAATTTTGGCATTACTGGAAGCAGTTCAGCGTGCCATGCCTGCGCCTCCCACACGGGGACCCATGACTCGCGCGGTGCAGCACGCCTGACCTCGTTACCAGAGGGATCGCTCGAAGCCCTCAAATGGCGCCCTTGGAAGCCCTGCGCGCCCTTTTGGCTCGAAGGTCTCCCCGGGCGCGGGCCCAAAGCCAAAGGAGCCCATTCGACGGGAGTTAGAGGTCAGGCCAGGGCCGCACGAGTGGGCGCGCGGCTCCCGTCAGGCCCCGATATTCCGCATGGTCATGCTGGCGTTTCGAAGTACACATGCGAGGGCGAAGATGTCTCACCGCCACTTGCGTGGGAGGGTGTCTTCAACGGCGCCAAAAGTCTCGTCTTGATTATCGATGATCCTGACGCGCCCGACCCAAAAGCACCCAAGATGGTTCGGGTCCATTGGGTCGTCTACGACATACCGCCGGATACCAAGGGCTTGCCCGAGAACGCAGGCAAGGCAGGGTTGCCGCAAAGCACCTTACTTGGGCTCAATGATTTCAAGGAGACGCAGTATG
>Ga0187783_10001669_pt1 | contig 16387 bp, 12 predicted proteins | sample 1015_SJ02_MP02_2_FD_132471 | JGI IMG/M metagenome (GOLD analysis project Ga0187783, IMG submission 132471) | Tropical peat soil microbial communities from peatlands in Department of Meta, Colombia - 1015_SJ02_MP02_20_MG | ecosystem: Environmental > Terrestrial > Soil > Wetlands > Peat | place... | reverse complement strand
GCCTTGCAGGCCACGGTTTCGCACCGCTTCACGAAGGGACTGTACCTGCAAAGCGCTTACACGTACTCCAAGTCGATCGACGACGTCTCCACCGCGAGTGTGGCCTTCATTACGCGTGTCAATGATCAGAACAGCGGGGCTGCCTCCCGGGGCCTTTCCGACTTTGATCATGGTCAGCGCTTTGTCGCCAGTCTCGATTACGCCCTGCCATTTCTGGCTGAGCGTCACGATGTCACGGGATACATGCTGGGCGGCTGGGAGGTTGCCAGTGTGATCGTTGCGCAATCGGGATCACCGATCACCATTTTCGATTCGAATGGAGCATCGGCCTATACCCTGGCCAGTTCCCCGGTTGCGACCGCCAATTTCGCTCCCGGCTTCGGTTGCAACGACGCTTTGAATTCGGGACCCCGCGGCGTCAAAATTGCAAATTGGGTTAACCCCGTCGCCTATCAATCGGCGCCAGTTGTCCCCAATTCCCCGGACAGCGCCACTGGTTATGGGGACTCTCCGCGCAATTGCATCCTGGGCCCGAGACAGTCGAACGTCGACTTCACCCTCGGCAAGTTGTTTAAGATTGGTGAGCGCCAGAGCTTGCGTTTCCGTACCGAATTCTTCAATCTGTTCAACCACCCGTCATTCCAAAACCCGTTGGGAACTGGAACTGCGAACATTGCCGACCCTTCCACAGTGGGAGAGATCACCCAAACCAATGGCACGCCGCGGTTGATTCAGTTCTCGCTGAAGTATTCGTTCTGACCTCGAGGGCGGGGCGGGAGAACCGCCCCGTCAGCGAAGCCGCAGGACATCGACATTGCTTGGAAACAGCGGCTCTGCCTCCCGACGCGTTGTTGGAAATCAGAAGGAATTGGAAGCCAGGGATGTGGCGGCTTCGTTGTGAACTTCTTCACGAATCATAGCAAATAGTGCGCCCACCAGGGTCAGCACGATGGGGCCGATGAAAATGCCGAGGAAGCCAAAAACGTTCAGACCTCCGAACATGGCAAACAACAGCAGCAAGGGGTGGATCTCGACTCGGCCCTGCACGATGAGCGGTCGCACGATGTGATCGGAGGTCCCAACGATTAAAGTGCTCCACAACAACAGCGCAATACCCTTCCAGACTCGGACGGCCACGATCAGGTAAATGACCGTCGGCAGCCACACCAAAGTAGTTCCCACGATCGGGATCAGGGATGAGAAGCCGGCGAGCGCGCCCAGGGTCAACGGCGAGGGTCCGCCCAGTACCCACAACGCGAGTCCGGTTAAGAATCCCTGGACGATGCCAACGCCAATAATGCCGTACAGGTTGGCCACGATCCCATCGCGCACACCTGCAAAGAGCCGTTCAATCTGCGCGCCGCGCAGAGGCATCAAGGACGAAATCCGGTCCAAAATTGCAGGTCCATCGCGGAATAAGAAGAACAGAACGAGAAACGTGATCACCGCGTGCCCGGCGAATCCGGCCGCCCGGCTTACCAGAAAGGTGCCGGCGGCGAGCAGAGCGCCGCTCACCTTGCCCGGCAGAGATTCCAGCCAATCGCGAATGCCGAATTGATCGAGATTGACGCGGTGCTGCAGCCATACCGTCGGCTTCTCGAGCGTGTATGACGCGAGTTGCTCAAGTCCACCCGCCTGCCGGCTCTTCACGGCAAGGTATCGTCCTGCTGACACCATATCGGAACTCACCGCAGTCGCCAGGAATCCGGCGGGCAAAACAAAGAGAAGTAAGACTGCAAGAGTGGACAGCAGCGCGGCCAGCCCCTTGCGCCTTACCCACCGATGAATCCTGACATGCAGCGGGAACAGGCCGATGCTCAAGATCGCAGCATAGGCAGCGGGCTTAAGAAATACCCAGAAAATCGCGGTCGCGACCGCCAGGGTTGCTGCCAGCAGCGCGCTCAAGACAATGAGATTAAGGCGGCTCTGTTTCACCAGACCTTCAACCTGCGATTCGGCCTGCCACTGATCTTACCGCGAGTCCAGGAGCAAGACTACGTTCGCAGGGATGGGGACGGATCGGCCTTCGTACCTCAGTCCGTCCATTCGGGTTCGGCGTTTAGCTGGCGGAAGACTTTCCTTCCCGCTGAAGAGAAGACGGCTCAAGGTGCGGCCGGTTGAGCTCGTGCGGCCATGCTGGTTAACGAACCCTCAAACACCAGGATGCCGCTCGCGTTAAGCCTTGGGTGAGCTTTTTGCGCACCCTGTTTTCCTCGGGTGGCAGAAACATCCATGTAAGTATGCGAATGCTCGCGGGAGGATCGTAGGCATCCGCTTGGCCCGATTTTGCCGGAAAGAACCGCGCCAAAGCTTGCTTCGGCTGATCGCGGAACTGATCCATCATGGAGACTTGATGTACACAGGAAATGGTGCAGAGGGGAGCGCACGACTTCACGCTGTCATACTCGCGTTCCAGGTTCTCCGCCGTGTAGTTTTCCAAGGGAATGCCAGGAGCGCCGCGCTGCTGCGAGCAGTAGTGCACCAGCCCGTCTTCGCACACGTAAAGATAACGGCTGCCCGCACGGCACCTCCAGTCGTTGGTCTTTCCCTCAATCAAATTCTTCTGGAACTGGTTGTAATACGCGAACGTGGAAAAGGCGCGGCCACTGGTCTGCATGATTTCCTGATAAACCCGCCGCTCGGCTTCTCCGAGAGGTTGGAGCTGGCCCTGGCCATCGTGAACGATTCCCACCGTCGTCTGAAACCCGAGCTCGCGGGCACGGCGTGCGACCGCGACGGCATCCTCCGGGTGCTCTGAAGTGCCGACTACGGAGTTGATGTTGACACGGAAACAGGCATGCTCGGCCAGGCATTCGAGCTTCTTATCGAGCACCTTTAGACTCTTCAGCGAGATCTTGTCTGGCTTGACATTGTCGATGCTGATTTGCAGATGGTCGAGCCCGGCACGGTTCAGCCGCCGTATGCGGTCCGGAGTCAACAGGTATCCGTTGGTGATCAACGTGGCTATGCTGCCGCCACGTCGGATCCGACGAATGATTTCGTCCAGCTCGGGGTGCAGCAAGGGTTCTCCGCCGCTGATGGTGATCACGGTCGTACCCAACTCACCCAGGCGGTCGATGCGCCGCAACATCGTGGCCAGCGGAACGGGTGGGGAAAAGTCGTCGTACTCGTTGCAGTAGGTGCACGCCAAGTTGCACCGGCGAATGGGTACGATGTGCGCAACGATGGGATGCCGCCGCGACTTCATTGCCCTGGCGACGACGCGCGCCTGCCGCAGGTGAAACTGCAATGCGTGCACCTTGCGCTGAATCTGGATGATGGCGCTCATGGCATCAGTCTGCTACGGACGGGGAGACTTTGCACGTCGTTGCCCCTCGCTCGGCTTGATTTTGCGAACCTCCGAAACAACCCGTTGATTAGATGCAACGAGCGTGGCCGGCGCTGTAGGTGACAGCGAAGACCAGAATAGCAATCGCCGAGGCTAACAGCACGTCGACGGCATAGTGATAACCACCAACAACGGTAGCGATGGCAATGCTGACGGCAATCCAAAGGAAGATTGCTCCCATCCAGGGTTCGAGCCGGAGTAGCGCCAATGCGGCCGCGATAGCCGACGCCACATGAGCGCTGGGACAGGTGATGGCCTGGATGCTGGCGCGTTCCAAGATGACGCGATTGAGCGCCTCGATCTTGGTGGGGGGACTGCGAAACGTGTCATACCCAGGCAGCATACGGGGAGGCAACGCGCGCACGAACGGTGTAATGGCGAAGGCCAGGTAAGTCGCGGGCAAGACTACCAGCCAGTAGTAATCCACACAGAGCCGCTGACTGGCGGCGTAGAGCACAGCGAGGCCGAGCGGGATCAGGGGATAGACCATAAAGTACGCGAGCTGAAGATACGTGGCTAGACCAGCGTCGATCCGAATACGAGAAGGCTCGATTCCGATACGGTGAAAGAATGCTCGGTCGACTGCGGCGAGGCGGGCTTCCATTCTCGGATCAGGTCGAGTAAAGAATTGCCCGACTTGCCAATAGGGAATCAGCAGCAACCCCGCTGGCAGCCAGTCGCGCACGATCGACAAAAGCCCAGTCGACATCCACTGTCCAGCGAGTCTCACGGACAAGATGGCTGCGATCGCGACGAACGCGAGCCACATCACACGAAGGCGGCGTCGGCGTTCGAGCGGTCGCAACCAAGCCGCAGCGGCAAGGAGCAAAACGAAATTCAACTGAATCCATTCCCCTACGCGCAAGAACACCTTCCTCGAGAGCGCCGCTTCCAAAGTTTGAAGTGCAGCCGAGGGCCTCAGAAACCGGATCGGTCAGGCCGGGCTTGGTGCTTCGCGCCTTTGTTGGCAAGCGCCCGACCGAGATCCGGAAGAAATTCCTTGGCTACGCTGAAGCCGTCGATTTCGCTCCCCATGGTGATTCCGAAGCTTACCGCTCCACTCCCCAGCGGAATGCTGACTGGGAGGTTGCCACAAACGAGAGAGGAAGGCCCCCGCCGCTACCCCGCCCAGTTGGGAAATCGAGACATGTCGGCTTCCATCTTGTGGCGAGCAAGAATGCCACTGGTCAGCGCATACCAGGTGCGCGGCCAAAACTTCCTCGTGCCGGAATTGAAGTAACGATTGTCTTCACCCAAGGCGCTGGCCAGCCCGAAGGTCACCGTGCGCTGAATAGCATATTGTCCCGTGATGTTGGCAAATCTCTTGCCGTAGCCAGAGGCTCCCTGTTCCCACTCTACGGGCTTGTCCTCCCGTTGATCGATTCCGGCGGAAAACCCCGCCTTCACGTACCCTATGGGATTCGTCATGGTCTTGAAGTACCGATGGGTTCGTTCTCTCCCGGTGAGAGGCTGGAAGTTGCTAGCTTTCTGCGTGCCCGCCATATTGAGGTAGTTGAAAATGTAATCGATCCCTTTGGCGAGCGATTTGGAGTTTTGCTGTTCCTGCGCTGCCAGCGGACTCCAGAGAAGAAACCAAGCCACAAGCGCAAACCATCGGCTTCGGGCACTATGGCTCGTCATCGTGTTTGCGGGACCTAGAGAACCCCGCCGTCTCAGTAACGGATAGCATCAGGGTCGGTGTCCCAGAACCGACAGGGCGATCCGAGGTCTCGTTTCGATGCTGGGCACCTAGGGAAAGCCCGTCGCTCCTCCCGATACTAGGTAGCGGCAATCAACCCCACGGACTATCCATGCTAGCAGGCTTAGCAGTCGGCGGTCGTGCCTCGCGAGCGACCGAAGCTTGCGATCTCAGTGCCTCACAGGAGTTTGCCCGATTCCTGATGAATCGTAGTCTTCGGAGTAAGTACCGATCCTGAACCTACCGGCAGCATTCCTCTGTCAATAATGACAGTTGCCCGGCTCGCATTGAGTTTCTAGCGTTACAGCATTGACAGGAGAATTCTATGAAGAGAATTTTGTTTTTGTCGCTGGCTTTGCTCGCTACCCATGGTGCACTCGGTCAGGATGTCCGTTACAACTTCGATAAGGACACGGATTTCGCGAGATTCAAGACGTACAAATGGGTAGTCCTCAAAGATGCGCCGAAGGTTGACGATATAACGGATAAGCAGATCAAGGCTGCAGTGGATGCCCAGTTGGCAGGCAAAGGACTGATCAAGGTCGATGATGACAGCGCCAACCTCTACGTTGCCTATCAGGCAGGCGTCGGCCAGGAGAAGCAATTCACGTCCTACAGCTCCGGTTGGGGATACGGCGGAGGCTGGTATGGCGGGGGGTGGTATGGGCCGGGTGGAACGACCACAACCACCGGGCAAACTTCGACCATCTACAAAGGTCAGCTGGCCCTCGACATGTATGACTCGGCCAATCATGACTTGGTTTGGCGCGGCGTGGCAAGTAAGACGATCGATCCCAAGGCCAAACCGGACAAGGTGGAGAAGAACATGAACAAGGCCGTGGCGAAGCTCTTGAAAAATTACCCTCCGGAGAAGAAGAAATAGGCCTCAATCCGCCATCATTGCCCTTCTCGCCCATCTTGAGAAGATAATTTGAGAGACTGGTCCCTTAGCTTCCGGCTTGCCGACGAACATCGCTAGCCGCTAGCGCATGCTTGTTCTAACCTGTCAGTCCTCTTAAGCTGCGCTGGACGATGGTGGACGAGCCGAGCACAGCTCCTTTAGACGTTCACACAAAAAACTTTCGCCCCTATTGACCTTCCGAACCGCAGCCGCCAATTCGCGGGTGATATCAGACTTAGGTATAAAGCCGCGTGCGCCAGCAGTGAAGGCCAGACAGGCGAACTCCGGAGAGTCGTGATCCGTGACAATCAGAACCTCCGCATGCGGGGCAACATCCTTTATCCCCGGAGTTGCCGCTATTCCGTTCAGTTGAGGCATGGTTATATCAAGGACGACCACGTCGGGCTGGTGTTCCTTGGCTTTAGTGATGGCTTCTACGCCATCTGACGCTTCGCCCACGATATGGAAATCCGGTTGCTGGCTCAGCAGCCTGCAAATACCAAGCCTAACTAATTGGTGATCGTCCGCAACCAGAATGCGAATCGGGGCCAAGTGCCTGCCGCCTTTTGCTGCGAGCGCGAGATGCAAAAAAACTCCCGCACAGCTGCGATCCATTTTGCGAGTCCTACACGACTTTTCCCTCGTTCTGAATAGGTGAGCAGCGAAGCCGCAACCTAGCAGCCAGCCTAGAGGCTCTGTGGGATATCCAACAATCGGGATTTTACTGTAGGTGCTCCCTACATCATTGAACCTTCGAGCCTACCGCAAGTGTTTGCCCTTTTCCGTACCGCTCTAGGCATCACATCAATATGCGAACAAAAAGGAAAAGAAAGTTGAGTTTCAATGCGGGAAAGAAGACGGCGAAGCCAGAACCCCGGATGGCTGCGGGTAAACCTGTGCGGAACGTTGTGCTACTGCAACTTCCACCCACTGAATTCTCGACCATTGAGCCTCATCTCGAGTTCGTCAATTTTGACAATGCAGATCGCTTGCAGCGGGAAGGCAATCGCATCAACGCTGTTTATTTTCTCAATTCCGGCATTGGCTCGTTGATTGTTGAAACCAAGGATGGGCGAAGCGTAGAGGTCGGAGTCGTCGGACATGAGGACATGATCGGCTTACCGCTTGCGGCCGGTTTGGATGAATTTAGCTATAGTGTCGTGATGCAAGTTCCGGGGGACGGTTTCAGGCTCACCGCTCGAAACATGAAACGACTCTTGCCATCGTTGCCAAAACTTCGTGACCTTGTCCTGCGACGTTTAGGCACTCGTTCCCTGGAATTAGCCCAGAATGCCGCATGCAATCGACTGCACAACGTCAGGCAACGGGTTGCACGTTGGCTCCTGGTGACACACGACAGGATTGATTCCGACGTCATCCGCATTACTCACGATTTCCTATCGAAAATGGTCGGCACCGACCGCGCAACCGTTAGCGTAGCCACTGCCGAACTTGAACGCGCCGGCGTCATTCGTCAAGGTCATGCTTCCCTAGCGATCGAGAACAGGCGGAAACTCGAGGCTCAGTCGTGCGATTGTTACGAGCTTTTTAGGAAGCTCAATCCAGAACTTGGTCTAAGAACAAAATAATGAGCCCAAGCCCTTCCCACTACGGGACTATAGGAGGAAATCAGGAAAAACGAGGAACTCGCCGACCCGAGATGTACTCGCTAGCGGCGCACACGATCACGTGCCTGACGGTAGTCGTCCGCCGTTGTTCGGTAACATGGCAACGTATTCTGCCGCTGCTTGGCGGACGTCGCCGTGAGCTGAACGCGAGCGGCCTGCGACCAATGCAATGTATTGGCCGACGACACGACTTCCTTTAGAGGTTCGTCACAACTGGGATCCCTCGTGGCACGGAGGTTCTCAAGCGCCGGGTAATTCGGACCGTACTCGGAAAGCCGCGCCTGGTAAGGCAGAAAATCGTAAACCAGCTTGATCAGCCGTGATTGACGCTTGCCCAGCCGCTCTTCTGCTATGAAGACCTCGAAGCTCTGAAAGTACGAAGACCTTGGGACAACCAGCGCTGGCCCGATAAAGCTCACATTGAGCTGCACTGCGCTTGCGCCCTCTTTCGTGTCGGGAGAGTCTTGGGGGTCGGCACGAACTTCCCCGCCACTGCCGACGACTTCCCCGGGTAGTGGACCGCCCGGCAGTCCACCCGCGCGCGCACTGATGCTGCTGTCGCCGCCAGCCTGGACTCCAACCTTAGGTGGTGCCATTTGCATGCCAGCGGCGCGTTGTGAGCTCAAGTTCCGACCACCGGACTGCCCGAAACCGCCGGCGGAGGGCGCAGGCGGCACAGCGGCAACGGCCATGGTGTCCCCAGTGCCTCGGCCGGCATTACCAGCGCCCTCGAGCTGAGGTGCCGGCGGTACAGCCCGCGTGCCGCCGGATAACGAGCGCATGGACTGGCCGCCAGGATGTTCGAGACCGCCGATGGAGGGTGCAGGAGGCACGACTAAAATGGCTCCCCCGTCGGGCGTCTCAATCAGATAGCTGCCGGCAATCTGAAGCAAAGCAGGAGGTGGGGGTACAACTTGCGTGCCAGCACCAGCTTCAGCACCCGGTCGTGCGCTCGTACGCTGCCCAGGATTTCCGAGACCTCCAACCGACGGTGCGGGCGGCACGACCGGGGCTGCGCCTTTACCCAAACTCGCCTGGGCCGCGCTGGAAAGATTGTGCTGCTCATTGGGTATCTCGGGCGCAGGCCGGACAACCTCTAAGTGCCCAATGCTGATGTTCTCGCTCTGGTGAATTGACGGATGTACCGACGGTGCGGGCGGCACGACCGAGGTTGCTCCTTTACCGAAACTTGCCTGGGACGCGCTGGAAAGATAGCGCTGTGCATTGGGTACCTCGGGCGCGGGCCGGACAACCTCTAAGTGCCCAAGGCTGATGTTCTCGCTCTGGTGAATTGACGAATGCACCGAGGGCGCAGGCGGCACGACCGAGGTTGCTCCTTTACCCAAACTTGCCTGGGCCGCGCCGGAAAGATAACGCTGTGCATTGGGTACCTCGGGTGCGGGCCGGACGACCTCTGAGTGCCCAAGGCTGATGTTCTCCGTCTGGTGAATTGACGAATGCACCGAGGGCGCAGGCGGCACGACCGGGGTTGCTCCTTTGCCCAAACTCGCCTGGGCCGCGCTGGAAAGGTAGCGCTGTGCATTGGGTACCTCAGGTGCGGGCCGGACGACCTCTAAGCGCCCAAGGCTGATGTTCTCCCTCTGGCGAGCCGACTCCTGAACGGACGGCGCTGGCTGTACGACCTGTGGCGTCGCAAGCGTGGGTCGTTGCGCTCGCGCTGCCGCCGAGGTGTCCGGGGGCGGCGCAACCGGGGCGACGCTCGGGGCCGAAGCGTTGCGTTGACTTCGTGCCGTCGCCGAGAACGGTACCGCGGGAGCGGTCGGATTCCAGGCCATCATGCGAAATCGCGAGTTCTGTTTCAGGTGCAGAATGGGGGGTGGGATCGACTTCTGCGCGCGGTTCAGCGATTCCCGGTGCACCGAAATGAACGGCGCCTGGAGGACCGCAGACCGTCCAATACGCGACGGAGAGAGTTCGCCCCTCCTCAGTGACTGCATATACTCCGGAGGCAAGTAATAAATGACATCTGACTTATTGAAGGCTAGCCGATTTTGCTTCAGCTGAGGGCGCTGCAGGAGCGCGAGGTTAACTATACCCAGCACGGCGACCATGGCGGTGTGCAACAACATCGATTGAACAAACTGGTCCCAGGGCAGGCGCGAGGGCACAAAAACATCCGGCCAAAATGCTGCCGGCCGCGAAGTCAGCTTAAGTGGTAGGGTGCGCGGGGGAAGCAGAAGGTCGATTAGGTTGCCAAAGAAAACTTGCCATGCCGGTTCTAGTTCGAGCAACAGTTTCGGCGGTGCTATGGACCTAACGAGAGGGGTGCTCCTAACCGCGGGTGCGGTCCTAGCTGCTGGCGTGGTTGTAGCTGGGGGTGCGGTTTTGACGGTTGGGGGAGCGCTCGTGACCGGAGATGCTGTCTTCACGGTTGGTGGCGTGGTAGCAGCTGGAGATGCGCTTTTGACCTTGGGCGGCGCGGTCGTAACCGGAGGGGGAATCCTAGCTGGAAGTGCGGTCTTAACTGTCGGCTCGGTCTCAACCGGCTCCGTCTTGATTGGCGGCGCGGTCGAACCGGATAGCGTGGTCCTGGCGGAAGGTGGAACCGCAAACACGCTTTTTGCCAGGTGCTCGACGACTGCGAGATCGCCATCGTGAAAATTGAAGCGCTGGGAAGAGAACACTTCCAGGATACCGACTACCTCCCCGCCCAGCTGAATCGGTGCTGCCAGGATGGAGTGGATCCCCAGTCGGCGGCAGCTCTCAGCGTCAACACGGGGATCATTGTCCGAATTGTCGCAGCGGATAACCCTACCCGTGCGTACACAGTCTCCCGAAAGACCACTGCTCACATCCAGTCGGGCGCCCAGTGTAGGGGCATTTCCTACGCTGGCCCGGCAAATCATGGATCCCTTGTGGGCGAGCGCGATGGCCGCCCCCGTGCCGCGGGTAAGTACCCGTGCATGCTGGGCGATGGACTCCAGCCCGGCACTCGGGTCCGAACCGTCGGGTTGCGACAGAAAGTGCATCGGCTTCCTATGCTAGCTCACAAGACACCCTTTTGGGTGCGGCTTTTGGGACTCTTTGCGGTACGTAGCCGGTTGAGATTCCGCGGCTGAGCCCACGGCGCTTGGTCTGCCGCCCGGCGATCATTAGCTTAGTGTGCCGGCTCCCGCCCGTTGCCGATCAGGGTAGACGTAGATTTCCCTTATCGGAGAACGACCGGCCCTCGATATTTTGCTTGATCGTAGCCTGACCGCCGTAGGCGGTTGAAGCTGGAAGGTCTAAAGCCTTGTAACCAAAGTAACGGTTACCGGTTTAGCCATTCCGGGGCGGGCTTATATTTTTCTTCCACAGGCGATCAGCTGGGCTACCCGGGTAGGGTATACAGCCACGAAATGGCGTTTTTCAAGAATACCAGGATCACCGAAAAGCTTACGTTGCAGTTCCGAGCGCAGGCATTTAACGTGCTGAACACGATGTTTCGCGGTGTACCAGATCCGGTTCTGCAAGATGCGGCGGTCATTGCTCCCGGAACCTCCATTGCGAAGTTCGGATCCGTACAATTCAACAACAACGGCGGGGGAACTTTTGCCGGCAACATCACCACGGATGGCGTCGCACAGCGACACCTCCTGTTTGGGCTGAAGCTGATCTTCTGAGTGCGACGAGCAAAGCACCGGGGCGGTTGTGTCCGTTTGGGTTCCGGCGGTGCAAAGGATAAGCGAGTCGTGGTCTCTGCTCGATTCTGGCTTCTCGTATTACTACTCTGTTTGGTTTACTGAACGACCACCGTCAAGGTCATCTTGTCGTTCTGGCTACCAGAGGTCGCCATGATCGTTGCCGTATATGTCCCAGTGGGTGTTCCCGCCGTGGTTTGGGACGACGAACCGCCTCCACCACCACACCCCACCCATGATGCTAATGCCACGACGATCAGCGGCGCAGTGAGACTGGGCAGCCTCCTTCGATTCCGCAGCAAAAGCCACCCCGACAGCAGCAACATCACTGTCCAAGTCATCGGTCTCGCTCCCGACGTGAAATCAACGTGAGATACGGTGCCCGTGGTTATCGGCGCTGTCGTCGCGATCGTTACCGTGACTGGCTGTGCTGTGCTGCCGCTGATCTGCACCGAGGAACTTGACAAGCTGCAAGTCGGCGCGGCGCTCACCATCGGACTCAGGCTACAGCTCAGGTCGACCGTTCCACGAAACGATCCCGAGGGTGTGACCAGCAAACTAAATTTCGCGCTTTGCCCGACACTGATGGTCTGAGAAGTTGACGATCCCGAGACAGCCCCGACGCTGAAATCGGGTGCAGTTGTGCCGGTACCGGACAGAGCCACGGTTTGCGGACTGCCCACGGCATTGTCAGCGATCGTGATACTGCCGGCCCGAGTACCCGTCGCGGTCGGTTGAAATGTGACGGAAATCTGACAACTGCCTCCCGCCGCTAAGGACGTGCTGCAGGTATTCGTTTCACTAAAATCGCCCACGGCTGCGATCTGAAGATTGAGCGCTGCATCACCGCTATTGGTCAGGGTAACAACTTGAGCGGTGCTCTTTGTGCCCACCGCCTGGGCCGCAAAACTAAGCGAGCTCGGATTCACACTGGCAATGGGCCCAAGTCCGGTTCCCACCAGGCTGGCAGATTGCGGACTGCCCGGCGCAGTGTCGCTCACTGCCAGGCTGGCCGTACGAGACCCGCTAGCCGTCGGGGTAAACGTGATCTTGACCGTGCAACTGCCCGCAGGCGGCAAGGAACTCCCGCAGTTATTGCTCTGAGTAAAATCGGAGGCGTCTGTTCCTGTAATGCTGATGCCGTTGATGTTCAGGGATGCGTTGCCAGTGTTCAAAAGCACGGTAGAAGCAGGAGTGCTGCTGGTTCCGACTGCCAGGGGTGCGAAGTTCGTCCGACTCGGGGATGGCGTTAGGAAAGCTCCACTCACGCCGGTACCGCTCAGCGGGATGGCTAACGGGCTGATTCTAGTGTTATCGGTCACCGTGATAGCGCCGGACTCGAGGCCGGTTGCGGTGGGAGTGAAAGTCACATTCACTGTGCATTGACTTCCAATCGGGAGACTGGTTCCGCAGTTGTTGGACTGCTCGAAATTTCCGCTCGCGGCGATACTGGCGATGCTGATATTCACCGTGCTGGGGTTGCTGATGGTGAGGGTCTCGGTCACGCTGGTGGTTCCCACGCCCTGAGACCCGAAATTAAGTGAGGCGGGCGAAACGGATTTAAAGGCGGCGCTCAGAATCACCGCGACTGCATTCTCAGTCGAACTTGATTCGCCACCCGCGAGGTCCGGTGAGCCGTCCGAGTTGAAATCCGCGACAGCGATGTTACTGATGTTCGACAGGAAATTGAAAATGGGGGGCTGAAAAGACCCATCTCCGTTGCCCAGCAGGATCGAGGCTACATATCCATATGCGCTCGAACCGACGACCAGATCAAGGTTGCCGTCACCGTTGAGGTCGCCAACGCTGGGAAGTCCGAATTCTTGACCATCCGGATAGCCTACCGGCGTTTGAAACGTGCCGTTTCCATTTCCCAAAAGAATAAATATTGTTCCCTCTGGCTGCGGGTTCATCGTCACCGCTAAATCAGGTTTGCCGTCACCGTTGAAGTCGCCGACAACCATGGCGTACGGCGCGAGCCCACTCACCGGGGTTCCCGGAGTAAATGTGCCATTGCCGTTACCCAGCAGAATGGAGATGCCATTCGAGTCAAGGATAGCAAGATCAACAATCCCGTCACCGTTAAAGTCCCCGGTCACGATTGATGTCGGGTCGGTTCCCGCCGCGTAGTCAACGTGCGACTGAAAAGTCCCGTTTCCATTGTTAAGCAGTATGGAAACTGTGTTCGCGCCGAAATTGGTGACCGCGATATCCGGTGCGCCATCTCCATTGAAATCAGCCACGGCCACGTTTTCGTACGAACCGGGGGACTGCAAACCCACGGTGTACTCGACAGGCGTCTGAAACGTACCGTCCCCATTTCCAATGAGAACCACTGCATCACCTGGGAGGCAAGTAACGGGGGGGGTGGTCGAGCAATTCGAGAAGACCGTGGCTATATCCGCCTTTCCGTCTCCATTGAAATCTCCGGCTGCAATTCCTCCACCAGCTTGCGTCAACGACGTGGCGACTTCAGGCTGAAAAGTTCCATCGCCATTCCCGATGAACACGCCTACGCTGACAACTCCACCTGGCCTCGCTGCGATATCAGGGTTGCCGTCTCCATTGAAATCGGCGGATATGACCTGGAAAGCAATCCCTTGAGACGAGTAGTCTGCTTCCCCAACGAAGGTACCATCGCCAAAACCTAGCAAAATGGAAGCTGCTCCCGCCGTTAAACAGCTAAATGGAACGCAGCCAGGGTCGGCTACTGCCAGATCGAGTTTCCCGTCACCATTGAAATCAGCAATATGCACATCCTGGGGGTCCGCTGCCGTCGCATACAGCGCCGCCGACTGAAACGACCCATCTCCGTTTCCGAGAAGAACCGCAACGGAGTAGGGCGAAAAATCGCTCACATTGCCTTGTGCAGTTACCTGACCTGAAACTACCAGATCAGGCTTGCCGTCTCCATTCAGATCGGCTGCAGCGGCGGCGGAGCCACTGGGATAGGTGGCGTACAGCGTGAATGTCCCGTCCCCATTACCAAGGAGCACGTCTCCGCCCGCAAACAGATCCAATTTGCCGTCAAGATTGAAATCTGCCACGGCTAGAGGCGGACCTCCCGGGGAATTCAACGCGGCCTGAAAAGTGCCATTGCCATTTCCCAGCAGGACTGCAACCCCGGTTCCACCACCCACAGCGAGATCAAGTTTGCCATCGCCATTGAAGTCAGCAACCATCACAGAGTCGGCAACCAACGCGGTTTGCGGGGTGGAGGCTGCATACTCCACGGGAGCCTGAAAGGTCCCATCTCCATTCCCAAGTAATACGGAAACGCCGCCTTGAATGCTGGTGATAGCTAAATCGAGCTGGCCGTTTCCGCTGAAATCACCAGCAGCCAGCGAAGAAGGATGGTTGCCGGTGGCGTAGTCAATGTGCGGCCGAAAACTGCCATCGCCATTGCCCAGTAGGATGCTGACCGTGCTCCCATTGCAGGTGGTGGGTTGGGGGGCTACTCCGAGAGTACAGTCCCCGTTGGTGACGGCCAGGTCCAGGTTGCCGTCTCCGTTAAAGTCTCCGGTCACGATTGCGACCGGCCCCACTCCGGTGGCGTAAGTCGCTTGCGCAGCGAAAGTGCCAGCGGGTTCTCCCAACAAAATAGAAACCGTATTGTCGGCCTCATTCACGACTGCGAGGTCGGTGATGCCGTCCCCATTGAAATCGCCTATGGCAGTCGAAATTGCGCCCTTGCCAACCGCAAAGTCAGCCCTGCCGAAGATATAGGTTTGCGCGTGGGCCGCAATCGCCCAAAGCAAAAGGGAGACGATCACTCTAACCGTCCGTCGGTTGGTCATAGCCACCTCATTTATGCAGGGCAGGCCATATCTGGATCGTCAGGGGGAAGTCGGGGGTAAACCTCCCGAACTGTATGATGCATTATAACGTCGCAGTTCCAGCACGATCATGCGAATGTGCGATCGCAGGGTCGCACCGGCCTTCCCTGTTGCCTCTCGTAAGGCATTTATCTGCAACAACTTGCTCCCAAAGCTTTGGCATTAACCCCGAGCCTATGGGCGCCGTTTGTTTGCCATTAATGAACGACGGCCGACTCGCGCGGACACCTTCGGGGCGAGATCCCTACCCTTGTAATCGTGGCTGTGGCATGGATCGCGCTAGCTCCCAATCGCCGGCTAGGCGGCTGAGGAGCTTATCAGGGTGCTCCCGTTAAAGCCATGCACGCTTGCCGAAAGCACACTGAACAGCCAGGACTGACTCCGCGATAAAGAAAGTCAGGCTCGCTTGCAGCCTCCTCGAAAAACACGGTTTCGAACAGTTGGCGGCGTCTTTCGAGCGCTTTAGCACCGACCCATCGCTCGATCGAACCAGAGTTGTTGCTGTGTCTCGCGGATGCCATGGCATCGAGTCTTTGCGCGTTAGGTCTAGCCACGGCTATAATTCATCCCATCCGGCCGCGAGCCATGCGAGCGGAAGGATCCCGGCTGCCACAAGTTCCGGTGAACGAACCGCAAGAGGAGCACTTTCGATGTCAGCACCGAGCCGCCGGCCGGAGATCCGGCGCCGTCGTACCCGCAAGGAAAAAGCCGACATGCTGCGCAAGCGCTACGCAACAGCCTCATCCGAAGCCGACCGCAAGCGTTTAGCCGACAAGCTTCGCCGTCTAGGTTTGGCCTCACCGGGAATTCCGCTGTTGAAAAATGCCTGAAAGGCCGGCATGCCAAGGGTCCGGCCAGGTGATTCAGCGATCGTCGGCTGACGCCCCTGTCGGTCGCGCGGCGTGACGTGCCCGGTAGGTGGTGCCCAGCCGAACTTCATGCCAGGCTGTGAGCTTCGGCTCGCGCCTGAGCCCCGGTTGCGACCTCTTTATAGACTGCCAGAATTCGTTGCGCCGAGGCATCCCAGGAAAACTTCTTGGCCTGCTCGTATCCCCGCTGGCGAAGCTTGTCCCGCACCGGCTGATCGAGCAGGACGCGCTGCACGGCTCGCATGATCTCAAAGACATTTTCCGGGTTGACCAGCACGGCCGCATTGCCGACCACTTCCGGGAGGGAAGAAATGTTCGAAGTCACCACGGGGGTGCCCTGAGCCATGGCTTCGAGCGGCGGCAGCCCAAACCCTTCGTAGAGGGAAGGAAACACAAAGACTTTGGCGGCGTCGTAAAACAATCGAAGCATCTCAATCGGGATGAATCCCATGAAGCGGACGTCG
>Ga0187783_10001668_pt1 | contig 16395 bp, 12 predicted proteins | sample 1015_SJ02_MP02_2_FD_132471 | JGI IMG/M metagenome (GOLD analysis project Ga0187783, IMG submission 132471) | Tropical peat soil microbial communities from peatlands in Department of Meta, Colombia - 1015_SJ02_MP02_20_MG | ecosystem: Environmental > Terrestrial > Soil > Wetlands > Peat | place... | reverse complement strand
TGGGCGTATGCGGTACGCCTTAAACCATGGTTGTGACTTAGCAATGATGGTGGCTGAACCAGGTAGCAGTTCGCAGCGGAACGCAGAGCGGGAGGGATTTCGGATCGCCTATAGCCGCACGAAGTGGCGACTGAACTGGCTACTGGCCTGATTAACGCACTATAAAAGGGCGTCCCTTAGGAGTAGGTTTTGATCGTTCGCATCTTGACCTACAACAAGGAGCACCCTCATGACTGACGCCAAGTATATTGGGCTAGATGTTCACCAAGGCAACAATCTCCGTGGCCGTTCGGGATTCCACCGGCAAGTTGTTGATGGATGCGATCCTGGAAACGAAAGCGGAACGATTCTTCAGTTTGTCCGGAGCCTGCGGGGCAGTTTGCACGTGACCTTTGAAGAAGGAACCTGTGCCGCGTGGCTGCACGATCTACTCAAGCCCCACGTCACGCAAGTCCTCGTCTGTGATCCACGCAAGAACGCCCTGCCGAAGTTTGGCAATAAAAACGACCGTATCGATGCTCGCAAGCCAGCGAATCTGCTGCGCACGGGGTTGCTTTCTCCGGTGTATCACGGGGAAACGGGCAACCGCACGCTGAAGGAGCTGGCGCGCAGCTATTTGGCCATCACACGTGATCTCACGCGAGTGATGAGTCGCCTAAAAGCTCTCTATCGCAGCTGGACCATCCCCTGCTTGGGCGAGCGGGTCACACCCAGCGGGGCCCAGGCTCTGGTAGTTTTTACAGTTTCGCAGGTACTCCCTGCGTCGTAGTGTCCTCGTGCGCTTTCCCTAACCTTGCGACCAGGGTCTGCTTCGAGATTCCCTGCGGAACCTTGATAGGTGCCTCGGTCGCATCAGCGTCCGCCCCGGGAACTGTGAAGGCGTTTTGTTCCAGCACCAGATGGATCAGACACAAGGCGGCGAGGCGGTCGGGCCATTCGGGATCCCTGCGTTGCCCTTTGCAAAGGAGAAGACTCGTGACCAAGAAATCTATTCTAGGAGCATTCGCTTTGGCGGGCGCCTGGTTCGCAGCAGGCCCGAACCCTTCCTGCCAAGCGGCGCCTTCCCCACAGGCTACGAATTCGGGGAATCAGAGCTCGCAGGCGGTGAGCGATCAGGACATTGCTCTGATGCGCCAGGACATTCGTTCGCAAAAAAAACAGCTCATTGCCGCCAATCTTACGCTCACCGATACGGAAGCCACGAAATTCTGGCCCGTCTATGACCAGTACACCGCCGAACTTGCAAAAATCAATGATACGAAGTACGCGGTGATTAAGGAATACGCCAACAGCTGGGGTTCCATCACCGACGATCAAGCCACGAGCCTGGCCAAACGATATATGAATGTGGACCTCGCTGTCGCGCAACTGCGCTTGAAATATCTGCCGATCTTTGAAGGCGCGCTCCCGGGCAAGAAGGTGGCTACCTTCTTCCAAATCGAGAGGCGACTTCAAATGCTGATCGACCTGCAACTCTCGTCGCAAATTCCTCTCGTGCAGTCGCAGCCCTCACGCTAGCGAGACCGGGTAGGTGAGGGAGGTCCCGTGGACGCGAGCAAATGGTGTGAGCCTATGCTCGGCGGGCGGCCGGTCACTGACGATTTCCAGGACCCGAATGCCGCGCACAATGAGCGCGTCAGCTACGAGCGAGCGGTGGCAGCGCCAAGGTACGGCCTCGGCGCACATGAGCGCGGTGGGGTGCTCTTTGGCCAATTCGATAGCCTGCGAAAGGGCCCCCTCGAATGCGGGCGTTTGCATGTAGTCAGCAAATCCGCGAAAGCTCGGGTTGCGCCAGCCGAAATTGACAGAGTCAGGTCGGGCGCGACGCAGCCCGCCCAGGTCTTTCAAGTGGACATACTGAATGTGCGCGGCGCGAAGCGACGCCTCCAGTGCCGTGGAGTCGAATTGCGGATTGTGCCGCGATTTCGGGATCGTGCGGATGTCCAAGACCTGTCTGACAGTATTCGCTTCGAGCAATTCGATAAAGCGATCGATGGGACGGGTGGAATGGCCAATCGTAAAGATTACTAGACCGGCTTGGGGCCGATCGGATCTCATACGCGGTCCTTCGGTCAAACCGCGCCCCTCACGGGAGCAAAGCGGCTTGCCAGTTCAAAACGACCGTGAAAGGAACTGGCACGGTCTCGGGCGCAGGAATCAGAAAAAGAAAACGCTTGCCGTCGCGTGTGACATCCCACTGAATGTGATTGAGAAACGCACTGGCCTGCGACGGTATTTGAAACAACACTTCGGGTGCTCCCGCTGCGAAGGTTGGGCGGGTCAGGATGGCCACAACCATTAATTTGCCGTCCGGCGCGATGTAGTACAGCTGTTTGCCATCGCCTCCCCAGCGGAGATCGACTCCCCCGCCCGTGGAAATCAGCCACTTGCCTCCGGGACCGGGCGTCGCTCCCCCCGAGTCGGGAGAAAACGGCCGGACGTAAACTTCATTCCGACCCGATTCGTCCGACACATAGGCGATCCAATGACCGTCGGGCGAAAAGCGACCACTGTTTTCATTGAACTCCGTCCGCAAGAACGGAAAAGGCTGCTTGTCTCCCGTTAGCGGTAGCACCCACAGGTCGTCATGCGTTTGCGGGTCGGTCTCGGTATAAAGGACAAAACGGCTATCCTGAGACCAACTCGTCGGCACCTTGTCCTTGGAAGACTTCAGAAGAGTCTCTTCGCTGCCGGCGCCACTTGCGAGCCTTTGATGAATGTCGTAAGGACCTTGGGCGGCGGACGGAAATACGATCTGATTCCCATCGGGCGACCACACAGCGTTTAGGGTCGCGTGCGTGCCGAACGTCAGTCGGGTGCTCGTGCCGCGAGCAAATTCAAGACGCCAGAGATCGGGGGCCGGGTTTTGGCTGTCGACGCGGGCAACGATAGCACCTGTCCCATCGGGCGAAAGGCTCACGTTGAGATAGTTGGCCGGCTCCCCGATCGCCCCCAGGAGGCTTCCGTGCCGATCGAACCACGTGGGTCGAGATGCACCGCCTTCGCCACTGGTTCGGTAGGCCAGAACACCGTTGCTCGAGGCGGAGAATAATGCTTGGTCAATGAAGTTTCCGACTCGCGGCGTCAATTCCGTCGCTTCCCCAATCAATTCCAGCCGACGCGTATCCAGCGTCTGGGCCATGAGCTCGCCGTCACGGATGAAAAGGAGGTAGCCTCGGTTGGCTCCCTGCGACGGCACGAAGGACCCGGCTACGTCAGTGGCCGTCAGTTCTTTTACGTCGGGGTCTCCCGGCTTTGCGTCCAACGAGCGTAGAAAGATGCCGCTCGTCCCGCGCTTGCTCGTAAACCGCAAATAAATGAAGTGGCGTCCATCGGGAAGAAAGGACGGATAATTATGAGCGACTTCATTTCGCGACGGGTCGAGAAAGGTCAAGGGCGACGCGGGCCCGCCGTTGGCGGAAACACGCATGAGCCCTGCCGGAGGCTCCGAGAAAATAATCACTCCGTCTGAGTTCCACGCACCGCCGAGAACAGGGTCGGTCAAGTCGCACACAATCTCGATAGAACCGGTGGAGAGATTGATCTTCTTGAGCTTGCCGCCAGCGTCAAAAGCCAAAAATTGGCTATCCGGAGACCAAAAAAACACACTCGTTTGCGCCGGGTCGGAACCCGGCAAAGGACGGACGTCGAGCGAATCGAGGGAACGAACCCAGAGCCGAGGAACCCCGTCAGGGCCCGCAGCCTTAAATGCCAATTTCCGACCGTCGGGTGACAGCGCGAGGCCGTCACCGGGTGCGATAGTGGCTTTTTCAGGCACCGGAATCTCAAAGCGCACCAGGTCGGTTACGGTCGGTTTCTGGCGGGGGTGAAACAATGCGAGTCCCGCAGCCGCCAGTACGGCAACGCACGCGATCAACCAAGGTAGGGCCTGGCGCCACCTCGGCAACAGGCCCGGGGCTCTGACGGGCTCGGACTCAGCCACACCGGAGAGGACTTGTTGGATCGCGATGCGGGCTTCGCCAATGGCCTGCAAACGCTGCTTCGGATCCTTCTCAAGACAGCGCTGTAGCAGAAGGCGAACGCGGGCAGGCGTGCCCACAGGAAGTTGCGACCAATCGGGCTCGGCGCGAAGGACCGCCGCGAGCGTCTCCCCGGTTGTCTCGCCGCGGAATGCCATCCGGGCCGTTAGCATTTCGTACAGTAGACAGCCGAACGCCCAGATGTCTGCCCGGCGATCGACTGGCTTCCCCGTGGCTTGTTCAGGAGCCATGTAGGCCGCTGTGCCGAGAACCATTCCAGCTCGGGTCGCCGATTGGCTGAGGGTGGGAGTGTTGGCAACTTCGGCGGGAGTTCGGTCCGCTTCCGCGGCCTTTGCCAAACCGAAATCGAGGATCTTCACCGAATCACCCGCGGTGGTCTTCACGTTTGCCGGCTTCAGATCGCGGTGAATGATGCCGCGCTCATGCGCGTATTCAAGAGCCTCGGCGATTTGCTTGGCGATGGCCAATGCTTCCGCAACCGGCATGGGACCTGATCGGATCCGTTCCGCGAGAGTCGGCCCTTCGACCAACTCCATCACCAGTGCGTGCGTGTGCCCGGAATCTTCAAATCCATAGATGGAAGCAATCGCAGGATGATTGAGCGAAGCCAGCACCCTCGCTTCGCGCTGCAAGCGGGCCAGACGCTCGGGATCGTCAACAAAAGCCAAGGGTAGGACCTTGATCGCCACGTCGCGCTGCAGCTTCGGGTCATGGGCCCTATAGACTTCCCCCATACCGCCCGCGCCAAGCCGTCCCTGGATCGTGTACGGTCCGAGCTGGGTCCCTTCTGGCAACGGATCCGCGTGAAGTGTCGGTTGCTCCATGAATCTACCGATCCCTTGTTCGTGCGTGGTGACGAATGGCTGCGGCGATGAGAACGAGTTTCAGGGAACGTCCCGCACCAATCGGCCCAATGATCTCGTAAGGGTGGCTTATGCGACCCGCAACGGTCGGAGGGATTATACCGCCCGACGCCGGCTGCCTTCATCCAAGAGAATTCCGCTTCTGCCAGGCCCGCAGGATGAGGATAATAGACCCCGCAGTTCTGCTTCCTCGGGAAAGGAAGGGCATCCCTCCGGTTTCCCGCGCTCGCCCTGAGCGCGCCGGCTGCCCCAGGCGATCATGACGGAAGTCAATACACTGTTTTGGGATAACGGAGGGGTGATCCTGACGAACGGGTGGGATCGCCGCTCCCGACAGCTTGCTGTCGAGACGTTTCATCTTGACTTCGCCGATTTCGAGGACCGGCACGAATTGATGCTCAACGCGTTTGAGTGCGGTAAGGCCACGCTTGTGGAATATCTGCAGCGCACCGTTTTTTACCGCGACCGTCCGTTCTCGATGGACGATTTCAAGCGATTCATGTTTGAGCAGTCCCGGGCGGTTCCCGAGCCCTTGGCGTTTTTGGGCGCGCTGGCACGAACGCGGCGGTACAGGATGGCTTCGCTCAATAACGAGTCGCTCGAGATCAACGAATATCGCATTCGAACGTTCCGGCTACGAGATTACTTCGAGGCCTTTTTCAGTTCCTGCTACCTAGGCGTGCGCAAACCCGATCGTGGGATCTACAGCCTAGCGCTCAAAATCACGCAGCGTGATCCCGCCGAATGCGTTCTGATCGACGACCGTGGGCTCAATCTGGAGTGCGCTCGGGAGATGGGTATGCACACAATCCAGTTTGGGAACGTCGCACAGTTGCGGGAGGACCTGGCGCAACTGGGAATTAAAACCGCGGGAGCCTAGGGGCCGCAGCGGCCTGCCAGCGGCGTCGTATGGTTCCTCGATCAGGCTGCAGCAAGCTGAAATACCGGCATTTGTCGGAAACTTGGGCGCCTCCGAGCGCGTCTAATTCGTGGAAGAAATCTGGACATCGACCCTCCAGCCAGGCAGCCAGGAGACCTAAGGGGCTCGAAGGCGCGTTATCATAATTTTATGTTGATGGTCGGGTTCTCACCACCCTTGTCGGGCCTGTCTTCATTAAGAGTCCCGCAGGTCAAGCAGAGGATACGTCCAGAGATGCATCGAGTGAAGAAAGCAGGCTGTGCCTGGGCGGCGCTGGCTCTGGCGAGCCTGGCCGCAGCGGTGCTGACGGGGTGCGCGACGAAAACAGCGCAAACAGCACCGAGCTTTACCGTGCCGGTTACGGTGGCCCAGGCTGTGCAGAAGACCGTACCAATCGAACTAACGGCAATTGGATCGGCTGACGCCTACTCGAATGTGTCCATCAAGGCGCAGGTAAACGCCATCCTCGAACAGGTCCACATCCAAGAGGGACAGTTCGTAGAGAAGGGGGAGCTGCTGTTCACGCTCGATGCGCGGCCGTTCGAAGCTGCGCTCGCGCAGGCACAGGCGAACCTGGCAAGAGACAAGGCGCAGGCAGAATTGGACGACGTGCAAGCGAAACGCTACGCCGCACTGTACCAAGCGGGCGTCGCCGCCAAAGAACAGCTCGATCAGATGCAGGCCAACGCCGACGCCCAGCAGGCGGCGGTCCGGGCGGATGAGGCTGCGGTTGAGTCCGCCCGCCTGCAATTGAACTACTGCAAGATTTACGCTCCCATCAGCGGACGCACCGGTGCACTTCAGGTTTATCCCGGCAACATCGTGAAGCAGAATGACGTGCCCGTGCTGATCGTCATCAATCAGGTGACCCCGATTTACATCGATTTTTCCATTCCGGAGCAGTATTTGGGCCTGGTCGACACGTTCATGAAAAAGGGACGGCTCGCGGTCGAGGCCACGCCCTACGGCGACACCAAGGCGGAAATCGGCTATCTCAGCTTTATCGACAACAACGTGGATACCACCACGGGGACGATCAAGCTCAAGGCGACATTTGAAAATCCAGACCACCGGCTCTGGCCAGGACAATTTTCGAACGTGCTGCTGCGACTGGCGCAGGATGAAAACGCGACCGTCGTGCCCAGCCAGGCTGTGCAAACAGGGCAGAACGGAGACATCATCTGGGTGGTGAAAACGGACAAGACGGTCGAACAGCGCAGCGTAAAGGTGGGCCGTACGGTGGGAGCCGAGTCCGTGATTCTAAGTGGGGTGCGACCGGGCGAAACGGTGGTTACAGACGGTCAACTCCGGTTGATTCCCAGCATGAAGGTGCAGATCACGAACCCCGTGGCTCCCAGCTAGAGAACTTCGATGCACGTTTCCGAACTATTCATTCGCCGACCCATCATGACGACGCTGGTCATGGCGGCCATCCTGATCTTTGGGATTATCGCCTACCGTTCGCTCGCTGTGAGCGACCTGCCCACGATCGACTACCCGACCATTCAAGTCTCGGCCAGCCTCCCCGGAGCAAACCCTTACACGATGGCGGCCGCCGTAGCGACGCCGCTGGAGAAGCAGTTTTCGACGATCGCCGGCATCGACTCGATGACCTCAACGAGCCAACTGGGCAGCAGCTCGATCACGCTCCAGTTCGATCTGAGCCGGAATATCGATGCAGCGGCGCAGGATGTGCAAGCCGCGATCTCGCGCGTGCAAGGACAGCTCCCGCCCAACATGCCGAGCCCGCCCACGTTTCAGAAAGTGAATCCGGCCGATCAGGCCGTTCTCTATCTGGCACTCAGCTCGGCAACGCTGGCGCCGCAGGTCGTGGATCAATATGCAGAGACGTTGCTGGCCCAGCGAATTTCGATGGTCAAGGGCGTGGCGCAGGTGAACGTTTTCGGCTCGCAGAAGTACGCGGTGAGAATCAAGCTCGATCCGCAGGCCCTGGCGGCACGGCAGATTGGGATTGATGAAGTTACCCAAGCAGTGCAGAACGCAAACGTAAACCTGCCGACCGGCACGCTCTATGGCGAGCACAAAGCCTACACCGTACAAGCCACGGGGCAACTGATGCGCGCCTCGCTGTACCGGCCGCTGATTGTAGCCTACCGAAACGGATCGCCGGTCCGGCTGGCCGAGCTCGGCAACGTTGTCGACGGCGTGCAGAACGACAAAGTCACAAACTCCTACAACGACGAGCACGCGATTATTCTGGCCGTTCAGCGGCAGCCGGGCACGAACACGGTCGAAGTCGTCGACGGGGTGAACAGAGTTCTGCCGCAATTCCGCGCGATTCTTCCTCCGTCGGTGAACCTTATCAATGTGTATGACCGGTCCGTGACGATCCGGGATTCGGTGAACGACGTAAAGTTCACCCTGTTTCTCGCGATCTGCATGGTCGTGCTGGTGATCTTCCTGTTCCTGCGGAATCTCTCCGCAACCGTGATTCCGAGCATTGCACTGCCGATGTCACTGATCGGCACGTTTGCCGCCATGTATTTGCTCGACTACACGATTGACAATCTATCGCTGATGGCCATGACCCTTTCGGTGGGCTTCGTCGTGGATGACGCGATCGTGATGCTCGAGAACATCGTGCGGCACATGGAAATGGGCGAAGAACCGCTCGATGCTGCGCTCAAGGGTTCGCGCGAGATCGGGTTCACCATCATCTCGATGACGCTTTCGCTCGCTGCCGTGTTCCTTCCTGTGTTTTTCATGAGCGGCATCATCGGGCGGCTGCTGCACGAATTCGCTGTGGTGATCATGATGTCGGTTCTGATTTCCGGTTTCGTTTCTCTGACCCTGACGCCGATGCTCTGCAGCCGGTTCCTCAGACCGCAACACGAACGCCGGCACGGCCGGGTTTACATGGCGCTCGAGCGGTTCTTCGACCGCTTGCTCGGCCGCTACGACGTTTCCCTGCAGTGGGCTCTGCGGCATCGCGTTTTCGTCATGGCGATCTCAGCCATCATCTTGGTCATCACGGCATATCAGTTTGTGGTGATTCCGAAGGGCTTTTTGCCGGAAGTCGACGCCTCAACCCTGCAAGGTTATACACGGGCCGCCCAAGGGATCTCTTTTGACGCCATGAAGGATCATCAAGAAGCCATCAACAAGATTTTGCTGAACGATCCCAATCGGCACGGATTCTTTTCCACCATCGGCCTCGTGGGTGGAGGAGGAAACGCGGGTTTCCTGTTCATCCATCTGAAACCCCCTTCGGAGCGTCCGGAAGTGGCCAGTCAGACGATGCTCGCGCTCGATCGCAAGTACGGCCACCTGCCGGTTGTAGGCAGTGCGCTGCGCGCCTTGACGCCTCTGTTTTCGCATCACCCTGACATTACCGAAGTAATGGAGGAGTTGCGCAGAAAGCTGGGCGGGATCCCGGGAATCATGGTGTTCTTGCGAAACCCGCCGCCTATCCAGATCGGAGGAGACGTTACCGAGAGCCCCTATCAGCTGACACTGCAAAGCCCCGATACCGAACAGCTGTACCGCGTGGCCACGGAGTTTGAGCAGAAGGTGCAAGCACTCAACACCATCCAGGACGTGACGAGCGATCTGCAAATCGCCAATCCCCAGGTGGACGTCAAGATTGACCGTGACAAAGCCTCCGCTCTCAATGTGACCGCCCAGCAGGTCGAGGATGCGCTCTACACCGCCTATGGGCAGCGTCAGGTTTCGACCATCTATGCCCCGAACGACGAGTTCTGGGTGATCATGGAACTGGAGGACAAGTACCAGCGCGATCCCAACGCGCTTTCTATGTTGTACGTTCGCTCGAGCACGGGGAATCTGGTTCCGCTCAATGCCGTAGCCAACCTGTCCACCAGCCTTGGTCCCCTGACCGTGAATCACCTGGGCCAGCTCCCGTCTGTGACGATTTCATTCAATTTGAGGCCTGGCGTAGCCATTGGACAGGCCGTCGATCAAATCAACGAGCTCACGCGCTTGTTGCCACCCTCGATCTCCTCTCAGTTCCAAGGGACGGCGCAGGCATTCCAGTCTTCCCTGACGGGCCTCGGAATCCTGCTCTTGATCGCGATTCTGGTGATCTACATCGTCCTCGGGATCCTCTATGAGAGTTTCATTCATCCTCTCACCATCTTGTCCGGTTTACCTTCGGCGGCGTTCGGTGCGCTGCTTACGCTTCAGATCTTCCACTACAGCCTCGACCTATATGGGTTCGTTGGCGTGATCATGCTGATCGGCATCGTGAAGAAGAACGCCATCATGATGGTGGATTTCGCGATCGCTCGGGAACGGGAAGGGCACACGACGGCCGCCAAAGCCGTCTACGAAGGATGTCTCGTACGATTCCGTCCGATCATGATGACCACCATGGCAGCCCTGATGGGCACGCTGCCGATCGCCATCGGCGCGGGGGCCGGCGCCAACTCGCGCCGTCCTTTGGGCGTGGCGGTGGTTGGTGGGTTAGTGTTCTCGCAGCTTGTAACCCTGTACCTGACGCCTGTCTTCTACACCTACATGGATACGTTACAGAGCTGGATGGAGCGCCGGTTCGGCCGAATCATGGGGATTGCAAAGCCACGCCTGGTGGACAGCTCGGTTTCAGCAGACTAAGCAGGTCGCTCCAGACAGCTTTGCACGCCGCGTCTTCTTCGGGAAAATCAGTTGCCGAGTGTTGCGCCTGTATTTTCGCTTGTCTGTGGGTACAGCGTGGGAGGTGTCCCTCCGTACTATTGACCCTTGTTCCCGGCCACCCTAGCATCACAACGGCCGAAGATTGTGTCCGGCACTGTGCTACAACTCGATGGAGATCCTTTCAGGATGCCCTTCGGGGAAGACCTGCCCAGAGACATACGAACGAGAAGTAAGCGGCGCGGGCCCAGAATGAACTCGCGCGTCCCTGTAACGATCGAATGGAATCTAAACGCAGGACCCCTACATTTTGAGGCGGGCTTCACACGCGTGGTCAATACGTACGGCTGTCTGCTCGTGAGTCCCAGAGAAATCAGCTTGCGCGAACGAATCCGGCTGACAAACCTGGCAACTCGCCAGATGGCGGAGGCCGTCGTCGTCTGGAAGGGAGCCCAGCGTCCGGATGGCTGGGATCTGGGGGTGGAACTGGTTTCCGCCGATCTAAACTTTTGGGGTGTCGACCTTTGAAAATTCAAACCTTGCAGGTTCCGCGACCCGTGAGGCCTAAGGCCGCCGTCACATCTGCGGTGCCGCAATCTCCTCCCGCGGTTGCGGAAGCACGGAAGCCCCAGGCCGAACCGCCCAAGCGAAGTCTGGCCGAGGACGAGCGAAGGCGCACGCAGCGCGTGCTACTTCGCGTCCGCGCAAGCATCCACGTGGCACTGCAGGGACAGGCCAAGACCTTCGATGTGGCCACACTGAGTGTGAACCCGCACGGCGCCGTGGTGGTGATGAACCAGAGCTTGCCCCCCGACACGCGCGTCGTGCTCGAGCATGCCGGGACGAAAGAGCGCGTCAGCTGTAAGGTGGCGAAGCCCCCGCGTCCTATGGCCGAGGGCTACCACGTCCCTCTGGAATTCGATTCTCCAGCACCTGCCTTTTGGAAAATCGACTTCCCGCCTTCCGATTGGCGCCCGGACAATCTATAGCGCGTTTGTTGGCAGCGTCGGCCAGGGTAGAACGTTGCTACCTTCACCCGGACGTCAGCCGCCAGGGCTACTGGTTATGGGGCGATACTGTGAAGGTTATCTTTGCCGTCGCCGTGTTGCCGAATCCATCCGTCACTTCCACGGCCAAGGTGTGCTCGCCGACCGAAAGCCCGGGAAGCTCCATAAAGTAACTTTCCTTAGGAGCATCGGAGAGCAGCTCGGTCGGGAAAATGATTTGCCAACCTCCGGCATCAAGGCTGTATTGCGCATGGGCGATAGGACCGGAAGAGCTCGTCGCTTCGAACGACGCCTTGGTATTGAGCACGCCGGAGCCGGCACGCAGATTGCTGATGCGCGGGGGCGTGTTCGCCACTTCCCAGCGCTCGCTGGTCCGCTCACTCCAAAGCGCTTGATCGGCGGGGTTCGAAGGAGAATCCGAGGCCACGATTTTCAGATAGTACGCGCCATCGGGCATCGTGGACGTGTCCCAGGAATAATATCGCTGTGTCAGTTTATCCTTGAGCAGGCGCCAGTTCTGCTCACCCTCGCCCCGATAATAGATCGCGAAAATCAAATCATCATCGTTATCGTCGTGCGCGCTCCACAGTACGCTCTGATAACCCTTTTGCTCGAATCCCTGCGCAGGAATCTCGATTCGGGACGCTCCACTCTGCGTTTCTGCGCTCATCATCGGCGGAGCCGTTCCTGTTGAGCCATGTGGCATGTGCAGAGGAATCGGCACGGTGTTCCCTGGACCGCTCGGTTGTGAGGGAAATCCTATGACGCGGATTCCGGGAGCCTGGATTGCGATATCGTCGATGACCGGCGCCACATTCTTCGGCAGGTAGGCGAGGCTGACCCACGAGACGCTTGGAGTCCCTCCTTGCTCCGCCGCCCCGTTTAGAAAAACCGCCTTCCATTGCACGAAACGGGCAGGCGGGCAATTCACGGTTTCACCTGGAGCCGTGTACGGCCCCGCCCAGGGGCTCCAGTTGTTCTCAGGACTCGACGTATTTCCCGAGCGCACATAGAAAGCAACCCGGCCCTCGATGGCGCCATGTTCGCCCCACCACGTCAGCCGACCCCAACGCGAGAAAATTTTTGCGTCAAATGTGTCGGACTCAAACGTTCCCTTCGTCTCGTAGCCGGGGCCGAGCGCAAAGATTTTCCCGGGATTGGCCGTGGCCACGAAAACCTTGCCATCCGGTCCGGATACAAGGCTCGTCACTTGAGAAGAGGCCGTAGTGGCTACGCTGGAATACAGGTCGTTACCTTCTAGCTCAATCAGATTCCCCGTATTGCCAGTCCCCAGCAGCAACTTCGCACCCGCAGAAAATCCCAGTGCGAACACCAGATCCTCGCGCGATGTCCACAGCGTCTCCGGCGATCCGTCCGGGGCGATCTTCACAATTTCCGCTCCGCCCGCAATCGCGACAGACGGAAATGCGAAGGGGTTGGTCTGCTGAGCGGGCACCGGGCCTGGGGTGATGACACCCCCTTGCGATGGGGTCGGTGCGGCAGGCTGCGGCGTCGGGGCTGGCAGGAAGCGGGGAGCCGCAGGAAGGCGCTCCTTTTCTCCCACCGAGGCGGCGTAGGTATTGCCGGCCGGATCCTGAACGAGGGAGGTGATTTCCGATTTGTCTGTCTCGCAGAGAACAAACGAAGCGCCAGCTTGCGGAGCAGCACCGTTCGTCCGAGTGATTTCAACACGCAGCACGAGGCCATCCGGCTCGGTCCCTATCAGCAGGTTGCCCTTCGAGTCGAACGCAAGGGATCGAGCGTGGCGCTCGCGGCTTTGATAGAAGAGCTTGCCGCTCCCATCCGGGGTCACGACGAAGACCTGCCCCGTATCTCCGGTGGCCACAAAGAGAACACCCTTGGAATCCACGGCCAGCGCCCAAATGTATTTGGTCTTCGGTTCAAAGAAGACTTGCTTGTTGCCGTCGGGCGAAACTTTATAGACTTTGCCATCGGGCGAAGTGCCGACGTAGAGATTGTCCGCCGAATCAAACGCAATTGCCTGCGCGGCCAGTTCGCTCGACTCAAAAACAGGGGTCGGTTTGCCCGCGTCGTCAAATCGCAGCACTTTGGCATTGGAGCCGCCCGCCGCATAGAGTCGCCCGTGCGAATCCAAGCGCAGCGCCCACAGGTAGGCGAGGTTTGGGTCGGCGAAGGACTCGAAATTCGGGGCCGGTTGAAGCTTTCCGTCACTGCGAATGGCGACGCCTTTGGCGGTGCCCTTCTCGAACTGGGAAAAACTCGTCTGCTTCCAAAAGCGCGTTTGCTCGGCAAAGGCCGCCAGGGCCATCCAGCCCGACAGGGCCAGCAGACACACCACATTCGCGCCCCGCTTCATCGGCAGGAAACTCCTTTAGGGCCGAGCCTCACTTCACCGTGATCGTCAGCATGCGCTGGCCCGTTATGACTTGGTGCATCGGCACTGACCATTGGCCCGCCGTGGATTCCCACAGCAGCCGGGCGCGGCCTGGGTTCTGTCGCTGGTCAAGTACGCTGATCGCAGAGGCGGGGACGTTGGGCATCTCCTTGTCCTCGACAAGGACTGTCGGGGTCGGCTGGAGAAGCGTGGCGTAGAGGCGGTCATTGTGGTGTTCGCGGTTGAGCAACTGGATGAGCTCTTCGAGGCTGGCCAGTTGGCCCTGCGAGCTAGCCGCAACGGACTGGACGTTGCGGTTCAGAAATTCGGCGTCGCTGATGACGAGCTGAAGCGTACCGCGGGCGGTCTGCTCGGGGATGGTCACGGGAATCGACTGAATGAATGGCTCGCCACGGTAGGGCCGCAGCAGGACTTTCACCGCCAGCGTTTCGCCGGGGTGCGCGGCAGTGCGCTCGACCCAGGCGCCATCGATCTCGGCCGAGCGCCGCTCGGTGAGTGTCTTGACGCGCAGATTGATGCGTTCAATCTGCGGCAGCTCGTACGGGTTGGAGTAGATTCGCGAGAAGGCACTCTGCACTTGTGTGGCGAGATAGAACGCCGCGGGCGTCGCCGGATCGGTCGGCGCGAAAAAGTCTTCCAGTTCAACGGGTGTGTGGCCTTTCAGGTCGATTGCGCCATCCATCTGCAGCGTCGGTCCCTCACCGTATGCCGGGCTTCCAATGATGCCGTTGTACGCCGCAGCCGCCACAAGCGTCGGAGTGAGCTGTGGGCTTTCGATCACTTCAAAATGGTAGCTCTTCTGCTCTCCGGGGGTATCGAGCGTCACGTCCAGCGGAATCAGCGGCGGGCCCGGGCCGAGTTTGCCCATCACGGCTGTCTGGCGATCCTGTGTGAGCGTCCCGATCGTCCCCCCGGTGGTGATGACTTTCGTCGAAGCCGCTGCGGAAGCCAGCGTCATCAGCACATGTGCGCGCGAAAGCGGCATCTCGACCGAGCCGAATCCGAACAGCGGATGCCCGCACGCGAGAATGCGCCCGTCGACAACGGTTGTCACCGTGCAGCCCGAGCTGATCGATAGATCACCGCGGACGAGGTCGATTCCGACCATGTCGCCGGGCTTCAGATTCGAATCTTCCGGCGACGGAGCTGTGGTGCCGCCGGCCATCGCCGTCATCCCCCAGGCGGAAAATTCCCTTCCGAACCGCGCCAGGGTTTCGGGGTAAAGGCCGGTCGTGATCAGAGGGGTATCGATGGGTACGAGAAATTCACCGGACCCGGCCGCCACGCTGCGTGCGAATTGCTCCGGCAAAGCCACCTGCGAGGAGGAATTCGCGGCGACTTTCATCGCAGCCGGCGGCGAGGATTGCTCGATTTCGAGCATGTCCGCAATCGGTGTTACGCCGCCGATGGCCTCTTTCGTGAAGCTGCCTAGCTTTAGCGCAAGCGCCCCAACAAGCTTGCCGTCGATAAAGACCGGGCTGCCGCTCATCCCGGCGACCACGCCCGTTTGTTGCACTCGATTGCCGAGCAGTCGGACCAGGATGACGTCGAGCTTGGGACCGATGGCGTTGTGCAGAATGCCAATCACTTCCAGGTCGATTGTCTCTACCTGATCTCCCTCGAAGATCGTATAGACCACGCCCTTCATACCCGGCTGGATGTCGCTGACAGGCATGGTCGTCGCAGCCTGGTCAGCCGATCGAACTGGCCCGGAGGAGACGAGCAGGAGGGCAGTGAGGAAGAAAAAGGCCTTCCAGGGCGCTGTAGGCATGGGAAACCCATCATACCCGCTTCGATGGCGGCAGGCAATCGCGCTTGGTTGGCCACGGGAGTTGCTCGGTGATCGGCCCATATCGTCAGCTTTTGCCGAAAACCACCTCGAAGAACATGAGGGGCTTTTTCTCCGGCACGTTCGTCACGTTGGGCACGTAGAGACTGGCGTGGTCGGCAAGCGACAGGTTGTGGTTCAGGTCGAAAAACAGAAAACCGTGCAGGGTGGCCATCGGGGGGATGACGCTCACGTTCAGCGCAAACGGCCGAAGGATTTCTAGCATCTTGTCCGTTTTCGCATCCTGGCCCGTGTCTACGCCGATGGGAATTCGAGGAGGGTGCGGGTTGGACGGCCCGCCGGGATGCGCGACTTTTCGGGCCACTTCCCCCACCGGCAACCAATCGATGTCCTGGTGCTCTCCGCCTTCGAAATGAACCTCCAGTTGAACCGTATCCACGTCGATCCGCATGGGCTGGGCGGTCGCATTGGTGAGAAAGACCTCTACCGGCAGAATACCCACAGGGACGGGATCCGCCTTGCCGAACTTTTCTCGCGCGCGGTCCGGTTCGCTGTAACTGTCCGCCGCGATGGTCAGACCCTCATGCTGGTCTCGCGGAAGCACGTCCGCGGAATGTGCCGACCCTCCCGCCGGCGTGGCGGATTGCGCGCCAACCATGCCCCCCGCGAGCAGGACGAACATGAGCCCCAAGACAATCTGCGCCAGATTTCTCATTCTTCTCCGGGAACTTCTCATCGGATGCCGCCCAAGGGTCGGAAGTTGTGCGCTCGAATGTGCCCACTATAGCGCAGGTTGACGAACAGGGATCGGGGAACTCGTCGTTACTT
>Ga0187783_10001667_pt1 | contig 16397 bp, 15 predicted proteins | sample 1015_SJ02_MP02_2_FD_132471 | JGI IMG/M metagenome (GOLD analysis project Ga0187783, IMG submission 132471) | Tropical peat soil microbial communities from peatlands in Department of Meta, Colombia - 1015_SJ02_MP02_20_MG | ecosystem: Environmental > Terrestrial > Soil > Wetlands > Peat | place... | reverse complement strand
GTGGCAAAAGCTCGCCGCGCGTTACCACGCCGAAACCGCAGTCCTCGGCTACGACCTTTTGAACGAGCCGATCTCGCCCTACAGCGACGTCGCCTATCTCAACCCGCAACTCGAGCCGCTCTACCGCGACATCGTGGCCGCCATTCGCAGCGTCGATCCGAACCACGTCGTGCTGCTCGAAGGCGCGCAGTGGGGCACGAACTTTGCGGTGTTTGATCGGCCCTTCGACGGCAACGCCGTCTACACCTACCACAAATTCTGGATCAACCCGACCCGCGACGGGTTGCAGAGCTATCTCGATTTCAGCAACCGCTGGAACGTCCCGGTGTTCATCGGCGAGACCGGGGAGTTCAACAATAGCTGGAACGACAAGTTCCACCGACTACAGGAGCGGTTCGGCCTCGGGTGGTGCTTTTGGCCCTACAAGAACCTCGACTCGGACCTATCCGTGGTCTCGATTCAAAAACCCGAGGGCTGGGATCTGATCGCCGAGGCCGGCAGCTCCGCCAGCGCCCCGCTTCCGGCGCGCGCGCAGGCGCAAGCGATCGTGAACGCCTATATCGAAGCCGCCAAGTTCAAGAACATTCACGTCAACGCCGACTACATCAACTCGCTCGGCCTGGCCGTCCCTTAACGGTCTCTCCGCTGAGAGAAATCGCGAGTTTTTGTGGTATTGAGACCTCATGGCCGACCACCACGATCACTCCGTTGATCCGGCCGACATGGCCGAGCGCTGGAAGCACGACGGCGTGCGCGTGATCCCGGGGAACCAACTCGATCCCAACGTCCCCTCGACCCCGGGCATGGACCGCAAAGCGGCGATCAACTTCGCGCGCGCCGGCGCGCAGAAACTGTGGGCCGGGACGGTGACGATCAAGCCGGATGCCAAGACCGGCGCGCATCATCACGGGCACCTCGAAAGCATCATCTACGTGGTGCGCGGCAAGGCGCGGATGCGTTGGGGTGACCGCCTGCAGTTCACGGCCGAAGCCAATCCCGGCGATTTCATCTTCATTCCGCCCTATGTGCCGCATCAGGAAATCAACGCCAGCCCCGACCAAGTGCTTGAATGCGTGCTGGTGCGCAGCGACGGCGAAGCCATTGCCATCAATCTCGACATCGAACCGGTGGAGAAGCCAGAGATGGTGCTGTGGGTCGACCCGATCCATCGCGATCCGGCGGCGGAGGGGTAGCGGCGAGGGGACGTCGAGCGCGTTCCGCCTCAAACTGCCGCTAGAGGCAAATGTCGGTCAGCACATTGCCGCGCTTGTCCTTGACCACCCAAGGACATTTCAGGCGGTGCAACGCGGCCTTGGCGTCTTCGTTGCCGAGCGCTGCGGCCTTTTCGTAATAGGCTTTGGCGGCGTTGGTATCCTGCGGCCCGCCGCGTCCGTTCTCGGCGAACGAGCCCATCCAATCGAGCGCGTCGGCGTTGCCTTGCGCGGCCGCTTTCTCGAACAGGGCGCGCGCGGCAACGTCGTCCTTCGGCCCGCCGACGCCGTTCGCCAGCATCAGGCCGAGCTGAAACTGCGCCTCGGGGGAATTCGTTTCCGCCGTCCTCGACAGCAACGCCCGCGCTTCGGCGGGATCCGACGGCGCCCCGCCAGTGCCTGCCACGGCCGCGAGATTGGTGGCACCGCGCGCATTGCCGGCTCTGGCGGCGCGCTCGAACAGCGCGCGCGCCTGCGCCTCGTCCTTGGCGGCGCCCGACCCGGCGGCGAGGAGGAGGCCGAGTTCGACCATCGCCGCAGTGCTGCCCTTGTCGGCCGCCTTGCGATAGGCACCGATCGCTTCCGGCAATTGCCCGCCGGCCGCATAAGCACGGCCGAGCTCATAAAGTGCCCGCCGCGATTCTGCCGCCGCGATCTTGCAGAATCTGATCGCGGTCGCGACATCCGCGGCGGCAATCTGGGGAACGCCGGTCACGTCGCTTGGCTTGTCGGGATCGGTCGGATCAGCGGCAACGCGATCGCAGAGCACGAGATCGGCCGATTGGTCGCGGGCCAGGCAATGGACAGACGCGCCGGTGAGCGCCAGCACGGCGGCGCCGAAGCCGCAAGCCATCGCAGCCGCGGCCGATCGCCTTCCCATTGTCACGCCCGCCCGGCGGCCGGGACCGTGTCGGGCGCTTGCCGCTTGACGATCTCCTCGGCGACGAGCTCTTTCCTCGACAATTTGCCGACCGGCGTCTTCGGCAGGCTCGGACGAATTTCCATCTCAACCGGCATCTCGTATTTCGCCAGCTTGTCGGCGAGGAACGCCTTGAGCTCGTCGATCCCGAACGGCGCCTGCCCGGGCTTGAGCGCGATGAAAGCCTTGGCCGACTGGCCGCGATAGGCATCCGGGACCCCGATGACGGTGACCTCGGCGACGCCGGGGTGCTCGTAGATCGCCTCCTCGATGTTGCGCGGGAACACGTTGAAGCCGCCGGAAAGGATCATGTCCTTCTTGCGGTCAACGATCGTGACGAAACCGTCCTGGTCGAGGAAACCGATATCGCCGGTGTGAAAGCAGCCGCCGCGGAAGGCTTCTTCGGTCGCCTCGGGCTTCCTCCAGTAGCCCTTCATCACCTGCGGCCCGCGAAAGCAGATCTCGCCCTTCTCGCCGACCGGCAGCACCTTGGTGCCGGTCTCAAGATCGACCACCTCGAGAACGGTGTGCGGCGCCGGGAGACCGACGCTGCCCTGGCGCGCCGGCGCGTCGATGATCTGTAGCGTGCCGAGCGGCGCAGTTTCGGTGAGGCCGTAGCCCTCTTTCGGCGCCATGCCGGTGAGCCTTTCGAAGCGCTGCTGCACCTCGAGCGGCAGCGGCGCGCCGCCGGAGCTCCACGCCCAGACCGAAGAGAGGTCGAACTCCTTCACCTTCGGATGATTGACGAGGGCGGTGTACATCGTCGGCACCGCCGGGAACACCGTGATCTTCTTGCGGGCGATATCGGCGAGCACGCGGTCCGGATCGAAGCGGATGTGCAGCACCATGACCGCGCCATTGGCGACGGAAAGGATCATGATGAAGGTGAGGCCGAAAATGTGGAACAGCGGCAAGACCGCAAGCGTCTTGTCCGGATCTCGGTCGCCGCCAAGCTTGTTCCAATGGTTGAAGACGTTGATCACCGCGCAGAAATTGGCGTGTGTGAGCATTGCCCCCTTGGGCTGGCCGGTGGTGCCGCCGGTATATTGCAGCACCGCGACTTCGTCCTCGAGCGGGCCGCGCGGGTGGCGCGTGAATGCCCCGTCATTGGCGATCAGCGCTGCAAAGTCGACTTCGCGCCCGGCCCCGCCGAGGCGCTCAGCCGCCGGTCCGAATGCGGCCGCGACCGGCGCCGGCAGAAAGTCGGCCATGCCACAGACGACGAGCGTTGCGAACTTGGCGGTGCCTTTGAGCGCCGCGATCTGCGGGTAGAGCGTGGGCAACCCGAGCGTAATCATCACCTGCGTCTCGGCGTCCGCGATCTGATATTTGAGCTCGCGTGGCGCAGAGAGCGGACTGAAATCGACCACGCGCCCGCCGGCCATCAGCGCGGCGAAGAACGCGATCACGAAATGCGGCGTGTTCGGCAGGTGCAATCCGACATGCACGCCGGGCCCGACGCCGAGCGCCTGCAGGCCCTTGGCGGCCCGCGCCGCAAGCTCATGAAGCTCGCGAAAGGTGAAGGTGCGATCATAGAAGTCGAGGGCAATGCGCTCCGGCCATTTGCTCGCGGCGGTTTCGAGGAGGCTTTCGAGCGGCACCGCCGGCGGCAGCGGCACGTCCCAGGATACGCCCGGCGGATAAGACTTCTCCCACACATACGCCATCACACTTGTCCTCGCTGATGGAACGCCGGGATTGGCCGCGCGCCTCCCGCGCTTGCCGTCCCCGACCCCAAGATTAGCCGGCTGCGCCAGCGCGGTCGATGGCGAGGTTGCGGCGAGAAGGCCGCGCAGCCAGGGGCTTCAGATGTCCCTCGCTACCCTGCGAACCCGCCGTCATCGAGAAACTCCTGCTCGGCTTGCGTCGTAGCGCGGCCCAGCGGGCGGTTTCGATGGGGAAACCGTCCGAACTTCGCGACGATATCGCGGTGCGCGAGCGCGTACCCCAAATGCTTCAGATCGCCGAGCGCCTGGTAGAGCCTCACGCAGCGCTCCTGGTCGGCCACGAGCTCGGAGTGCATGAAGGGCAGGTAGAAGAACGGCCGCATCATTTCCTCGGTCGCTTTGTCGAGGCCGCAGGCCAGCGCCCGGTCAGCAACGGCGCGTGCCAGCGGATCGGTGGCGAAGGCGCGGGCGGTGCCGCGAAACATGTTGCGGGGAAACTGGTCGAGGAGAAGCACCAGCGCAAGCGCGCCTTCCGCGTTTCCTTCGAACGCTGCGAACTCGCCGCGCGCCGCGGCCTCGTGCGCGGCCAGAAAGCGCGACCGGATCGCGCGGTCGAAATCATCATCCTGCTCGAACCATTTTTCCGGCCCGGCTTTGCGCCAGAACGATACGATTTCTGCTGCTGCTGATTGGTTCATGCGTGCGTTCCGCCCGACCGAAAGCTTGCGGCGGCCTAGGCCAAATCTCTACTGCCCGCGGCGCGCGGCGCTGGCGAAGCGCTTGGCTTCCTCGGCGGCGCGGAATAGGGCCTTGGCCTTATCGATGCATTCCTGCTGCTCGAAGCCGGGATCGGAATCGGCGACGATGCCGGCCCCGGCCTGAACATACATGACGCCGTCCTTGATCAGTGCGGTGCGCAGCACGATGCAGGTGTCCATCTCCGCGCCCGCCGAGAAATAGCCGACGCAGCCAGCATAGAGCGCGCGTTTCTCCTTCTCCAATTCGTCGATGATCTGCATGGCGCGCACTTTCGGCGCGCCGGAGACGGTTCCGGCGGGAAAGCCGGCGGCGAGTGCGTCGAGCGCATCGCGGTCCTTCCGCATTTTGCCTTCGACATTCGAGACGATGTGCATCACCTGGCTGTAGCGCTCGATGAAGAATTGGTCGGTGACTTGGACGGTGCCGATCTCGGCGACGCGGCCGACATCGTTGCGGCCGAGATCGAGCAGCATCAGATGCTCGGCGCGCTCCTTCGGATCGGCCAGAAGCTCGGCCTCGAGCGCCTTGTCCTCGTGCGGGGTTGCGCCGCGCCGGCGCGTGCCGGCGATCGGCCGCACGATCACGGTGCCGCGGCTGGCCTTGACCAGAATCTCTGGGCTCGAGCCGGCGACCGCGAAGGCGCCGAAATCGAGAAAGAACAGATAAGGCGAAGGGTTCACCCGCCGCAGCGCGCGGTAAAGCGCGAAGGGCGGCAGCGCGAACGGCGCCTCGAAGCGCTGCGAGAGCACGACCTGAAAAATGTCGCCGGCGACGATGTACTCCTTGGCGCGCAGCACCATGTGCTTGAATTCCTCCGGCGCGGTGTTCGAGCGCGGCGCGACATTCAGCGGCCCGGCGTCGATCTGCGCGGCGGCTTTCGGCAGCGGCCGGTCGAGCGCATCGACAACGGCGGCGAGGCGTTCGACGGCGCGCGCCAGCGCCGTCTTGGCATTGACCCCGGCGTGCGGCCGCACCGGGGTCACGACGGTGATCGTGTCCTCGACGGCGTCGAAGGCGATGACCAGGGTGGGCCGGATCAGCACCGCGTCGGGGATGCCGATCGGGTCCGGGCCCGGTGCCAGCAGCGCATCCTCCATAAGCCGGACCACGTCGTAGCTGAGATAGCCGAAAATGCCGGCCGCCATCGGCGGCAGGACGTCGGGCAGGACAATACGGCTTTCGGCAATGAGCGCGCGCAGCGCCTGCAGCGGCGGCTCGCGCGTCGGCACGAAGGCCGCGGGGTCGTTGCGCGGCGCGCGGTTGATTTCGGCCTGCGCGCCGTTGATCTGAAAGATCACATCGGGCTCAAGTCCGATGATCGAATAGCGGCCGCGCACCTCGCCGCCCTCAACCGACTCGAGCAGAAAGCTCATCGGCTGGGTGGCGCCGGCGCTCGCCCCGGCGATCTTGAGGAAGGCGGAGACCGGCGTTTCCAGGTCGGCAACGAGCGTCCTCCAAACCACCTGGGGCTCGCCGGCCGCATAGCGCGTGGCAAACGCCTCGGCCCCAGGCTCGACCTGCATCAATTCGTGTCCGGCGAGCCGTTACCGACGGCTTGCGCCAGCGCCGCGCCATTGACGGTGGTGCCGAGCGCATCCTCGAGCCAGGCCGCGTATTGCCCGAAAATGTCGTCGGTGAGCTGGCGCTGCACCGTCTCGGCGATGCGCTTGGTCTCCTCCGCGTTCGGATCCAATGGCGGATCGGTCACCTCGGTCACGCGGAACACGATCCACGCGCCGGGAGTATCGCCCGGCGCACTGCCGAACCCGTCCTTCGCAGTGTGGAAGATTGCACGGAGCGCTGCCGCCGAGACCGCGCCGGCCGCCTTGTTGCGCTTGAGCTTGTCGGCAGTCTCGACCTTGAGGTCGGCCGGTCCGGCGAGACTCTCAAGCGAATTGCCGTTTTTGAGCTTCTCGAGGAGATCGGCCGCCTTGGCTTTGAGCCGCGACGCGATCTCGTTCTGGCGCCAGCCCTCCTCGACTTGCGGCCTGACCTCCTCCAGCGTGCGATCGCGTGGCGGCGTGATGCCGGCGACTTCGTACCAGACATAGCCGCCGTCGACCTCGATCGGCTCGTTGTCGACGCCGACGTCGGAGCGGAAGGCGGCGTTGATCACTTCGCTGGCGTGCGGCAGGTTGCCGACCTGCTCGCCTTTCGGATCACGGCCCGAACGGTCGACCGCCTCGATGGTGACGACCGCCAGCTTCGCTTTTTCCGCGGCCTCCTGCAGCGTGCTGCCGCCGGCGCGGGCGTCCTCGATCTTGTCGTGCAGGCTTGCCACCTCGGCCTTGCCGCGCTCGGCCGCAATGTCGTTGCGGATCTGCGGCGCCAGTTCGGCGAGCGGCTTGGTCTCCTCGGGCTCGATCTTGGCGACGGTCACGAGCACTGCGCCGAAGCGGCCCTGGACCGGGGCGCTCACCTCGCCCTCCTTGAGGGAGAAGGCGGCCTCGGCGACGGCCGGATCGATGATCTGCGACTTCGTCACCGTACCGAGGTCGACGTCCGCCTCCTTGGCGTTGCGCTCGGCGGTAAGCGCGGCAAAGCTCAAGCCGCCCTTGATCCGGGCGTCGGCCGCCTCGGCCTCGGCCATGGTCGGAAACACGATCTGCTCGACGTGCCGACGCTCCGGCGCGGCGTAGCGGCTGCGGTGCTCGTCGAAGGCGCGTCTGACGTCGGCGTCGGAGATTTCCAACCACTTGCCGACCTCAGCCGGCGTCGCCTGCACGGTGAGGATCTTCCGGTACTCCGGCGCGCGGAACACGATTTTACGCGCCTCGAAATACTTATTGAGCTCATCGGCGGTCGGCTGCGGAATGTCACCGGCCTGCGCCGGACCGAGCACGACATATTCGAGGCTGCGTTCTTCGTTTTGGAACCGATTGACGACGTCGAGCCAGGTTTTCGGCGTTTGCAGCCCGCCGGTGAGCGAATTGAGGATTTGTTTGCGCAGCGTCACCCGCCGTTGTTCGGCGACGAACCGCTGCTCCGAATAGCCGGCGTTGCGCAAAAGGTACTCGAAACGGACCCGGTCGAAGGTGCCGCCCGGGGTCCGGAACATTGGATCGGTGGTGATGCGCTGCACGATCTCGGCATCGGAAATGGCAAGCCGCATCTGCCGGGCGCGCTCGTCAAGGCCGGCCTCCACGATCATCTCGCTCAGCACCTGGTGGTCGAGGCCCATCTGGTTCGCCTCTTCCGCCGAGACGGGGTGGCCGACCTGGTTGCCGAGACGCTGCAGGCGTTCGTTATAGGTGCGCCGGAACTGCTCGACCGGAATTTCGGTGCCGCCGATCTTGGCCAGCGTCGAGCGGCCGAAGCCGCGAAAAATATCGTTGATGCCCCAGACCGCGAAGCTTGCGGCCAAGAGGCCCATGACCACCCCCATGACGGCGCGGCCGAGCCAATTGGTGGAGGCTTTGCGAATACCTCGAAGCATTTTGGTCCAGATTCTGGAGTGGTGCCGGTCGAGCAGCCGGGCGAGGCCGTGCATCATAAGGAGCGCGACGTTGCCGAGCAACCGATGGGACTGCCTGGTAAATCGGGCCTTTTCGGCGCGCAACGGCTCTGCTAACGCCTTTTTGTCGCAGCTTAACGCCCAGGCATTGAGACGAAAATGACGGCTCGCCGCCCGCTCCTTGCCGGCAACTGGAAAATGAACGGGCTTTCCGCGGCCGTGGCCGAGCTAGACAAGATCATCGCCGGAGCGTCTGCGCTTCCTGCAGACGTGGACGTCCTGGTTTGTCCACCGGCTTTGCTGGTCCCCGGTTTTGCCCAAAGGGCACGAGGAACGCGGGTCGGCATCGGCGGCCAGGACTGCCATGCGGAGGCCTCCGGCGCGCACACCGGCGATATTTCGGCCGAGATGCTGGCCGATGCCGGAGCGATCGCCGTCATCGTCGGCCATTCCGAGCGCCGGAAGGAGCACTGCGAAACCGATGCGATGGTGCGCGCCAAGGCGCTCGCAGCGCGGCGCGCCGGGCTCTTGGCCATTGTTTGCGTCGGCGAGACGCGCGCGGAGCGCGACGCCGGACGTGCGCTCGCCGTTGTCGGCGGGCAGCTTGACGGCTCGCTGCCGAACAGCGCGGAGACGTTCGTCATCGCCTATGAGCCGGTCTGGGCGATCGGCACCGGGCTTACCCCGACAGTGGCCGATGTCGGCGACATGCACCGGTTCATCCGCGAGCGGCTCGCTTCGCGTTATAGCGAAGCCGGGCAGGGGGTCCGCATTCTCTATGGCGGCTCGGTCAAGCCGGCGAACGCGAAAGAGCTCCTCGGCGTCGAGAATGTCGATGGCTCCCTCGTCGGCGGCGCGAGCCTCAAGGCCGACGAGTTTTTGGCGATCGCCCGCGTTTATTGCTATGACCGGCCGACCGGGCCACGGCGCGAACGGCCGTAGAAAATCCGCACGGCATCATGTAGAGACGCCCGCGGCTTCCTATATGAGGTTGTAGCGGCCGGGCAGAGCGGCCGTGCCGACACGAGCGGACACCACCGATGATTGTCATCATTGTCATCCACCTAATGATCGTCATCGCCATGGTCGGGGTGGTGTTGCTGCAGAAATCCGAAGGCGGCGGGCTCGTCAGTTCGACGAGCGGCTTCATGACCGGTCGCGGCACGGCCAACGTGCTCACGCGCACCACGGCGCTCCTGGCCATGGGCTTCTTCATCACGAGCCTCGCTTTGTCCTGGCTTGCTGGCCTCAACCGTAAGCCGGCTTCGATCATCAATACCGGCGGCGCCCCGGCGACCCAACAGGCGCCCGGCGGCGCGCCGGCGCCGCTCGGCTCGGGCGGCCATGGCGTGCTCGACCAGCTGCGCGGCAACGCGGCGCCGACGGCGCCCGCTCCCGCGCCCAGCGGGCCGCAAGTTCCGCAGTCTCAGTAGCGCGTGCGGGTTCGAAATTCGCCCGAGCTTGGCAGGCGCCCGGCCAGACGTAAGGATTGCGGCAGAACTAGCTGGAATTGCTTTAGTTTTTCGCGCTTTAGTCGCTATTTCGGCGGTCGCGCGCGGCAGCCATTCCGGAATATCGCTCGTCGAATCGCGCGATCCGGGTTAGAGGTGGATTCCCATGGCGCGGTACATTTTTATCACCGGCGGCGTGGTTTCCTCACTTGGCAAGGGTCTCGCGTCTGCAGCGCTCGGCGCGTTGCTTCAGGCGCGCGGCTACAAAGTCCGCCTGCGCAAGCTCGACCCCTACCTCAACGTCGATCCGGGCACGATGTCGCCCTATCAGCACGGCGAGGTCTTCGTCACTGACGACGGCGCCGAGACCGACCTCGACCTCGGCCACTATGAGCGCTTCACCGGCCGGCCGGCGACGCGGATGGACAACATCACCACCGGGCGCATCTACCAGGAGATCCTCGCTAAGGAGCGGCGCGGCGATTACCTCGGCGCCACCATCCAGGTGATCCCGCACGTCACCAACGCCATCAAGGATTTCATCCGCGACGGCAGCGAAGGCTTCGACTTCGTGCTGTGCGAAATCGGCGGCACGGTCGGCGACATCGAGGGACTGCCCTATTTCGAAGCGATCCGTCAGTTCGGCAACGACCTGCCGCGCCACCACGCGGTCTATATCCACCTGACACTGATGCCCTTCATCCCCAGCGCCGGCGAGCTCAAGACCAAGCCGACCCAGCACTCGGTGCGCGAATTGCGCGCGATCGGCATCCAGCCCGATATTCTTCTCTGCCGCAGCGACCGGCCGATCCCCGAAAGCGAGCGCAAGAAACTCGCGCTGTTCTGCAACGTGCGCGAAAGCGCCGTGATCGAGGCGCGCGACGTCGACAATATCTATGCGGTGCCCGAAGCCTATCACTCCGGCGGGCTGGACAGTGAGGTGCTCGCCGCCTTCGGCATCGAGAACCCGCCGCCCCCCGATCTCGCCACCTGGCATCTGATCAACGAGCGCATCCGTAATCCTGAAGGCGATGTGACCATCGCCATTGTCGGCAAATACACCGGCATGAAGGACGCCTACAAATCGCTGATCGAGGCGCTGTCCCACGGCGGCGTCGCCAACAAGGTCAAGGTCAATCTCGACTGGATCGAGAGCGAAGTGTTCGAGAACGAGGATCCGGCGCCGTTCCTCGAGCACGTCGACGGCATCCTGGTGCCCGGCGGCTTCGGCCAGCGCGGCGCCGAAGGAAAAATCCGCGCCGCACAATTCGCGCGCGAACGCCACGTTCCCTATTTCGGCATCTGCTTCGGCATGCAGATGGCGGTGATCGAGGCGGCGCGGAATCTCTGCGGCATCGAGGAAGCGAACTCGACCGAGTTCGGCCCGACGCGCGAGCCGGTCGTCGGCCTGATGACCGAATGGATGAAGGGTAACGAGCTGCAGAAGCGCGGCGTCAGCGGCGATCTCGGCGGTACCATGCGGCTCGGCGCCTATCCGGCGATGCTCCAGCGCGGCAGCCGCGTCGCCGACATTTATCACTCGACCGAAATTTCCGAGCGCCACCGCCACCGCTACGAGGTCAACACCGGCTACAAGGACCGACTGGCGCAGCACGGCATGCGCTTTTCCGGCATGTCGCCCGACGGGCTGCTGCCGGAGATCATCGAATACGACGATCATCCCTGGTTCATTGGCGTGCAGTTCCACCCCGAGCTGAAATCGCGGCCGTTCGCACCGCACCCGCTGTTCTCCTCGTTCATCGAGGCGGCGGTGGAGCAGAGCCGGCTGGTATAGTCGATACACAAACGACACCGGGAGGAAAATCGTGATCTACGAATTGCGCATCTATTCGTGCATTCCCGGCCGGCTGCCGGCGCTGCTCAAGCGGTTCCAGGAGCACACCCTGAAAATCTGGGAGAAGCACGGCATCAGGCAGGCCGGCTTCTGGACCGTGCTGGTGGGCGACGGCAATAACGATTTGCACTACCTGCTGGCGTGGAACTCCCTTGCCGAGCGCGAGAAGGTCTGGGAGACCTTCCTCGCCGATCCGGCGTGGATCAAAGCGCGCGACGACAGCGAGAAAGACGGGCCGATCATCGCCAACATCAAGAGCGCGTTCCTGCGCCCGACAGCGTTCTCGTCGGTGCAGTGAGGCGGCCGGCCGGTTGACCCGGCCTGCCGCGCACCCCATGGTCGCCGGCGAGGTCGCGCATGGCTGCAAGGCCAAATCCGGTCGTCACCGTCGGCAAGACGCAGTTTGGCAACAGCCTGCCGCTCGCCTTGATCGCCGGACCGTGCGCGCTCGAAAGCCGCGCCCACGCCTTCGACATGGCGGCGACGCTCAAGGAGATCGCCGCGCGGCTTGGCGTCGGCTTCGTTTACAAGACCTCCTTCGACAAGGCGAACCGCACCAGCGCGCACAGCGCCCGCGGCCTCGGCCTCGACAAGGCGCTCGCGATTTTCGCCGAGCTGCGCGAGCAGATCGGCGTGCCGGTACTCACCGATGTGCATGAGCCGGACCAGTGCGAGCCGGTCGCCGAGGTCGTCGACATCCTGCAGATCCCCGCGTTCCTCTGCCGCCAGACCGACCTCCTCGTCGCCGCCGCCAAGACCGGCCGTGTCGTCAACGTCAAGAAGGGTCAGTTCCTCGCGCCCTGGGACATGGCCAATGTGGTGGAGAAGGTCATCGGCGCCGGCAACGGCAACGTGCTTCTCACCGAGCGCGGGGTGTCATTCGGCTACAACACGCTGATTTCGGACATGCGCGCGCTGCCGGTGCTCGCCAAGATTGGCGCGCCGGTGATCTTCGACGCGACCCATTCAGTCCAGCAGCCTGGCGGGCAGGGGACCTCCTCGGGCGGCGAGCGCGACTTTGTGCCGGTGCTGGCGCGGGCGGCCGTTGCGGTCGGCATTGCCGGCCTGTTCATCGAGACGCACCAGGACCCGGACAAGGCGCCCTCGGACGGGCCGAACATGATCCCGCTCAAGGACATAGAGCCGCTTCTTGAGCGGTTGATGAGGTTCGACGCACTAGCCAAAGCCGACGCGGACGGTTCCGGCCAAAGGCGGCGCTGAACTCTCCCTTCAGGCTCTTGTCCCGACGCAAGAAAACCCCCATCATCGAGACCATCGGCCAGGGGTGCCGCGTGCAAAATGCGCGGCTGAGATCAGACCCGTCGAACCTGTCTGGGTTATACCAGCGAAGGGAGCCGCGTTGACGAACCTTACTTCCCCCGCAAGCCAGCGGCCGCGCATTGCCGTCATCGGCGCCGGCGTCATCGGCTTGGGCATCGCCTGGCGCCTCGCGCCGCGCGCCTCGGTCAGCGTATTCGATCGCGGCAAGGCTGGTGGAGGCGCAAGCCATGCGGCGGGTGGCATGCTGGCGGCCTGCTGCGAAGCCGAGCCCGGCGAAGAGGCGCTGGTCGCGCTCGGCCGCGAAAGCCAGGCGCGCTGGCCCGCTTTCGCCGAGGAACTTGCGCACACGAGCGGCATCGACGTCGAATTGCGGCGCGAAGGCACGCTGGTGCTGGCGCTGACTGCCGACGATCAGGCCGAGATTGCGCACCGCCTCGAATTTCAGCGCCTGCTCGATCTGCCGCTCGAGTGGCTCTCCGCCGCGGCGACGCGCAAGCGCGAGCCGCATCTCGCCGGCAAGATCGCCGGCGCACTTTTCAGCCCGGAGGATCATCAGGTCGACAACCGCAAGCTCGTTGCCGCGCTGCGCATCGCTGCCGAGGGCGCCAGCGCAGCAATTCACGAGCATCGGCCGGTCAAAGAGATCGTGGTGCAAGGCGGGCGGGCAAAGGGCGTGGCGCTGGAAGACGGCACCCTTGCCGCAGCCGACATGGTGGTGCTCGCCGCCGGCGCCTGGTCGCGCACGATCGGCGGGCTGCCGCCCGACCGGCGGCCGCCGGTGCGTCCCGTCAAAGGCCAGATGCTGGCGCTGCAAATGAGCGCGTCAGCGCCGCTGCTCAATCACGTGCTCTGGGCGCCCGGCGCTTATCTCGTCCCTCGCCGTGACGGGCGGCTCGTCATCGGCGGCACCGTTGAGGAGCGCGGCTTCGACGAGACCATTACCGCTGGCGGCATGCTCACTCTATTGGAAGCCGCATGGCGGGCGATCCCGGCAGTCGAGGAATTGCCGATTGATGAGATCTGGGTCGGTCATCGGCCGGGAAGCCGCGACGACGCGCCGATCCTCGGACACGGCCCGCTCGAAGGCTTGTTCTACGCCACCGGCCATCACCGCAACGGCATCCTGCTCGCTCCGGTGAGCGCCGACGCCATGGCGCGTCTGATCCTCGATGATGTCGTCGAGCCGGCGATCAAGCCCTTCGGCCTCGAGCGCTTCCTGCCGGCGCGTGCGGCCGAATGATCTTGAGGGAGCCGATGACCGAGGCGACCATCAATGTAAACGGCCAGACCGAGCCGCTCGCCGCAGCCTCGCTCGAAGCGCTGCTGACGGAAAAGGCCGTCGATACCGGCCAACGCGGCATCGCCGTCGCGCTCAATGGCGCCGTCGTGCCCCGCGCCGCATGGCCGGCGACGGCATTGCGGGCCGGCGACAGCGTCGAGATCGTGCGGGCCAGGCAGGGCGGGTGAGGGAGTCCAAGATGTCCGATCCGCTCATCATTGCCGGTCAAGAATTCGGTTCGCGGCTCTTTCTCGGCACCGCCGGTTATCCCAACCGCAAGCTGATGCTCGATGCCGTCGCCGCGAGCGGCGCCGAGATGGTCACCGCCTCGATCCGGCGCATCAGCCTGGCCGGCGACGATGAGAGCCTCCTCGACCTCCTTGCCGGCCGCGTGCGCTTCCTCCCCAACACTGCCGGCTGCCAAACCGCCAAGGACGCCGTGCTCACCGCCGAGCTTGCGCGCGAAGCGCTCGACACCAACTGGATCAAGCTCGAGGTGATCGGCGACCGCGAGCTCCTCTATCCGGACGTCGAGGAGCTGGTGCGCGCCACCGAGATGCTGGTCGGCAAGGGCTTCGTCGTCTTGCCCTACTGCACCGAGGACCCGGTGACCTGCCGCAAGCTTACCGATGCCGGCGCCGCCGCAGTAATGCCGCTCGGCTCGCCGATCGGCTCGGGGCTCGGCATCTCCAACCCGCATCTGATCGAGCTTGTCTGCGCGCGCTCACCGGTGCCGGTGGTGCTTGACGCCGGCATCGGCACCGCCTCGGATGCGACGCTCGCCATGGAGCTTGGCTGCGCCGCCGTGCTCATCAACACTGCGGTGTCGAAGGCGCGCGATCCGGTGACGATGGCGAAAGGAATGTGCGCCGCGGTCGAGGCCGGGCGCTTGGCGCGGCTCGCCGGCCGCATCGCCAAGCGGACCCAGGCCGAGCCTTCAAGCCCGCAGCTCGGCTTGGTCGGGACGTGAGCGGAGCGACCTACCGCAGCAGATCGCGCGCTAGGAAGCGATTGCACTCCCGGTATCCGTATTGACGCGAAACTGCGGCATCAATTTCACTTTGGCGGCAATGGAATTGGAGATGAAGCAATTCTCCTCGACCGTGCCCATGATCGTGCGCGCGCTCTCAAGATCGGCTTGCGATTTCAAGACCAGGCTGGGGGTGACGCTCACTTCCGTGATCCGATATTTGCCGTCGACATTTTCCAGCAGGCCCTCGGCGGCGCTTTCATAAGCCACAAACTGCAGCCCCTTGGCTTGGGCTATCGCAATGAACGTCAGCATCAAACAACCGTTCAGCGCGCCGACGAGGAGCTCCTCCGAGCTCCAAACACCGGCCTCGCCTCTGAATTCGGGCGGGCTGCCGATATCGATTTCGGATTTGCCGGGTGCCGACGCGCGGCCGCACCGGCCGCCGCTCCAGGTGAGGCTGTTCTTGAAGCGGAACGATTTGTACTTCTTGGCTTCCATGTGACCCTCCGGCTTGCGAGTGAAATCACCCGAGCAGGTCACGCACCAGCGGAATGACCTTGCTGCCGTAAAGCGTGATGCTGCGCATGAGCTTGTCGTGCGCCAGCGTCCCGGCGCTGTATTTCAGGTCGAAGCGGACGATCCCAAGCGCTTTTGCCGTCGCGGTGATCTTGCGCGCGACGGTATCCGGGGCGCCGACATAGAGCGAGCCGTGCTCGATTTCCTGGACGAACGAGGCGCGCTCGATCGGCGGCCAGCCGCGCTCGGCGCCGATGCGGTCATGCATACCTTTGTACGCCGGCCAGAACGCTTCGCGCGCCTGCTCGTCGGTGTCGGCGACATGACCGGGGGAGTGCACGGCGATCGCGCGCGCCGGTTTGCCGAGCTGCGCATAAGCGCGGTGATAGAGATCGACATAGGGCCGGAACCGTTTCGGGTCGCCGCCGATAATGGCGAGCGCGAGCGGCAGGTCATAGCGGACGGCGCGCACCACGGACTCCGGGCTGCCGCCGACGCCGACCCAGGCTTTCAACGGCCCGTGCTCGAGCAGCGGAAACACCCGCTGCTTGGTGAGGGGAGGGCGCAGGTGCCCGTGCCAAGTTACTTCCTCCTGGCGCAGCAGCGCCACGAACAGATCGAGTTTCTCTTCGAACAGCTCCTCGTATTGTGAAAGATCATAACCGAATAGCGGAAAGGATTCGGTGAACGAGCCACGCCCGAGCGTCACCTCGGCGCGGCCGTTTGAGGCCGCGTCGAGCGTCGCGAAGCGTTCGAACAACCGGATCGGGTCATCGGTGCTTAGCACGGTCACCGCCGAGCCGAGGCGGATCCGCCTCGTGCGCGTCGCAATGGCGGCGAGCACCACTTCAGGAGCCGAGACCGCGAAGTCGGGACGATGGTGCTCGCCGACGCCGAAGGCGTCGATGCCCAATTCGTCCGCGATCGATGCCTCCTCGATCACATCGCGGATGACTTGCGCGTGCGGCAGGAGACGTCCGCCGGACCCGTCGGTCACGTCACCGAACGTATCGAGCCCGAATTCGAATTGTT
>Ga0187783_10001666_pt1 | contig 16401 bp, 14 predicted proteins | sample 1015_SJ02_MP02_2_FD_132471 | JGI IMG/M metagenome (GOLD analysis project Ga0187783, IMG submission 132471) | Tropical peat soil microbial communities from peatlands in Department of Meta, Colombia - 1015_SJ02_MP02_20_MG | ecosystem: Environmental > Terrestrial > Soil > Wetlands > Peat | place... | reverse complement strand
GTCAGTCAGTGTCCCAGGCGTTTGATCGAGCGAGGAAGCGCGTCTATACTGCGATTTGGAGCGCGGACGGGGACGGCAAAGGCCAAAACGGCCTCCGGAAACCTGAGAGCGGGCAGGTGCCCGAAGCGAAGTCGAAGGAGTGAAGGTCATGCAGCAGCCGGTGATACTGAGTGCGGCGCGGACGCCGATCGGAAAATTTATGGGCGGGCTCTCGCCGCTGACGGCGACCGAGCTGGGGGCGGGAATCGTCGCCGAGGTCGTGCGTCGAGCGGGCGTTGAGGCCAAGCAAGTCGATGAAACGATCATGGGCAACGTGGTGCAGGCGGGACTGGGGCAAAATCCCGCGAGGCAGGCGGCCTTGGGCGGCGGACTGGATCCGCGCGTCGCGGCCATGACGATCAACAAAGTGTGCGGTTCGGGCCTGAAGGCCGTAGCGCTTGCCGCGCAAGCCGTGGCGCTCGGCGAGTCGGAGATGGTCGTGGCGGGCGGAATGGAGTCGATGTCGAACTGCCCGTATCTGCTGAAGGGAGCGCGCGCGGGGTTCCGCCTCGGCAATCAGGAGATTTACGACTCGATGATTACGGACGGGCTTTGGGACGCGTACGAAAATTATCATATGGGGCAGACGGCGGAGCTGGTGGCCGAGAAATACGGCATCGGGCGCGGGGAGCAGGACCAGTTCGCCCTCGGGAGCCATCAGAAAGCGGTGCGCGCGACGAAGTCGTGCTTCTTCAGCGAGCAGATCGTGCCGATCGAAATTCCGCAGAAAAAGGGTGAGCCGGTCGTGATCAGGACTGACGAGTCGCCGCGCGAGGATACGTCGATCGAGGCGCTGGCGAGGCTCAAGCCTGCGTTCAAGAAGGACGGCACCGTCACGGCGGGCAACGCGCCAGGAACGAACGACGGTGCCGCGGCGGTCCTGGTGACGAGCGAGCTGACCGCGGAGCGCTTGGGCAAGAGGCCAATGGCGCGAATCGTGGCGCAGGCGGTGAGCGGGGTAGAGCCAAAATGGGTGATGATGGCGCCGGTCGAAGCGGTAGAAAAGCTGCTCGCCAAGACGGGATGGGATCGCGACAGGGACGTGGATCTGTACGAACTGAATGAGGCGTTTGCTGTGGCGGCGATCGCGGTTACACGCGTGTTGAGGCTGAATCGCGAGAAGGTCAACGTGAATGGCGGCGCGGTCGCGCTCGGCCACCCGATTGGGGCGTCGGGCGCGCGAGTACTGGTTACACTGCTCTATGAACTGCAGCGACGCAACCTGAAACGCGGTGTGGCAGCGCTGTGCCTGGGCGGCGGCAATGCCGTTGCGCTCGCGGTCGAGCGTATGTAACGAGCGGGCCGAAAGGGTCTAGTCTCGCGTCGAGGCGATCCTCCCGCCTCCCACTCGCCGCAGTGGCGCTTGAGATTTCCGCGCCTCGAATTTGACCCCTTTGACTGGTGCAAACCCGGTTTTTGGGATAGAACTGCGTCGTTATGTTCTGCCCGGTGTGCAAGGCCGAATATCGGCTCGGGTTCACGCACTGCTCGGACTGCGACGTGGATCTCGTCGAGAATCCTGCCGATACATTGTCCGGCGAAGCGTCTCCCGAGCAAGCGGAACCGGTGGCGCTACTCTGGACGGGCACAGATTCCGGACTGCAGGGCGCTATTTGCGACGCGCTCGACAAAGCAGACATTTCCTATCACCGTCGCTTTCGCCAGTTGGGGCCGCTGCCCGGTCTGCCTGAAGCCGTGTACGCGATCTTGGTGCACCCGCGCGACCTCGAGAGGGCGAAAGCCCCGCTCGGCAATATTTACCGCCAGATCGAAATCGGCGATGCAGTCGACCAGCATGGCATGGACGGGAGTACGGTGGAGGATGCCGGCGCCGGGGACGGCGGCGATGAAGACGCCCCGGACGACATCGTCCACGACTTCAACCCCGAGGACGCGACGGAGGAGATTTGGGCCGGCAGAGACTCGCAGATGGCACAAACTTTACGGGTTTGTCTTCAAGAGAACGGCATCGGCTGTGTGGTGGAAGATGTGGACGACGAGCGCGCCGTGTTCGTGACGCCCGACTTGGAGGCCCGTGCTCGAGAGATCGTCCGTCAGATTGTCGAAGCCGCTCCGCCCGCGTAATCGATCGGGCACCCTTGGCTCCTCCGTTTCTGCCGGTCCTTTGCTTCCTTTCATTCTGCTGCTTCGACTATCATGATCCTCGGTCCATGTCCATCGAATCAATCAAGACGGTCGGCATCCTCGGCGCGGGAACGATGGGGAATGGAATCACGCACGTGTTCGCCCGTTCGGGCTACCACGTGATTCTGCGCGACGTCGAAGAGCGATTCCTTGACCGTGGTTTCGAAGCCATCCGCAAAAACCTCGATCGCGAAGTGAAGAAGGGCAAAATCGCGGAAGCCGATAAACCCACCATTCTCGCGCGAATCGAACCCACGCTTGACGCCTCGAAGCTGGCGGCAGCGGATTTCGTGGTCGAAGCCGTCCCCGAGCAGCTCGAATTGAAGTCGCGTGTGCTGAGGGAAGTGGATGCGGCGCTGCGCCCCGAGGTGATTTTGGCGAGCAACACATCGTCCATTTCGATCACGCAACTCGCGGCCGAAACCAGCCGGCCCGACCGTTTCATCGGCATGCATTTCATGAATCCCGTGCCCGTGATGGTGCTGGTCGAGGTGATTCGCGGGCTGGCAACCAGCGAGGAAACCTTTCAAACGACGATGATGCTCTCGGAGCGGCTCGAGAAAAAGCCGGTCGCGGTGAACGACGCGCCGGGGTTCGTCTCCAACCGCGTACTCATGCCACTGATCAACGAGGCGGCATTTGCGGTCATGGAGGGCGTGGCGACGCCGGAAGCCGTTGACGCCGTGATGAAACTGGGCATGAATCATCCTATGGGGCCGCTTGAACTCGCCGATTTTATCGGGCTCGATGTGTGCGTCGACATCCTGGAGGTGCTCTTTAAGGGGTTCGGCGACCCGAAATATCGGGCCTGTCCTTTGCTCCGCAAGTATGTCGCGGCAGGGTGGCTGGGAAGGAAATCGGGCCGCGGGTTCTACAAGTACGCCTGAGTTTTCCGAGTAAAATTCGACATAGACCGAGCTTTCTGCCGTTCTGGCGCCGAGATTCTGCGGCCACGCCGACTTCGCGATTAATGCACGACGGGCGGAGTTTGGCGCGGAAATCTCGCTGCTCGGGCTTCGCAATCCAGTGATTCGCGCGTGGGCTCGCGGAGGGTGCAAATGATTCGCCCGGCAGTCGGTGCTGCGATCGTGCTGGTCGCTCTGATCAGAGCCGCTCTACCACTTACGCTGCAGAACCCGGTGCCGCCAACTGCCGCGGCGGCCCAGTCGGCGCAATCGACCCAGCCAACCGCCGCCCCGTCCGCGCAACTGCCAGCGGCAAAAGATGTCGCGAATGCCAGCGACAAATTGGTGCTGGAGCTACCGAGCAGCCAATGGTTCGAAGGCCCGCTCGGGCGCATCACGATTTCGCCGAAGGGCGATTGGGCACTCTTCAATCGTCGCGGCACAAAGCACAATCTTCAGCTCTACTCCCTCAAGACGGGCCGCGAGGATCCCTTGTCCCTGATCGGCGATCTCGACCGGATCGACAATGCCGTCTTCTGCGGCCCAAAGCTTCTCGGTTCGCTGGGCACGGGCGGCCTAGCGCGGCTCGGGGAACGCACCGTCGAAAATGGCTGGTTCCTGCCGCACGGCGACGGCGAGGAGCTATCTTCCTTGCCGGCCGACGCCGTCCCCGTTTGCGCGGCACAAGAAACTGAATTCGCCTATTACCGGCCGAACTCATCCGAACAAGCCGTCTTCATCAATGCCGGCGGACACGTTCGGGATTACGGAATCTCCGGGCGCCTGACAGCGATGGCGTTCTCGCCCGATGGCAATTACCTTTACCTGCTGTTGTTCTTGCCGAAGGGGGAATCCTCGCTTGTACGCGTCGACGTGAATAGGGGGACAACCAAACCGGTCACCAGCCATTTGGATGCCAGCCCGTTGTGGGAGCAAATAGCCATTTCTGGTGACGGCAACAGACTGTATCTGCCGCTCGCCAGTGACGGCGCTCCGAACAACGAAGCGCGTCACCAGCCGGAGGCTGACCGCTGGCTCAAGATCTACGAGCTTGATCTTTCGACGGGCGCTCGGCGCCGCATCGTGGAAAGCCCCGGCCAGGATAACGACGAGCCAAGGATCGTCGGAGACCGCCTCTATTGGGTGCGCACCGTCTATCAACCGGCGATTGCCCTCATTCCATCGATTGGCGGCGAGGCAAGGATCATCGTCCCCGGCGGCGAGTTGCCGATGTGGAGCCCCGACAATCTGAGGATCGGTTTTTTCTTCGGGGGCGCGCGGCAGGCCGACTGGGGTCTCGATCTCGACGACGGAGTCGTGGCACTGGACGCGCAGGGCAATCTTGGCTCGCAGCCCACGGTCATCGTGTCCGGCTACGGCGAAGACTTCTCGCCGGCTTGGTCGCCCGACGGCAAATGGATCGCGTTTCATTCCCACCGCTCGTTCAAGCCCGTCCCGCAATATGGCGATGCGGACAGCACCGATGACGTTTACCTGCGACGCGCGGACGATGTTCATGCCCCGGAGATTCGCTTGACCGATTTCGGCTGGGAGACAGGGCCGGCCTACTGGTCGCCCGACGGAAAAAAGCTCCTGTTCAGTTCCTGGGACCACAACGGTCAGCCCGGTATCGACAAGCTCTGGGTGTTGAACATGGACACGGAAATGGGACGCGCGCTCGACGCGACCGTGCTGCCGGTTCCCGAGGTTCGCAGCGCGTCCTGGGCGGCATGGTCGCCGGACGGACAAGAAATCGCGATTGAAGATAATCGCGGAGGCGAAGATCGGACTCTGTGGACCGTCCGCACGGACGGCTCACATGCAGAAAAATTGCTCGACTACCAGGGCACTACCTATGACGGGCTCGACTGGACTGCCGACGCAAAGGCCATCGTGTTCAGTGCCCTGGCCGAAGGGCACCTACAGATCTTTGGCATACCCGGCATCGGAGGAACGCCGGTCAAATTAACGCATGATTCTGCAAACCTCCTGCACCCGAAAGTCTCTCCCGATGGCCGCTGGATCGCCTGCACGCGTCTCGCCCAATCCAAGCAAATCTGGGAACGGAAGCTCGATCAGCCGTGAAGCAAGACACTCGGCCGCCTTGCCTCAGTGGACGCCGGCGGGCCGTGCCGGTCTGCTCGTTTGGGCGGACGGCAGCACAGGAAGGAAGTCCGATTGCCGGGCACCAGGTGAAGATCCCGTCGTTCGCTTAAACGTGAGGCTCGAACCCGGAATTGTAGTAAGCTGGCTCGCCGAAAAACAGGAGAAAGGACTTGGCCGCATGAACATCATTCCCCGCGGGGTCACGGTGATCGTATTGGCTCTCGTCGCGAGCGTGGTCATCGCTGCGCAATCTCCCCCTGCGCCATCGCCCGACGCCGGTCTGGCGCTCACTCCGCCCATGGGATGGAACAGCTGGAATAAGTTCGCCTGCAACGTCAGCGAGGGTCTGATCAAGGGTATGGCCGACGCGATGGTCAGCAGCGGCATGAAGGATGCGGGTTACCAATATATCGTCATCGACGATTGCTGGCAGGTGCGGCGCGACGCGCAGGGAAACATTATCGCCGACCCGCAGCGCTTTCCCTCGGGGATCAGGGCGCTCGCTGATTACGTCCACTCGAAAGGACTGAAATTCGGCATCTATTCCGATGCCGGCTCGGAGACCTGCGCCGGGCGGCCCGGTGGGCTCGGCCATGAATATCAGGACGCGCTGACCTACGCCTCCTGGAGCGTCGACTACCTGAAATACGATTGGTGCAATACCTCAACGCAGGATGCGAAAGCCTCCTATGCGAATATTCGCGCGGCGCTGAACGCCTCCGGGCGCCCCATCGTGCTCAGCATCTGCGAGTGGGGCTCCCACCAGCCATGGCTTTGGGGCGCAGAGGTCGGCGGGAATCTGTGGCGCACCACCGACGATATCAGCGACCGCTGGTCTGGCCGGAAAAATTGGCCGAACGGCAGTTGTTGCTCGAACGGCGTAATGGAAATCGTCGATATGCAAGTCGGCCTCGCGTCCTTCGCGGGCCCGGGTCACTGGAACGATCCTGACATGCTGGAAGTCGGCAACGGGAACATGACCACGACGGAAGATCGCTCCCATTTCAGCATGTGGTGTTTGCTGGCCGCGCCGCTGATTGCGGGCAACGATCTGGCAAACATGAGTCAAGCGACGCGTGACATTCTGACGAACAAGGAAGTGATTGCCGTCAACCAGGACCCGCTCGGGCGTGAGGGCACACGCGTAGGTAAAGACGGGGACCGCGAAGTGTGGTCAAAGCAGATGCAGGACGGCAGCCGCGCGGTCGTGCTGCTCAATCGTGGCCCCGCTGAGGACCAAATTACGGTGCGTTGGGAACAGATCGGCTATCCGGATCATCTGAGCGGCTCCGTACGTGACCTGTGGGCTGGAAAGGATCTCGGCAGATTTACGGGCAGCTTCCAAGCCGCGGTGCCGAGCCACGGCGTCGTCATGGTGACGGTGAAGCCATAGCGTGCGCCGAAACCAGCCGTAATCGCCACAGCGCGTTGAGTTTCCTGATTGCCTCGAAATGGGTCGAACAGCCTGCCACACGGCGCGGGCGATCACTGTGCCGGGTTGAGGCCAAGAGCGGTGTACTCGTCCAGGCCGACGATCCATCCGGTTCTGCCGTCGACGGAGACCTCGAGCCACATGTCGCTGGGCTTGTCGTGCTCGTTCGGCGGTCCCTCGCGAAATTTCGCTTTGAGGACCTCGACGTCCGATTGCGGAGTAACATCCACGCCGGTCTGCGTGGCCGCGGCCTGCGGCGACGAGAATAGCTCGACGAAGCCGTTGCCCTGGATGTCCGGTTTTCTCCCGTAGGGAGGCTCGTGCACAACCTCGAGTTCCCCCGAATCCAGCTGGTCCAGCTCAAAATCCCTCCAGTTTAGGCGCACCGGAGAGATCACATAGAAATAGCTCGTGAGGATATAAACCGGCAGCGTATCCCCGGGGAGCAGGATCTTGGAATTCTGCGCGTGTCCGCGTGGCAAAACTCCGAGCACGCCGTAGAATTCAAGCGGATCGTCGTTGAAGGGCTGAAGGGCGCCGTGCCGAAGACCGAATAGCTGGACGGCTACTCCCGTATTCGCCTTCGACGGCAATCTCGTGTCGACAATCTCAAGCGCCTGATGGGCGCTGCCCTCGAGCAGCGTCGCATCTACGGTATGGCGTTCGAGCTGGTGCATCAAGCCAATCGGGAACGATTCGTGGAAGCGAGTTTTTCCCCGCTCATCCGCGATCGTCATCGATTTCACGGCCTCCTCATCGTCCTCCTGGCAAAGCCCCGGATGAGGCGAGGACTTGTAGCAGCTCACGCTCAGCTTCACTGTGAAATTCTGTCCGTCGATCCCAAACGGCCCCAGAACGCGCACGTAGTGCGTGGCCGGTACCGATTTCTCGTTTTCTTCCTTTTCTCGCTCGGCCGCCGCTGATTGAGACTCTCGTTGCCGGGCCCGCGAAAGACCCGCGCCGGCGGCCGAGCCCAGGGCGACCGCGAGCAGCGCCCACCAGCAAGATCGAACAGCGATCCCTAGCCGCATATTTGCACGAACCATTCTATCGCGTGCGCGGGTCGCGGCACTGACCGGCCACGCGAGGGTAGCAAGCCTTGCCATAGGGGCGCCCGCGGGGCAATCCGGGGATGGCTTCACTGTAGGGCGATGGCGGCCTTGCCGCGTCGGAGCAGGTACTTCTGAATTTTCCCGGTGGCGGTCTTGGGCAGCTCCGGAACGATTGTGAAGACCGCCGGAACTTTGAAATGGGCCATGTTCGCGCGGGCGAATCGCCGCAGCTCGTCTTCGCTTACGTCCATGCCGGTTTTCAGCACGACGAACGCGTTCGGGGCTTCACCCCACTTTTCGTGCGGCATTCCTACGACCGCCACCTCGCGCACTGCAGGGTGGGTCAAGAGCACGCTCTCGACCTCCACCGACGAAATGTTTTCACCGCCGCTGATGATCACGTCCTTCAGCCGATCGCGGATTTCGACGTACCCGTCGGGGTGAACTACGGCGGCGTCACCTGTGTGCATCCAGCCCTCGCGCAGGGCCTCGGAGCTAGCCTCGGCGTCCTCGTAGTAGCCTTTCATGACCACATTTCCGCGCGCCTGGATCTCGCCCAAGGTCTCGCCATCGTGGGGCACTTCGCGGCCCTGTGCATCCGCGACGCGCAACTCGCCCGAGGTGATCAGTTCCACGCCCTGTCGGGCCTTGATGGCCGCGCGCTGCTCGCGCGATAAGCTGGAATGCTGGCGCCGCGGCTCGCAAATCAGAATGAATGGCGACGTCTCGGTCATTCCGTAGATGTGCGTCACCTCCCAGCCGAGCGAGCCTTCCACCTGGTCAATCGTGGTTGCCGCAGGCGGGGCTCCCGCGGTCATAACCCGAACACCACGACGCGCGTTCCTCTTGAGTTCCTCGGGTGCATTCGCGAGACCGATGAGCACGGTCGGAGCAGCGCAGAGAGTCGTAATTGATTCACGATGGATAAGCTCGAAGACCGCCTTCGGCTCGACTTTGGCCAGGCAAACATGCGTCCCCCCGACGGCCGTCACGATCCACACGAACGTCCAGCCGTTCGCGTGAAACATGGGCAACGTCCACAGGTAGCGGTCCGCAGGCGTCATATGGAAATGTACGAGTGTGCCAACCGCGTTTACGTATGCGTTGCGGTGCGTGATCATGACGCCCTTGGGGCGTGAGGTTGTGCCGCTCGTGTAGTTGATCGTCAACAGGTCCTTCTCGCTGATCTCCGGCCTTGCGAACTCGGGCGAGGTTGCCGCGACGATTTGCTCGTAATCGAGCCAACCCTCGCGCGCTTCCCCGAGCGCGACAAAACGTTCGACGCCCGGGATTTCTGGGCGAATCGAGTCAACCGCGCCGAGGTACTCGGGGTGTGCGCAGACGACGCGGGAGCCGCTGTGTCGAATCAGGTAGGCAAAGTCGGCGGGGGTCAGCCGGTAGTTCAGCGGAACGAGCACCGCACCAATCTGCGGCACGGCGTAGAATGACTCGAGTTGCGCGTGGCTGTTGGGCGCGATGTAGGCCACGCGGTCGCCCTGACGGATGCCCAGGGATTGGAGGGCGGCAGACCAGCGGTCGCAGCGATCGAAAAACGCAGCGTAGGTCAGTCGCTGATCTCCATCGACCACCGCCTCGCCGTCCGCGTACAACCGCCGGGCGCGTCGCGCAAAATCGAGCGGGGTGAGTGGAGTCTCCATCCTAGGGCGCCGAATCGGAATCGGGGTTGCGCACACATTACAACGGAAGTGGTCGCGATCCTAGCCGAAAAGCGGGGGTACGGCGGCCCAAGAAAGGCCCGGAATACCTTTGCTTTTTCTTCGCCTTGTGCTACTCTGCGCGATGAGCGATGCATTCCCTCACTCTGGTAGAATCTGGCCGCCCCGCCGTGGCGGGAAACCCTCACGTCAAACGGATGAGCTACCTTCCTCCAGGCAAGGCAGCTTGAGTCTCGTCGAGATGAGGTTCGTGGGCGGGCTGGATCTAACGGCGGGGTTGGAATTCAGAAACGCGAAGTTCCTCGAGAGGCCACGATGAACGACGAACGAATGAGAAACCTGGATCTGGCGATTTCGCAAATTGAAAAACAGTACGGCAAAGGCTCGATTATGCGTCTGGGAAGCCGCGACGTTCTGGTGCCCGTGAATGTGATTTCGAGCGGCTCCATATCGATCGACTCTGCGCTAGGCGTGGGCGGATTTCCGCGGGGCCGGGTGATCGAAGTCTACGGCCCGGAATCTGGCGGCAAGACAACGCTGACACTTCACGTGATCGCCGAGGCCCAGAGGATGGGCGGCCAGGCTGCGTTTATCGACGCCGAGCACGCGCTCGATCCCGTGTACGCGCGAAAGCTGGGCGTTGACGTCGATAACCTGCTCGTTTCGCAGCCGGACAATGGCGAGCAGGCGCTCGAAATCGCGGAGACCCTGATTCGTTCCGGCGCCGTGGACGTGGTGGTGGTCGATTCCGTCGCCGCGCTGGTTCCCAAGGCGGAGCTCGAAGGCGAGATGGGCGAGCCGCAGATGGGTTTGCAGGCCCGATTGATGTCGCAGGCGCTGCGCAAACTGACCGCCATCGTCTCCAAATCGAAGACCTGCCTGATCTTCATCAACCAGATTCGGGAAAAAATCGGCGTGATGTTCGGCAACCCCGAGACGACAACCGGCGGGCGTGCCCTCAAGTTCTATGCTTCGATTCGTATCGATATTCGCCGTATTCAGTCGATCAAGGAAGGCGATCGAGTGGTGGGATCGCGTACGCGCGCGAAGGTGGTGAAGAACAAGGTTGCCGCGCCGTTCCGCGAAGCCGAGTTCGACATCATTTATGGCGAAGGCGTGTCGCGTGAAGGGGATGTGCTCGATCTCGGCGTTGCGAAGGGTATCCTGGAAAAGTCCGGCACCTGGCTTTCCTACAAGGGCGAGCGAATCGGGCAGGGCCGCGAGAACGCGCGTCTGTTTCTGCGCGAGAACGCCGATTTCCGCCAGAGGATCGAACACGATCTGCGCAAGGCGCTCGGTTTGCCGACCACGAACCATGAGGAAACCGCGAAATCCGGGGAGGCGAAAGCCGCGGGCGAATCATCGAAAACCGTGTCCATGGCAGCCGCCGCTGCCGCAGCGAAAACCCGCACGGGCCGCTAGCGATGACCGCTGCCGAACGTCAGCGCGCCATTATCTGGCTTGAGGAGTCCCGCGAACGCCTCCTGCGCACGACGCGAGGCCTTTCGCGCGAGCAGCTTCAGCACAAACCAGCTCCCGACCGCTGGTCGATCGCCGAAATTCTCGAGCATGTCGCGTTTGTCGAGGGGCGCATCCTGGCCGGCATTGACCGTGCCTTGCAGAGGCCGAGCACGGTCCCGCACGGCATGGACGACGACACAATGGTCGAAAAGGCCGTCGATCGCACCGCCCGGTTGCGAGGCCCCGACGTCGTTGCCCCCTCCGGGCGTTGGCCCCACGACAAGCTGCTTTCAGAATTCGAGAGTGTGCGAAAACGGTCAATCGAGTTTGCAAAGACCACGACAAGGGAGTTACGCGAACACTCGTACTCACATCCGTTTTTTGGTGAGCTCGATTGTTATCAGTGGTTGCTGCTCATCCCTGCTCACGGGGAGCGACACCGGATGCAGGCCGAAGAGGTGATCGCTGATGCGGGGTTTCCGCGCAGCCCCGGAACCCAAGGGGTTCGCTAGCATTGAATCTCCTAAGCGGTACAAAATCAGCACCATAGGAAACCTATCGGAACAGAAGCGCACGGTTTCTGATCGTGCATGACGCAGGGCGAACGACGCCTGTGTCCAACGGGGCGAATTCCCGCCAGCTCGGTCCACTCCGCACTTGCTCTGAAGGTCAGTGAGACCCTAGTACGTTTGGCCAGTTGCGCCGGTGCGCTGTCGGACTGGAAAATCCTAGAGGATTTTCTGGTTGCGGAAACTGGCGAGGGTACTTACACTTGAGATTTGTAATTCCGGTGTCCACTTTTGTTGTCGGGGCCAAAAACTAGGTGATCAAAGCGAACCCAGCCGTTCGAAACATCGTTGCCGTTTTTTGTCTGCTGCTGTCGGCGCTTGCCGCCAATGCCGCAGCGGCGCACCACACATACCGCTCTCGCCGATACATTCCTTTTAATCCAGCGCAGTATGACGCGACCGACTACGATGACCCTGAGGTACGCGATCTCGCGCTCGCCGCACTCGGGCACGTACGAGGGTCGGTGGTTGCCGTCGATCCGGCGGACGGACGAATCCTGACCATCGTCGACCAGAGGATGGCCTTTGGCACGGGGTTCGAACCGTGCTCGACGATCAAGCCGGTGATTGCCTTGGCCGGTTTGAAGGAAGGCGCGATCACGCGTGACACGATGATCAAAGTCGGGCGGCGCCGTTATATGGATTTGACCGAAGCGATGGCGCACTCAAACAACGCATACTTTGAAGAAGTTGGAGCGCGATTGGGTTTCGATGTCGTGCACCGCTACGACACCGTCGTCGGCCTCGGTCAGCGGGTTGGCTATAACATCCCCGAAGAGCAGCCGGGCTATTTGCCCTCGCTGCCGCCCAAATTCGGCGGAGTCGCGCGTATGTCGAGTTTCGGCGAGGGAATCCGGATCACCCCGTTCCAGCTTGCCGCGCTGATTTCGGCGTTTGCCAACGGCGGGACCTTTTATTATTTGCAGTACCCGCGGACGCCCGCCGAGAAGGAGAATTTTCAGGCGCGCGTGCGCCAGCAGTTGGACATCGGCGGTTTGCTCCCGGACATCCGCCAGGGCATGCTGGCCGCGGTACAGTACGGCACAGCCAAACGAAGCTACGATCCGGACGGCGAGCAGGATCTGGGCAAGACCGGAACGTGCAATGACGAGAGTGTCGGGGGGCGCTTGGGTTGGTTTGTTTCCTATGCCAATCAGCAACACCCGAAAATCGTGATTGTCGTACTGTTGCATGGAGGCGGACGCACCATCAACGGGCCTTATGCCTCGGAAATTGCCGGCCGAATCTACCGCGGGCTTTATGAGCGTAATTATTTCGCCAACGCCGATACCAATCGCAACTCACCCGCAGCAACCTTGGCCAGCGGCTCCTCGCAGTAGCGGCCAGCCTGGTCACAATCGCAAGCCGAGTCACTCCTCCGCCCCCGTCTTGTGTGGAGTAGGCGCCCCCCCTGTGCTAACTCGGACGTTCGCAGCGCGTGAAGTTTTCACTTCTGGTGGAGTTCAGCTTGGGGGTATTCTCGCCGCGATTCTCTTGCCGGGGAAACAGGGGAGCGCCTGTGCGCAGAGTCAGAGTGATTTCATGGGCAATGATTGCCGGGGCGGCCGCTGCTTGCTTAGGGGTGTCCTATCAGGTTCGCGGCGCGGCCGAGCGCCAGCTTGTTCAGCAAGCGTCGATGGCGCGCGATGAAGCGCGACGGATTCAGCAGCAGGTCGTGCTGTTCACGCCAGAGGTAATTCCCGCACGCCTATCCTTTGTTCGCCTGCTGGGGGGATTCGGAATCGATTCGTCGACGGCTGTGCGGCTGGCCGATTCGGCTCAGTCCGTTTTTGATTTGCGACATTTGCGCGCCGGAAACGAGCTGGCGGTGGGGCGTTCGGTGCTCGGCGAATTGCGCGTTGTGCGTTATCGGATTGATCCCGACCGCATCCTGATGATTTCACGTCGGGGCGATGATTTTCATTCCGAGATCGAGACCATTCCGTCGGAGACGAAGGTCGCCGGCGTGGCGGCACAGATTCGCGATTCGCTCTTCTCAGCCGTCGTCGAAGCGGGCGAAAAGGCCGAACTGGCCATACGCCTCGCGGACATTTTCGGCTGGGACCTAGATTTCTACACCGACCCGCGGCCCGGCGACACGTTCCGAGTGCTGGTCGAGAAAAAGATCCTTGCCAACGGTGAGCAAGCGGCTTACGGGCGAATTCTTGCCGCAGAGTACGACAACGGCGGACGCGCCTACCAGGCCGTACTCTTCCACGATCCGTCGGGCAACGCGGCTTACTACACGCCCGACGGGAAGTCGATGAAGAAAGCGTTCTTGCACTCTCCGCTGAAATTCTCCGCTCCCATCACCTCGCACTTCAGCCTGCACCGTTTCCATCCCATTCTGAAGGAATACCGGCCTCACTTAGGCATCGATTACGGCGCCCCGACGGGCACACCCGTGCAGACGATCGGCGATGGCCGGGTGATTTTTGCAGCGCGCAAAGGCGGCGCGGGTAATCTGATCGAGATTCAGCACACGAACGGATACATGACCTATTACATGCACCTGTCCGAGATCCTGGTGCGTACCGGGCAGCGGGTGGCGCAGGGACAGCGCATCGGACTGGTGGGCATGACGGGGCTGGCGACGGGTCCCCACCTCGATTTTCGGATCGAGCGTTACGGGCAATTCCTGAATTTCGAACGCTTGCCGCTTCCGCCCACCGATCCGGTTTCGAAGGGTGACTGGAACGAGTTCGCTTCGGTGCGCGATCGGGTTCTTGCCGAGATGCCTGCGCTGCCGGGTGCGCAAGGACCTTGACCAACAAACGTGTCCGCAGCAGGCCTGCTCAGGCGAGGCTCGCGAGCTGACTTGAGCGTAAGCCCGGCGGATTCGGGATGCCCAGCAGAAGCCCTGTGGCGAAGACGCCCACGGCACCCTGTCCCCAGAGCTTTTTCGATCCCATCGTTGATGTGTTCACCCGAGACAGCACTTCGCAGCGCGGCGTTTACGCAGTGCAAGAACGGGGACGACTTGTCGAGCGGTGTTTGTGATAAGAACTTGTCGTCTCCGAGGAGGATGAGATGAAGAACCTGACGCGGCGAGAAGTGTTGAAGGCCGGATCCACCACGGCACTTACTGCGATTCTGGCGCCGTTGTCAGGGAATCCGGACGATGAAAAGCGTGGTCGCAACATCAGGCAGGCCGACTTAGCGAAAGCATCGTCCGACGGCATCTGCTTCACAGAAGCGACTGCGCTTGTGGAACTGCTGCGCACAAAAAAGGTATCTGCCGTCGAGGTGATGAGGGCTCACCTGAGCCAGATCGCCCGCGTAAACCCCAAAGTGAATGCGATCGTAACGCTCGCCGAAGAGCAGCAGCTGCTCGCCGAGGCGCAATCAGCAGACGATGCGCTGGCCAGGGGGAAGTGGCTCGGACCCCTACATGGGCTTCCGATCGGTGTGAAGGACCTGCATGCGACCAAGGGCATACGAACGACCTACGGATCTCCGCTCCACAGGGACGACATCCCCAAAGCAGATTGCCTTTTGGTGGAGCGTGAAAAGAAGGCCGGCGGGATCGTCATAGGAAAAACAAACGTGCCGGAGTTCGGCTTGGGATCCCAAACCTTTAACAGCGTCTTCGGGGCCACCCGGAATCCGTACGATCTGACCAAGACATGCGGGGGAAGCACAGGGGGAGGGACGGTAGCCACAGTCTGCGGAATGGTCCCGTTGGCGGACGGGAGTGACTACGGTGGGTCGCTGCGCAATCCGCCGAATTTTTGCAGCGCGGTGGGCCTGCGTCCTTCACCGGGGAGAGTCCCCAATACGCCAGCGAGCCTCGCCTGGCAACCCTTCTCGGTTTTCGGGCCTGTAGCGCGGAATGTAAGAGACTGCGCGTTCTTTCTGAGCGTTCTGGCGGGGCCGGACGAGCGCTTGCCGATTTCCATTGAGCAGCCGGGTAGCCGATTCAGTAAGCGCCTTGAGGGGCGAGACTTTAAGGGAGTGCGCGTGGCGATGTTCCGCGATATGGGGCTGCCGTGGGAATCGGAAGTCAAGGAAGCGGTGAGCGCACAGGCCAAAGTCCTTGAATCAATTGGCTGCGTGGTAGAGGAAGCGGAACCCGATTACCGGGATGCGAATGAATGCTTCCTGGCCTGGCGACATTGGGCGATCGAGTCCCAATTTGGGGATCTGATGGCCACGAAAGCGGATCAACTCAACCAGTACATCCACTGGCACGTGGAGGAAGGTCGGAAACTGAGCGGGCCCTACTTATCCCGCGTGGAGACGAAGCGATCGGCGCTGTATCAACGCGTGTGTAATTTCTTTGAGACCTATGATTTTTTTGTATTGCCGGTGAATCAGGTTTTGCCCTTTGACGTGACGCAACATTATCCGACAGAAATTAATGGAGTGAAGATGGACAACTATCTTTCCTGGATGAAGTCGGCCTGCTATATCACGACGACTGGGAATCCAGCGGCATCCCTGCCATGTGCATTTTCGAAGAACGGGTTGCCAATTGGGATGCAAATCGTGGGACGGAATCATGACGATTGGGGCGTGCTGCAAATGGCGTTTGCTTTTGAGCAGGCGAGAAATCTGGAGAAGAGGACACCGGTCGTATTCCGTTGATTCTCTGCCAAACTATAGCCGAAGTGCTCTAGCCGCTGAGACCCTGCGCATGTTGACGCGGTAGTGTCTTTAGAAATCCGGCCGCCATGCTGGCACCTCGCCCCGGGAAGCGCGGGAAAAGCCCTAATACTTATCGTTCACTCGCTTATTTTGCTGAACGTGAGTAAGATTCACTCGAAGGAGGGGTTTATGTTGCAACAACAGAGTCAGACAGAACCCCGCACGGACCTTGAATGGACGTGTCAGGCCGTTTCTCCTATGGATGAACCGTGCGACGCGACCGCGACGTTTCATTGTCGGATTTGCGGAAGATGGTTTTGTGCCGTACACGCCGAAGATGAATCATGGCACGGCTGTGCTCTTGGCGAAGGAGAGGAGGGTGGGGAGGCATAGCTTCGCGCGGAATCGTCCATTAGCCCGACGCTCGCC
>Ga0187783_10001665_pt1 | contig 16402 bp, 19 predicted proteins | sample 1015_SJ02_MP02_2_FD_132471 | JGI IMG/M metagenome (GOLD analysis project Ga0187783, IMG submission 132471) | Tropical peat soil microbial communities from peatlands in Department of Meta, Colombia - 1015_SJ02_MP02_20_MG | ecosystem: Environmental > Terrestrial > Soil > Wetlands > Peat | place... | reverse complement strand
CCTCGGATTCGAATGGTGTGCACCGCTTCGGCGAACCACTGGAAGTGAAATTCTGGATCAGGCATGAGGAAGCAGTGTCCAAAGCCTGCTTTTCATTCAACATAGTCAATTCCAATTTGCACAATGTCGTTCATGCTTGGGCGCTTTATCCCGATTACCACTTCGGACGAGAAATTGGTGAAACCTTGCTTATATGTAGAATTCCTACGCTCCGGCTCAATGTTGGCCGCTTCCATTTGAGGACGCATCTGACGGGCCCCCCTGGCGGCGAAGTATACGAGAGGCTTGACAGGGTATGTGCATTCGAAGTCGTAAGGACGAATGATTCGATACCATGGGGCTGGCATCCAGAGGCATGTGCCTACCATGAACAGTGGAGTTGGAAACTGGAGAAAGCTGAATCAAGTGGTGTCGAGCTCGCCGCCGACGAGGTTATTTCTTGAACTCAATTCCTTACTCTAACTCGAATCAGGTGGCGCCGACTATTCGCAGGAAGCTGCAGCGGCTGCTGATGCGAGCGCTGCAATTCGTGGGCGGCCGCGAAATCACGCCGGCTCAGCTTTCGGGCCGCAAGATCGCGCCGGCGCAGCTTCCCTTTGATCCCGAGACCCAAGCCTTATGGGAGCGGGTCAAATCGAGCACAATGACAAGCATTGAGCGGATTGATGCACTCCGGGCGTCCGTCGAGTATGTCCATCTAAATTCGATTGCAGGCGATATAGTTGAATGTGGTGTTTGGCGCGGCGGCTCTATGATGGCCGTTGCTCTGACACTGCTACGACTGGGGGAATTCAGGAGACTTTGGCTGTATGATACGTTTTCTGGCATGACACCACCTGGAAGTGATGACGTAGACTTTCAAGGCCGAACCGCAAAGGATCTGCTGGAAGCTGAGAATCCGGTTACCAGCAATATCTGGGCCAAGAGCTCACTGGCAGAGGTTCAGGCCAATCTGGCCAAGACCGGATATCCTTCGGAGCAAATTGAATTCGTTGCAGGGCCTGTTGAGAAGACTATTCCTCGACGAGTGCCTGAATCCATAGCGTTACTCAGGCTCGACACCGACTGGTTCCAATCCACCTCTCATGAACTCTTCTATCTGTGGCCCCGTTTACCAGAGGGAGGAATTCTTATTATTGATGATTATGGGGATTGGGCCGGCGCCAAAAAAGCAGTCGACGAATACTTCGCGCATATGGGACTGCGACCACTCCTCCATCGAGTCGATAACAGCGCAAGACTAGTGATCAAGCGGCAACGCCTTTGCGAGCCAGTCGCTCGCAAACGAGATTAACACACCGGGAAGGTTGTTTTTTTACCACCTATGACGCACCTTCAGATGTCGGAGGCGGTTCAACCTGGATGCAGCGGGTCTTACCGCTTTTGCGGGCAGCCGGTCCTGGCAGGCACTTTTGCCTTGCGCGGGGATGCCTGACGCTCCGGAATTCCAACCGTCGGAGTTCTGCACTCCGGCGATCCCTTCTATTGGGGACTAGTAGAAGAATTTATCGAAGTGCGTCCAGAGTTTCGAGCGTCCACACTAGTATCCGTTTAAATCTCGAATCGGAGGTGAGTTCAACGGCGGCAGCGCTGCGCATGATAGTCCGCAGGATTGGCTACGGAATTCCCATTCCTCCAAAGCGGGCCGTGCCGCCAGTCTCAGTCGTCCGCTTAGTTTATCTCGGGTTAGTTGAGGAGCAAAAGCGCGCCAGTGATGTCGCTGACGCACTGTGAGTTCAGCGGTTCGAACCATCCCGAATTTTGAAGCGTGGATTGTGGTAGAAGGATCGGCACGTCCAACGGACATCATCGAGAATAAGAGAAATGGACGCGTTTGGTTGCTCGGACGGGTAGATAACGCGAGAATTCATGCACAATGCCATGAGCTGGTGGTCCTTTCCGACTACGAGGGGTTGCCGATTTCGATGTTGGAAGGAATGGCCGCGGACATGGTACCAATTTGTCTCGATATGCAGAGTGGAATTCAAGAGGCGTTCCAGCACGGCGTAAATGGGCTAATCGTGAAAGACCGTTGCTGCGAGTGTTCATGGGTGGTCACTACCTTCAGAAGCTCTTCGGATTCGATAATTAAGTCAGAAGCCCGTGTTCGCTTCTTGGGACATATTGCCCAGAACCCGCTCAGCTGAAATGCGCATTGCGATCGTACACGAAAACTTTGGCGCAGGAGCGGCAAGGTGTGCTCAAGACCTGCGGCGCGAGTTTGGTAGCAAGCACGAGGTCTGTTACTTCCCGCGGGCAGATGTTGAAGAAACGACTGAAAGCATTCTTTTGGAGCTGGCCAGGTTTCGACCGGATATAGTCAATTGTCACTCATTTTACGGAGGTTTACCTTATGAATTTCTTGCGATGATTTCAAACCGGTACCCCACGTGTTTTACAGTGCACGATGTGCGGCCAATCGGAACAATGCATCCCATATGTTGGGTTTGTGAGGAGAGTAGGACATGTCGCCGTTGCCCGCTGATTAACAGAAGATGGCGGCAACTGCTGCGGAATCCATATTATCGCGAGCGGAAGCTCAAGCGGAAAACGCACAGTCGATGTTCACCCTACCTGCAACTTGTTGCCCCCAGTCGCTGGATGCTGCAGCGACTCGCAGGGCGTGAGTTGAGGCGATTTCAACTACATCATATTCCGTACGGAATCGATCTGGATTGTTTCAGATATAGGCCAGAGTCTCGATTTGAGTTTGGTCTGCCCTTGGACAGACAAGTAATCCTGTTCTCGGCATGGCATGAATCAAGGCGGCAGGTCGGCTCGAGAAAGGGCTTAGCTGATCTGGCCGAGGCGTTCGTGTCATATGTTATTCCAAACATGCCGGAAGCGCTCCTCGTAGTGGCTGGCGAATCGTTCATTCCTAATCACCCGAACGTCCGGGCGCTGGGAATGGTTCCTGAGGGTCGTCTTCCACAAATGTTCTCGGTCGCTGATGTCTATGTCACCCCTACTTTGGCAGACAATCTGCCGTATACCGTATTGGAAGCGATGAGTTGTGCAGTTCCGGTTATTGCTACGAATGTTGGAGGCATTCCAGAGCAGGTAATACATGGCGAGACCGGCCTTTTGGTGCCTCCCTCGCAACCTGCAAAATTAGGCGCAGCGATCCTCGAAGTGCTATCAGACCCAGCTCGAGCGGCGCTCATGGGGGCGAACGGGCGAAAGCGCGCCGAGGCCATTTACTCAATGACCTCGTCTGTGTATGCGTACGAGCAGCTTTTTCGAAATATGACGAGAGCCGTCTAATACTGACATGAGCTTAGAGCTCGGCGACTCGGAATTAGGCTTGAACTGACTTCATCGTTAGGTGAATTCTATTATAACGTTATTTGCTCTGATTATGGGGTACAGGGGCCCGCGAAGCTCTAGCAATGCAATGCATTGCTTTGCGTAACAGATGACAAGAGCCCGCGGGATTCTCTTCCTGTCACACGACGCTACCAGAACCGGCGCTCCTGTAGTTTTGCTTTCGTTCATAAAGTGGCTCAAAGCGAATACCGATTTTCGCTTCGCAATCCTCTTGCGAGGTGGCGGGCCGCTCGAAAGGGAATTTTCGGCGCTAGGGCCGACTGTCAGTCTTGCGCCGAAAAAACCTTGGATAACATGGCCCGGACGAATTATTTCCCGGTTTTTCCCCGTTGAAGCCTGGGAACAGGCTCGGTTGATTCAAAAGGTCTTCGCCGGACAACATTACGATTTGATCTACTCCAATACTATAACTAACGGCGACGTGCTCCGGTGTCTGGGCAAACATGATCGTCCGACGATAACGCACGTTCACGAGATGGATTACTGGATTCGTCGGAGTGGCAAGGAGAACCTCGCAAAGGTTAAACGCCATACATCTAATTACATCGCAGCGTCTGAGGCAGTTCGGGAACATTTGGTTTCAAACTGCGGGATCTCCCATGACCAAATTAGGGTTATTAAAGAATTTATCGAAACGCTACCGCCGTTACCATCTAACAACGATCGACTGAGAGCGCGGAAGGCGCTTGGAATCCCAGAGCAGGCTTTCGTCATCGGAGCCTGTGGCGCTGAATACTGGCGCAAAGGCAGGGATTTGGTGGTCCATCTATTGGTGGCTCTCAAACGACAAAATATTTCGCACCCGGTGCATTTCGTTTGGGTGGGAGCTTCCGCCACCGACGAACAAAGCTACGAAATGACTTTCGATTTGCGTAAGGCTGGGGTGCATTCCTGTGTGCATTTCACCGGGGAAGTGACAAATGTGTTTGAATGCTACGCGAGTTTTGATGTGTTTGCCTTGTTGTCTAGGAATGATCCATTCCCGCTAGTTTGCCTGGAAGCGGCGGCGATGGGCATTCCTATTTTGTGCTTCAAGGGTGCGGGTGGGATACCCGAATTTGTTGAGGAAGATTGCGGGTTTGTAGTACCCTACCTTGATCTCGATGCCATGGCCGCCAAAGCATCCCTATTCCACCTGAGACCGGAATTAAAGTTGGACTACGGACGCGCCGCGCGTCGCAAAGTAAGTCAAGGCTATACAGTGAATATTATTGCGCCAAAGCTGTTGTCCGTAATCGAGGAGCAAATAAGAGGAAGCAAGTCACTCCTGACGCCGCATTCGCCGGATCGACGAGTCGGTGAGGGCACGAGGATTTGTTGATATAGGTGCGGTACAAGCGCTCATTCCACTCCGGATATGCGAACCACATTTGAGCTTTCCACGACCAAAGAGACGTGTGTTCAAGCCGATGATCAGAGCGCTTGCAATGTATCTCCCACAATTCCATCCCATCCCTGAGAATGATGAGTGGTGGGGTAAGGGCTTCACCGAGTGGACTAATGTGGTCAGAGCTCGTCCGCTGTATAAAGGTCACCATCAGCCGCATCTACCTGCGGATTTAGGGTTCTACGATTTACGGCTGGCAGAAGTGAGGGCAGCTCAAGCCCAGATCGCTAAGGATTATGGTATCCATGGCTTCTGTTATTACCATTATTGGTTCAATGGTAGGCGTATTTTAGAGAGACCGTTTCAGGAAGTGTTCGAAACAGGTGAGCCTGACTTTCCGTTTATGCTTTGTTGGGCAAATGAGAACTGGTCGAGGTTATGGAATGGTGGGGACAAAAGTATTCTATTGCAACAATGCTATAGCGACGAAGATGACCTTAATCACATTCGCGCTCTTATACCTTATTTTAAGGATCCGCGATACGTGCGCGTAAATGGCAAACCTGTATTCGCAATATACAAGTCAACCTCACTTCCAGATGTAAAACGTACTATAAGTGTCTGGCGACGCGAAGCAGAGAAACAAGGACTCGAGTTGTATCTATGTAGGTTCGAGCCATGTGGCACACATGGGGCTCATTATTTATGCGCAGGTTTTGACGCAGCAATTGAATTTCAACCGCAGATACAAAGGGTATCGCAACAAAAAAAGACAAAAACATTAAGAGATGAGCTCAGTATTGACACCATTCGCCGCAGCATCAAATTTAGAGCTCGCAGAATGTACCTCCGGACGTCGAGACAACGAGAAGTTAGAGAAAATGCTCTAGATTATACGCAGCACATAGAGTCATCTATTTCAAGATACAATGAAGTGGAAAATTACAAGCTATATCGATCTGTATGCCCAGGCTGGGACAATACAGCTCGGATGAGAGATGATCCGTTTATCATAGATGGGTCGACCCCGGAGTTGTTTCAGTACTGGGTTCAGGAAGCGCTGAAAGGTTTTAAGATTTATTCGGAGGAAGAAAACATGTTCTTTGTTAATGCATGGAACGAATGGGCCGAGGGTAATCACATGGAACCCTGTCAAAAATGGGGAAGAGCCTATTTAGAAGCATTTAAAAAAGCTCTGAGTTCAGCTAAAATAGACACTTGAGAGAGGGGAGTCTTGACGGATCCATCTGAGGGGTGACGGAAGTCAAGACCCAAAAGTTGCAGCCCATTTGGAACCAGATATTAGCCTCTCAAGCGGATGGACGACATGTCCCGTCGAGAAGGGAGAACGGTGCTGTTTGTTAGTCATAATATGGAATCGATCCTGGAGTTCTGCAGCAGGGGCTTCTTTTGAATTCTGGAAAAAGTGGTCACGTCCGGAAAGTATTATCTGCTTATCTCGCGGAAAAATTATCTGGCAGCAACGTTATCAATCTAAGCGACAAACCTCGGCCTCAGGGATCCCCATGCCAGGTCCGCGTGATCCAAGAACAGATGTCGGACATGAAATCAGTCGGCTGATGTTTAAGACGGTTTTGAGCGGCGATCTACCCAACGCCAAAAAAACAGTACGCCGCCTCGCAACATAAGGTCTATCCATATCTCCCGCACCATCTGAACAGTAGATAATTTACGTCAAGTCGGAGTTAATCCCAGGGAATTCAGTGGGCAATGGTGAGGGCTTTTTCCGTGGACTTTTCGCAAACCAAGATCTCTCTGCGCCGATCGGTTTGGAGTTACAGCAAGGTGCAGCACCTCACGTCGGCTTTGTATAGGTTTGTGAACGGCGTTCCCCCACTCCGCTGGGGAGTTGCCAGAAATTTTTCAAAAAAAAATGGAATTATTTTTTGTGATTACGCTTCTCATCACGATTTCGGTATATACTCCAACATCAGTACCGCTTTAGAAGATATTCTCACTCTTTACAGAGCAGGAATAAACGTAAATCGAATTGACTATTCTGCCGGAATGAACTGGTTTAAGGACGAGGTAGGTAAGGACGTTTATTCAGAATTTTTTGGCAACTTGCGGTCTGGCATTTTGGACATCCCGAAAGGGTTAACATTTAACGCTTTGGATGTTCACAAAGTCTACAAACAGCTACCGCTTCGCGATCTTTTCAAGGCAGCTTCCATCTTATTTTATCCTTCCTCATCTGTAATCAATCTGGCGAACGCTATGATTACATCATCAGGTGTGTCGCCGGAGCGATCAGTCGCTATAGTTTATCGAGGAACTGACAAAGGCTCTGAATTAAGACCAGCGTTGGTCGAAGACTACATAGGGGTCGCCAATGAAATATTGCGGGAACGTGTAGAGGATCTCGACATAGTAGTCCAGACGGAACAAGAGCAAGTACGAGACGAGATATTAGCGAACTTTGGCCGAAGATGCCGGTTTTTTAATGAGCTGCCAGTTACGCGCGGTGGTACCGTAATTCACAAACTCGAATTTGGGGCAGAGATCAGAATGGGCAGGGAGGAGTTTGCCAAGCGGATGATGGCGGCTGCGATTATACTTTCGAGGTGCGCTTACGTAATAACACATACTGGGAATGTTGGATGCTGGATTGCGATATATAGGGGTACATCAAAAAATCTCTATCAATTCGATGCAGACGCACGGTTACAGGCGCCATGAAAAGTGCCTATTTGCACATCCGTCATACAATGCTTCGGAATGGTTCAGCGCAATCGTTCCGGCTAGCCGGCTAGCTGTTCAGATGTCCGGCGGAACTAGAGCGCATCCGCGTGCTTGATGATGGCCTAGATTAACGCATCAGTGCCGCGGGGCCTATCGCTGTGGGCATCGGTTTGGGAGGTAGTGGTTGGAGTTTTTCGCGGTGCGCCGGTGATGGACAGCTACGTAACGTAACAAATCGCATCCTCTTCTTCTATCTCGACGCTCATGGAACGACGATCTACCGCTTCTGGAAGAACTTGATATCATCTTCGACCGCTGCCAAGCGGCTGTGGTGATGATAGACGATTTTCGTGTCCCAGGAGACGGACAAAGCCGGTGATATTACGCGACTAAACACGATAATCGGCAGAGCATCCGGCAATACGTTAGCGTGGGCGCATAGGTCACCGAAGCACACGCTTATTATATGAAAATCTCGATCATTATTCCCTCATATAACCAGGGGGCATTCTTAGGAGAGACGCTGGAATCGGTATTTGCCCAACGGGGCGGGGTAGAGCGGGAAGTGCTGGTGTTCGACGGCGGAAGCACCGATCAGACGCTAGAGGTGCTACGCCGGCACGACGCGCATATAGACTACTGGGAAAGTAGTTCTGACCGTGGACAAACACATGCGATAAATAAGGGTCTCGCCCGGATGCATGGCGATGTGTGGATGTATCTCAACAGCGATGATTTGTTAGTACAAGGAGCTCTAGCGACGATTTCGCGTCTTTTCGCGGACCCTTCGGTCATGTGGGTCAGCGGCTGCTGCGAAACTTTTGACGAGTCGGGAACGATTGGCAGTGTACGACCGGGTCCTGCTGCCACGAAGAAAGATTTTCTGGCTCCCTGGAATCGCCCCTTGCAATATATCTTTCCCTTTTCAGGCGCCTGTTATTTGAGACGTGAGGTCTTCGAGCAACTTGGTTTCCTGGATGAGACCTACAACTATTCAATGGACATGGAATATTATTGCCGCGCTGTTTTCGAGGGAAAGTTTGGCCAAACCATTATAAACGATGTCTTAGCCAAATGGCGGATACATGCCGAGAGCAAGACCGTGAGCCGAGGTATTGCTTATGGGTTTCGGTCCGACGAAATACGAATTGCGCGCACCTATGAGCACTATCTTACGTCTAAAGAAAGGGCTGAAATAGACTCCGAAATCGGGGTGCAACTAAGGTGGTTGCCGATCCGAGAGGCAATGTGGCTGCTCGGCCAAGGACGGCGGAAGGATGCTCTGTTGTTGATCCTTCACGCCGCTCGAGCGTCGCCCGACCTACTTACCTTCCGTCCTTGGTTGGGAGCATTGCGCCGCATCTGCAGTGGCTGTTCATAGCGCTGACTCATGAGAATCACCCCTGGCGCACTGCTACTGCATTTCCGGCAGAAGTTCGGTCACGGACTACGGGTAGCTTGGTTCAGGGACGTGGTGCGACCACGTATTCTGTCGACGGCACCAATCGCGGGCACGACGGACAAGCGCTGCGAGATCCACGTCCTCACGTCGAAAGAGGATTGGATAAATCTAGTTTGGACTCTCAAGTCATTTTATGTGGCGAGCGGCCGGCGGTATGCCCTGTGCATCCATGATGACGGATCGCTTGGTGATGTTGAACTCGTGATATTGAGTAAGCATTTTCCGGATGCCCGGATCATCCGACGTCCGGTGGCCGATGCGAAACTTGCGGAAGTGTTGAGTGCCTTTCCGCGCAGCCTATCATTCCGAAATAGTAACATGCTTGCGCCAAAGGTTTTTGACTTCATTGTCTTTCTTGAGTCGGACCGAATGGCGTTGTTTGACAGCGATCTGCTGTTCTTTGCTGAGCCAACAGCGTTCTTGCAGCGGGTGGAGAATCCAGCGTATCGCTATAACACTTTTAATGCGGACTGCAACGACGTTTATACCGTCGAGCCGACTATGATTCGGCTGCGGACTGGAATTGAACTACTGCCCCGCGTGAATAGCGGGTTTGGTCTTGTCCATCGTGACTCCATTCGCTGGGAGTGGACCGAGGAATTCCTCGCGCTACCTGGGATGCTCGACGGCCATTTCTGGCGAATCGAACAAACCCTCCTCGCATTGTGCAGTTCACGCTTTGGGACAGAGCCACTGCCAGACGAGTACACTCTGCGACTCACTCCCGGCATTGGCACGCATGCCTTTAGGCACTACAACGGCGCCATTCGCCATTTAATGTACGGCGAAGGGATAGCGAGCCTCGTAAGGGATCGTTTTCTTGATCGTCACATGATTGCGGCCTAGCCTCATATCAGATCTAGGGCTTTTGTCCCTCAGCCTGGAAGAGGAAGGCATCCTAATTGATGACCTGCAGCTTTACGGTCTTTGGATGATCGGTTGTAATTTCGTGATTCGAGGGATTTTGGGCTAAGTGTTAGTCGATTAGGATCTCCAATAGCGTATCGTGCGAAGTGGGCTGAGCTTGGAAGTTATTATTTCAAATCTTTGGGTCTCGACTTCATCCGGATTGCTGGAAGAGGTTAAGATTATCGTTTCCCCGAACGAAAGAGAGCGGAGTAGAAGCACGAATTTTACAACATAGTAATCGGTGACTGTTATCACTTACGCGAAATTAAAGAGCCGGTCCGCAAGGTCCTCGACATCGGTGCTAATATCGGGCTCTTCGCGATTGCGGCGCGACTTAATTTTCCGAGCGCGACGATCCACTGCTACGAGCTCAATTGTGCGCTCGAAAAACATCTTTGCCACCCATTGTTCTGCTATCGATACTATACAGGCGGTCGGCTCCAAGAACGCGGTAGTTTCTCTTCGACATAAAAATCGATCGATGGATATTGAAACCAAATTAGACGCAAATGACTCGACCACGCAGATTGCATTCGCGGATGCGGTCGCGAAGCTTGGTGTGGGTGATGTCCTGAAGCTCGATTGCGAGGGCGCGGGCTCTGCATGGAGTACCACCTCTGGGCCAAGCCGAATTCAGCCATCCAATCGGTGGAAAGCGTGTTGCGTAACCTTGGCTTCGACTGAATTACAGTGCGTCCCAGTGGATGGACACTGGGGCTTTGCGTACGGCGAAAAATAAGAAAGTGAACTGAGCGACCGCCTACGCCTCCGAATCATGACACGGCAATGGGTCGATCTTCGGGATAGCTTTGAATGAACCGAGTTCTTATTCCGTCAGACTCGGTCGAGGCAGTGGCCAACCTTGCCAGTGGGTATCGCTGCTTGGGTTTCGATGCGACGGGCGGCCATATAAACTTCGAGCTTGAAACTGGGGATTTCGACTTAATCCATGTACTCTGGCCGGAGGAGTTCACTAGTTGGCGAGTGCCTACGTCCGCTCAGATAGATGAAGTACTGAAACGACTCGACCGATGGATGAAACGCTCCCACCTGATTATCACAGTCAATAATCTGTATCCGCACCGCGCTCCTAACGACCCGCAGTTCCATCGGCTTTATACTGGGTTTTACGAGCGCGCAGCTGTCATCCACCACTTCAGCCACACTTCGAAGGACCGAATTTGTCGCGAGTACCCTTCTATCGCGGGAAAAAATCATATCGTGCGTCTGGGATTCAATTATGAGCGCCTATTGCCCCCTGTTCCGTGCAGCCGTGGACTAGCGCGACGCGGCCTCGGAGTTGCGTCGGATGACATTGCGTTTCTTGTGCTCGGTAGTCTTCGATTTTGGCAGGAAGCCTTGTTGCTACGCCGCGGCTTCGCCCGCGCTCGGGTTGCCAAGAAGCGGCTGTTACTCGTGACTGATTATGTGGAATACGGTCCGTTGTGGCGCCAGCGCTGGCGACGGTGGCAGTGGCGTCGATGGCAGCGGTCCGATGGCGTGCGGTTAGTCGGCGAATGGGTACCAGAGGAGGATTTACCGAATTTGTTTGTGGCGGCAGATGCGGTGATTGTTGTCCGTCAACACTCCTTGACGTCGGGGGTGCCGAGCATGGCAATGACATTTGGTCGGTTTATCATCGCTCCGAACGTGGGATCCACGCCAGAGTTCCTTTCCGGTACTGATAACGCTGTTTACGATCCCAATTCAGCGGAAGACTTGGCCCGCGCGATAGAGCGCGCTGCTGTTGCTGACCGCGACCGCGTGGGACGTGAAAATGCCCGGATTGCTGCCGGCTGGGGTTGGACAGAGATCGTTCGAACCTGTCTTAGTGCGCTCCCCTCGGACTGTCGCACGACTGCTTTCAAAGCAACCTAGGTGAACGTAAAATGTTTGTGTTCGTTGTACCGTTCAAAGCTAGAGCATGCTGTTCCAGCTGGGCCATCGCCACCGAGCTCTGCAACCACGCGATCTGCTCGATGCTTGCCACCTTATCCGACGTCAAAGTTGTTTTAGTTTGTAGCGAACCGCCAGACATTTTACCCTTGGATTCCCGGCTGATTGTTAAATCAGTTGAGCGAGCCGCGCCTCGAAATCGTCAGGAGATGATGGAGGACAAGTACTTAAAAATTAAGGTCGGCCTAACGCTCGCCCGAAAGTTCACTCCTGCATGGGTGATGCGTGCGGATGCTGACGATCTAGTTAGCCGGCGACTGGTTCCATTTGTGGAGAAACAACGGCCGCAGGGAGCGTGGTATTCCGAGATCGGCTGGTTTCATCCTTATGGTTCTCGACGGGTTGTTAGACAGCGGAATTTTCATCTGGCATGTGGTACCTCTTGTGCCACATATGTATCACCTTCTGAATTGCCCGATTCAATGGAACAGCCTTCGGAAGACTGTTACCTGCTTACGCAGGGCCATAACGTAATTGTCGACTTTCTGAGGAGATCAGGCGTGCCCACGAATCCCGTTCCATTTCCGACGACGGTCTATGTGCTCGAATCTGGAGAAAACTGGTCAGGACATTGGCTAAAGGAGTTACGTAGCAAGCGCCTCCATCTTCGCCATGCCATAAACAGTAGACTCATTACTCAGTCGATTCGCGACGAGTTTGGATTGTATACTGCACGTGCTGTGTGGTGAGCCGAATCCAAAAACAGTGAATGCTTCAGCGATACTTGAAGCAGTCAAAGCGAACAGCGTTGCAACGTCTTTTGATCATTAGCGTAAGTTGGGTTGAAAATGGGCTTTGTCCAAGGCCGAGGCCGGGTGCAATGATTTCTCCCTACGAGCGTGCATGCCGACAAGTTAGCGGCTTTTTGCCACGAGAGCCAAAAACTAACCGGAGATTCGCGGGTTGGATAACGCCTCAAGAACGCTCGACGAATGGCTGAAAAACACAATTCCCGATTCTGGTTCTCTCCAACAAAGACCCCTCGTGCTTTAGCGTCGCTGATTGGCGATTCCATACCGCTTCGGACCTACCAGCGCTTAGTTCTCAGGGAGATCCTGGGTCTTGTTTATCATGTAGTCTCTACACAGCCGGGCCCTCACGTCCAACACCTGTACGCAAACAAGACACCCGCAATGTTTGAGAGCGATCTTCGATATTTGACAGGGAATTTCGAATTACCTGCCTACGATGAGTTGTTCGGGCAAGCGGTTCGGTTACCGCGTAAAGATCGCTTAGCCGCCTTCGTCAGTTTCGATGACGGCCTCGCCGAGTGCGGCTCTGTGGTTCAGCCGCTTCTCATAAAACACCGGGTACCGTGCATTTTCTTCCTTATCACTGATTGCATTGACAATCGGCACCTGATGTATCGTCACAAGATCTCTCTTTGCATCAGCAAGCTCATGGAGCTGCCTGAGCCGGAGGTGGAACCAAAGTTGGCTGGGCTTTCCTCTCTTTTTTTGTCGGCAAAGCTCTCTAGATCCGATGTGATTCAAAAGGCGCTGTCGTTAGTGGAAAAGGACCGGCAGCAGATTGACCGCGCCTGCGACGCGCTAGAAATAGATTGCCAGGCATATCTCAAAGAAAGCAAACCGTACCTGACACAATCGCAGATCAAGTCTCTCGTGCGTAATGGCTTCAAAATCGGAGCTCACTCTCAAAAACACTCGTTCCTCGCCGACTTGACTCCGTCCGAGATCGAAACCGAGATCGTGGCATCCTGCCATGCCATCAAGGACATCACCGGCGATAGCGAGGTGCCTTTTGCCTTCCCTTTTTCCGGGGCAGGAGTCGAGCGCTCGTTCTTACATTCCTTGAAGCAAAAGCACTCCGTCATCGGCCCCATGTTCGATGCACGCGGCATCGCCGTTCACGAGCCCTTTGTGTTTAACCGGCTCACGGTCGATTCCCCGAGCGCAAATGGACCGTCAAGGTCCAATATCCCTCTCCTCCTGCACAAGGAATATCGCTCAGTTTTTTTTGCCGACCTCAAGGGAAAGATGCGACAATTCTTCTCCACCTGAGCGTCATCGCGAGGAAGTCATGTCGCTAAAACAACTCGGCCGATGGCTCTTGCGCTCAACGAATGCAATAAGCCGTGCGTGGCTCAGCAGTGCTGGTGCTTGGGTTGGCTTACAAGCCAAACATCGCCGGGGTTCGCGAAAGCCCGCACCGAGGTGATCGAGAGACTGCGTGCACTCGGCGCGAATGTCGACTATAACGATCCGCACGTGCCCCATACTCGCAAGATGCGCCAGCATGACCTCAAGCTTGCCAGCATCTCGCTAAGCCCTGAGTCGTTGCAGAAATACGACTCGCTTCATCATTACGAACCAGAGCGCCTACGAATGGTAACTGATCGCCGACAACGCCCGGCTCATTGTCGATACCCGCAACGCCTTGGTCGGAGTTGAGGGCTGCCGCATATGGATCCATTAGTTTCCATTCTGATCCCGTGTTACAATGCTAGCCTATGGATTGCCGAGTGCATCCGTAGCGCCCTCGACCAGACTTACCACCATAAAGAAATTGTGGTCGTCGACGACGGGTCCACCGACGACAGCTTGGAAATCGTTCGCGGCTTCGGCGGCCGCATCCGCGTCGAATCGGGCCCCAACCGCGGCGGCAATGTCGCCCGCAATCGCCTCATACAGCTTAGCCAGGGTAACTGGTTGTCCTTCCTGGATGCCGACGATTTTCTGCTGCCTGAAAAAATCCAGCGGCAAATGGCCGTCGTTTTGAGCAATCCTAGTGTCGATGTCGTCTATTCACCCACTATGGAATTCATCGAGAAAGCTGGCCAGATGTTGCACTTTCCCGTTGAGGACGACGACCTCTACGCCAACTACATACGCTGGAGCCCGTTTTCGACTATTGCCCCCCTGTGGAGGAAGTCAGCCATCCTGGACGTGGGCGGCTGGAAGGCGGATCAGCCCGCCTGCCAGGAGCATGAGCTCCTCTTGCGTCTTATGATGGCTGGGAAGGAATTCGGATTTTGCCCCGACGCCTTGTCCGTTTACCGAAAAGCCGGTAGTCAAACGGTGTCCGGGCGCTCGCCCCTCAAGACCTTGATGTTAAAGATGGAATTGACGGACAGGATGGAGGCTCACCTGATAGCGAGCGGCAAGCTGAACGCCGTGCGGAGCCAAGCCCTTGCCCAGGCCCGCTTCGAGACCGCTCGTAAAGCCTACCGCTGGGACCGACAGTATGCCAATGAGATGATGGCCAGGGCCGGGAGGGTTCCTCTATCCGCAATCAAGCATGTGGACCGCCGCTATCGCTTGGCTCTTGGTGTCTTTGGCTTTGAGTTTGCCGAGAGATTGGCCACGATGCGCAGGCTGATGCTCAAGAAAAGGCGATAGCGTGGCCGCGCTGACTGTTTCAGGTTACGGAAGATCGTATGGCCCGTTCAGGATGCTTCCTTCTATAATTCCAACATTGGATCGAGCAGGTGGTCGAGAGCGCGCTAGCCGAAACCCATCACCGTGATCGATGATTGACTCATCGATCGCAGAGCTTCCAAACAGCCGAAAGATTATCCGCAGCGATGCGAAAACGGGTTTTGGGCGTTCCGTTTCCGGGGCGCAATTACGTGTCATGAGCCGAGCGCCAAATTTCTCTATTATCATCCCGACTCACAATCGGTTAGACTTTCTCAAGCAAGCTCTTAGCTCGATTTGGGCTCAAACCGCCGACAACTATGAAATAATAATAGTGAATGATGGTTCGACCGATGGGACGGAAGAATGGCTCGCTACACAACGCAAACGCGTGCGGACATTCACGCAGGCCAATCGTGGTCCGGGCGCGGCGCGCAATCTGGGGGCCCACCACGCTCATGGCACATATCTAGCTTTCCTTGACAGCGATGACCTATGGTTTCCTTGGTCGCTGGAAGTCTACCAGAATGTGATCCATGAAAACTGTGAGCCATCATTCGTTGCTGGCAAACCATTTATTTTTACGGACAACAATGTACTAAGTAAGGTTGTCCCTGCTATGGCACGGACTGAACGGTTTTCCAATTACTTGGCATCGGGTGATCAGTGGCGTTGGTGGGGCGCCTCGTCTTTCGTCATTCGTCGTGACCGATTTGTAGCGGTCGGTGGATTTACGGACGAATGGATAAACGGGGAGGATGCCGATCTTGCGCTAAGGTTGGGCGAGGCCGCAGGTTTCGTTCAAATCACTGCGCCCTCAACGTTTGCATATCGAGATCACGTTGATAGCGCCATAAATGATATGAAGCGCACGCTGGCAGGCGCTTGGTCCAAACTCCACGCTGAGCGGGAAGGGCGGTATCCCGGCGGACGTAGGCGGGCCGCGGAACGGCGTCGGATTCTGACTCGGCACATTCGCCCGGTAACGCTTGGTTGTTTGCGAGAAGGCTTTCGGCGCGATGCGTGGGCATTGTACGCATCGACATTTGCGTGGAACGCGTCGGCCGGTAGATTGAAATATCTTGCAGCTTTTCCCTTTTTTGCAATAGCAGAAGTGTTCCGTACCTCCAAAATTGCTGGATCGATAAGAGCGTGATCGCTTGGCGTGACAATCTGATCAACTGCATCATTCGCTACCCAGGTGCAATCGCAATTCGATTTCGGGTTGTCCGTTTGCGATTGCTAGGTGTCCGCGTTGGTCGGCATTGTTGGATCCGCCGAATTCACGTCCCAAGAAATCCTTGGGACATTGTGATTTCCGACGGAGCTGCCTTAGATGAT
>Ga0187783_10001664_pt1 | contig 16406 bp, 13 predicted proteins | sample 1015_SJ02_MP02_2_FD_132471 | JGI IMG/M metagenome (GOLD analysis project Ga0187783, IMG submission 132471) | Tropical peat soil microbial communities from peatlands in Department of Meta, Colombia - 1015_SJ02_MP02_20_MG | ecosystem: Environmental > Terrestrial > Soil > Wetlands > Peat | place... | reverse complement strand
GATCGTCGGCAATCAGCACTCGGTACTTGCCCATGAGATCCTCCAGCGACCCTGCTTGGATCGATCGCTCCTGGATCCCCCGCGCGTCAAGCTCCGCTCAACGTCCGATGAAATTCGAGTGTGGTTGGGTTACGGGGGTGTTGATTACGGTAATCTGGACGTCCGGGCGCATCGCCGTTTTCTCGATTCGTCAAAGAGTTACCTTGGGCTACCGCGGGCCCAGAATAGCAGTGCCAAAAATCGGTCACAATTGGATCGCGGTCGGCCTGACGTCGACCTTTGGGCTCTGGTGACGTGGCCCCGCGCTATCAATTTTGACAATTGCGATCCCAAAGCCTGCGTGCTTGGTTTGTTAGGATCCAGGGCACAGCGGCGGATCAAGTTTTGGCACCCAAGACATCAAGCGTCCAAAATCGAGGCAGCGTCCGACATGTCGGCCGCCGGAAACCGGGCGAGTTGAGCAGGAGCGCGATGATCATAGGCTTACACGGTCCCGCGCCGGACAGGCGGGGGTCGTATCGGTCGAGTGACAAACCTTGCGCGGGCTTGCCCGTCAGCGGCGTCTTGCGGCGGGAACGTGTCTTGGACCGCCGCAGCCGCCGTGGTCCATGAGGTGATCGCGACTTCAGATCAGCTCGTCCGCATCCGGGGAGTTTGATAACGGCCACGGAACGACTCGAGGTTTGTTTGATTTTCCCACCCGCAACCAGGCTGTTGCCCCTGGCTATTAGGTCCCCAGGTCTTCGACAGGGGCTCAATTACGCGATCATGTCGATTCAGGCAAAGGATCAATCCCAGTGGATCAGCGACTGGACCGTGCCGCTAAATGTGAGCATCGCAGGCTTGACGGCCCGATCAGCGCGGTCTGTGGGTGCGCGACAGGCGACGCTTAATCCATTCATATCATATGGCTATTTCTGGTGACGGTTCGGAAGTCACGGTGTTGGTCATCGCTGAAATTCAGCCTATAACCGATCATCAAGGCCAAGCAGGGGGTTCAAATGAATGCCCCGACGGAAGCGGATGAGCCGACGAGCGATGAGATCCGCGCCGCGCTCGACCGTGTCACCGCCAGCGATGTGTTCCGTCAGTCGCCGCAGCTGACCGCGTTTCTGCGATTTGTGGTCGACACCAGTCTGCGAGGCGAAAGCGACAGCATCAAGGGATATACCATCGCGGTCATGGCGCTCGGGCGTTCAGATGATTTCGATCCCCAGAACGATCCGATTGTTCGCACCGAAGCCGGACGGCTGCGACGGGCACTGGCCCGCTATTACGTCGGGTCGGGCGCGACCGACCCGGTCATCATTGATATTCCGCTCGGCGGCTATGTTCCGACATTCCGCCGCCGGCTGATCGATGCGTCGGCGCTGGCGCTGAGCCCGTCACACCAAGCACCTTTCGCAGGTTTTTTGCCAGATTTGAGCCGATGGCACACCGATATTCGTCGCGCTGCCTTGGTATTACTCCCGGCCGCCGCATTGGCGCTGCTCGGTATCGCGGTATTGTTCACGACCGTTTGGTCAACTCGCTCGCCTACAGACCAGCAATTGATGGCGGCCTTCCGCGCCGGCCATGGCCTGCCGGTCGTGGTGGTTCAGTCCGCCGAGACGATCGGAACGCCGACAGCGTCGACGGTTGCACCTGATCGGCTAATGCGCAAACTGCGCGACGCGTTGGCGCGGTTCGACGAAATCCACGTCCCCTCCGAGCAGCCCGCACCAGGTGCCAGATCAGCCGGCATCGCGCCCAGATTATGGACGCAAGCAGCGACCCACGAGTATCGGCTCGCCGAGACCGCCGATTATGAGCCCGACGGCACCACAGACTTGGCCTTTACATTGCTCGATGTGGCCGACGGCATCATTGTCTGGTCACGGAACTTCCGCGGCATCGAGGGCGCCCAGGATCCAGACACGGCCGAAGACGCCATTGTGCGTGCCGTGGATACCAGCATCGCCCAACCGTTGGGCGTCATCCACGCTCACGAACACGGAAAAGCTGACCTCGACCCGCGCTATGCCTGCCTGCTCGACGCGCTCGAATATTGGCAAGGATTCGATGTGACGCTTCACGGTCGCATTCGCGGCTGCCTCGAGCATATGACTGAACTCGATCCGACCTTTGCCGAGGGATTTATGGCGCTCGAGGCGGTTTATTCCCGAGAATATTACAACGACTTGGGAAGTCCCGCGGACCCACCGCCGCTGGATCGCGCCTTGAAAGCCGCGCAGCGCGCAATCTCGTTGAAGCCGCAAAGCGCGTGGGCCCATACTGCGCTTGCGAGCGCCTACTATGCAAAGGGAGAAATCGCAGCCGGCTTGGCTGAAGGCGAGACCGCGTTATCGCTCAACCCGCTCGACCCGTTCGTTATCATTAGCTACGGCATTCGGCTGGTCGAGGCAGGACAGATCAACAAGGGAGAGGCGTTGCTTGGACAGGCGACGGCCGGCAACATAGTCATAAACCCCAGTTTCATGGACTTTTCCATGTTTCTTATCGCTTATTTGAGAGGCGATTATGAGGCGGCGTCCCGCTACGCCAATTTGAGCTTAAGTGATCGCCATCAACTCGGCATCGTTGCGCGCGCCCTCGCGGCTGCTGCCAAGGGGGACCGACAGCGGGCTGTGCTGATGAGGGAGCTCCTTGTCAGGCTCTACCCGGAGTATGGCGGTGACCCGCACCGAGCCATCGCAAAATTCATTCCTTCGACCGAGATTGTAAACCGCTTGGCACGTGATCTGACTGAGATCCGTGCGATGCACTGATGGCCGGTCTGGGTGGGCCGTCGTCAGCGCGAATAGGCGCTTCGGTTTTCGCCGCTACGCGGCATTCGGCTCCCCACCCCGCCCCCGTCGAGGATCAACCGGGATCGATGTCACCTGCCGGCCAGTCTCGTCCGTCACCTCGATCGTCCACTCGCCCCAGTAGCTATCGCCCGGATCGTTCCACAGATCGGAGGCGATCAACTCGGCCTCCTCGCGCGCCGACTTGTCGTCCGGCAACTCCAGTCCGCCGGCGTCGGAACAGACCCGCTTTCCATTGGTAAAGTAGAAGTCATAGTGAGGCATTGTCTCCGACCCTCCGTTGAAGGCCGCCCGGATCACACTCCTAACCGGAGGATGCTTACTTCCTTCAATCGCGTCGTTCGTTGCCGTCAGATGCGCCGGTCGGGTTCCGCAATCGACTCACAGCAGCCTCTTCAGATGTGATTTGCGATCTCCGACCTGGGAGTTCGCTCAATTGAGCGCGGTGATGGACGGCTCGTCGGCGTTTTGTGTCATGCAGCGACCCGCAAGCCCTCTGAGCGAAGGGTCCGTACCCACCCCGACAATCGACTCGCAACCGATCGGTAGGTTTGCCGGCTCGATATTTCGGGGAACCTCGATCGGGGTCGGCCTGACGGCGACGTTTCTACGGTCGCGGATAGTGACCTCCGGCAGGTCAACGTTCTTGGCCACAATCGTCGTGTTGGTCAACGGATCGCTGCGGTACAGGGTCCTGCCTTCGCGATCTCGATAGACGATGGCGGCTTCGTGCAGACCCACGATTTCGACGGCGACGACCGTGGTTCGGTCACGTTGCGGCTTGGACGCCAGCAGCCGTTGAGCCTTGTGTGAGCGCTCGACACGGTTCATCGACGTTACTGCGTCTGTCTGGATTGCCCAGCCGAACATATCCGGACCCGCTCCGACGAGCAGGTTAAAGTGATCCAGCACTAGCACGATTACGAGGGCAGCAAGAATCTGCGAACCCAAGCCACCCATCGAGCACCTCCAGATTGGAACCGAGTCCCGTTCGGATCCGTAAATTCAAGTATCTCGGATCCGGTTGACATTGGCTATCTGTCAAGATTTACAGGCATGAGACAGCCTGTGGGATCGGATCGCCATCAGGCGGTTTGCCGGGTGCGGCAAATAACGACGATCACCGTCGACGTGCGCCGCCTGCACACCGACGACCAAATCAGGGGCCTCCGGGTTGAAGCGAACCTTCGGGTTCCTTGCCGCCCCCGACGCCCGTTCTCCTTTGTGCCGCGTAGGGGGTTTTTCGTCCGTCGCAACCCGAGTGGGGTCGAACCGACTGCCGGCGTACCGGCCCCCGCAACGACCGGCCCTCGAGCAGGGTACTTGCAATCGGCAAACGTCGCGGTCGACCGGATCGAGTCGCTGCCGCACGCCATCTGGGGAATGCTCGACATCCCGCTGATCGCTGTGGCGCCGGACCATCGATTTCGGCCCACCGGCCATGCGCGACAACCGCATTGGCTCAACTCCAGGCCGCCTGGTCGCGCTGGCCTCAATCAATGAGAGGTGGTTGAGCATCAAGCCCCTGTGCGCTCGCTGTCGGCTCTCGGATCTTCGGCCATCTCGGCTCCGCCCTGGGGGGCCCCTCAAAGGCGAATCCAGCCTCTTCGTGCACCGCACCGAGGAAAAAAATCCGGCGACGCTCCTGACGCTCATCAACGATTCAAAAATTTTAGTTTGGTTGCTTTATTTTTTCCCGACTCAGTTATGTTGCTCCCCATCGAGGCAACCAGACAACAAGACAGGTGCAGGCTGATGCTGCCTGGAATTCGGCTCGTCGTGTTTGCAGTCCTGGCAACGATCGTGATTGCCATTGTGAGCTTTGCCATGGCGGCCAGCCTGAGAATGGCGCGCGCAACCTCGGCGAACATCGAGGCTTCGCTCGGACCCACAGCAGAACGCAGGTTCGACGATCAGTCGGCGTGGATGCGCGCGAAGCGAGCGAGCTTCGGTCAAACTCAGAACACGACCGCTTACCGCCGCGACCGACCGGCGGCCGACGAACCCGTTAGACTTGTCGCGATTGCTGTTTCCGACGAAGCCTCACCGCGCCACGCTATAGAGCACGTGGCACCGTCCGCAGCCTTGATACCGGCCATTGCGGTCACGCTGAGGCAATCGGCCGGTGAGAGCGTAGCTGACCCGCCCGTCACCGTTGGGGCCGATCGCAATCCGTCCGTGATGTCAGCCGACTGGATCGCTGCTGGCCCCGCGGATCGTGGTGTCGAGACGACCACCATACAGATCCCGGTTGGCGAGCGATCGGCCGAATCGATTGGACCGACGGACCACGCTATCACCTCGAACCAAACGAGACGCGCGGCGAACCTTACAATCGCGCTGGTAGGGCCGGACACGGATCGAGGCTCCGATCCCGGAGTGCCGAGCGCCCCAGCAGCACCGCCCGCACCGGCAGATGCTGCGACCGCGCAGACCCCGCTTCAAGCGACGGCGGTGGCGCCGGTTGGGGAGCTCCATCCGCACCCCATCGCAAAATCACATACCCGCAACCGGTCCGATCTCCGACACGCTCACAAACGGAGAACCCGCAACATCGTATCTGCGGACGCCAGGGATACAGTCACATTGCCCCGGCCTGGCGGAACGTCTGAACTACGCCAATCAGTCTGGCCAGTCTGGCATCCGAACAAGCCCTGATCTGCAGCCGCGGGTGATCGGCGGCTCGCGGACCGCCAATCTTGTCATCTAACCCGCAGGGCCGACCCCTCGGGCCCAAGCCCGGTGTCCGGCTGCATTGAGGGTTAACCAATCACCGACCGTGGACATCTCAGCGGCGGCCGGTCTGATACCGTGCATGAGCGAATGCATTCTCCTCCCTGTTCCCATGGTCATCGCCGAACACATCTGGGCTGCGCATTTCAGACGTTCATGACGTTGGTATGCCGTGATATCTGCTCGGTCTGCGCAACGATGAGCGGAGCAGAGGCGTGCTGCGCCTACTCCGGCCTACCGGCGAACTTCGCGGTTGACGAGGTCCGGCAGTTGAGCCATTTGAGGACATCCTTCGGTTATCGTCGGGTGACCGCGGTCACGCCATTCAAGCCGTGTCTGTGTAATCAGCCGTGGGAATTACAGGATCAAAAGGTCCAAAGACAGGACGATGTGCAGCTGCAATAGCACTCAACCGACCAGGCCGTCTGTGGGGGCCACGGGCGCCTGATTTCGAGGCTCCCTGTGGTCGCGCGGGCGGCTGATCACGAGGTGAGCCATGAACATTCGCGCCGTGGCAACAGCCGTCACCACGTGCCCGCTTGGTCTCGGCGAACGCGACGCTCTGCCGAATTTCTATAACGTTGCGGTTTTCATTGGACCCGCCGCGGCGCTTGTGGTTGTGGGCCATGGGGCGGGCGAAATGCTGGCACCGCTCGCTGGGCTGGGCACCGCTCCAATAACGCTTGATGTTTCCGGGCTCCCGGAATTCGTCCTGCGAACGACACTGCGAATGTATGCGGCGATCGTCGCCTCGCTCATCTTTACCTTTGTGGTCGCGACGTTGGCGACAAAGAGCCGCAAAGCCGAACTCGTCATCATTCCGGCATTCGACATCCTGCAATCGGTGCACGTGCTGGGCTTCCTGACCTTCGCGGTGGGTTTCTTCTTGCGAATGTCTCCAGGCAGTCAGCTCGGCGCCCGGGACTCGGCGCGTACGTCGCCGATGCGATGGAAGCCGCCGACTATCCCCGCGTCGTTCTGGGGATCGCCGTGATGTCGGTCTTCGTCGTAATCGGCTGCTTTGGCGGCCGCTCTATACTTTCGCCGAGCGCCGATCGCGACTCGACTGAGCAGGAGATTGTCCATGGACGCCATGCTCGCGACGCCTCTGGTCATCGTCAACGGCATTCGTCACCTCTATCACAAGGGTGGTGGCGCAGGCGATTTCCTGATCCTCAGCGACATCAATCTCACATTGAACAACAATGAGATCGTCGCGCTGCTGGGTCGGTCAGGCTGCGGCAAGTCAACGCTCTTGCGCATCATCGGCGGACTCATGGTCCCGACCGGGGGGCAGGTGAAAATCGCCGGTATGCCGGTCGTCGGTCCAGCCGATCAAGTCGCAATGGTGTTCCAGAATTTCGCGCTTTTCCCTTGGCTCACGGTCCTCGAGAACGTCGAGATCGGCCTTGAGGCAAAAGGTATCGGGCCGGAGGAGCGTCACAAGCGTGCTCTCGCCGCGATCGACCTCATTGGCCTCGACGGATTCGAAAGTGCCTATCCCAAGGAACTGTCGGGCGGCATGCGGCAACGGGTTGGCCTCGCGAGAGCACTCGTCGTCCATCCGAAGGTCTTGCTGATGGATGAGCCATTCTCGGCGCTCGATGTGCTGACCGCCGAAACGCTGCGTACCGACCTGCTCGACCTTTGGTGTGAAGGGCGTATGCCGATTTCTTCGATTCTCATGGTCACCCACAATATCGAAGAAGCTGTCCTGATGAGCGACCGTATTCTGGTGCTTTCCTCCAACCCAGGGCGGATCGTGGCCGATATCAAGGTCACTCTGCCCCAGCCCCGCAGCCGCCTGGATCCAAGTTTCCGTCAACTGGTCGACGACATCTACGCAAGGATGACCGAAAAGCCGGCAGACCGTCCCTCGCGCGAGGGCATTTTCCCAGGTACCGGAATTTCCATGGTGCTGCGGCGCGTTTCTTCCAACGTGTTGTCCGGCTTGATGGAAACATTAGCCGCGGAGCCATATAACGGTCGCGCCGATCTCCCGCTTCTGGCGGCCAATCTTCAGATGGAAGTCGATGATCTATTTCCTATCCTTGAGACTTTACAGCTCCTCAGGTTTGCTGAAATCGAAAACGCCGACGTTCGATTGACCGATACCGGAAAGCGTTTCGTCAAGGCGGAGGTCGATGAGCGCAAAAAGCTGTTTGCGCAGCACCTCGTGACTTACGTGCCGCTCGCCGCGCACATCAAGCGTGTTCTCGATGAGCGTGCCACCCATCGAGCGCCGGCAAGCCGATTCCGTGACGAATTGGAAGACCACATGTCCGAAGACGATGCTGACACGACTTTGCGTGCTGTCATCTCGTGGGCGCGCTACGGGGAAGTCTTCGCCTATGACGAGTCTGAGGGCGTATTCAGCCTCGACAATCCGAGCTGACCGAGCCGAGAAACCGTTTAATCATCGATCTCCCCAGGACGAGATCGCACTGGAAGCGGCTGATATGGGGCTCCTCGATGGCAGTGATGAGTGACCCGAGAGCACGGTTGAGCCGGCGCGACGAGATGGCGAAGGCCATTGCGCCCTTCGTGCACCCGTTCCGGCAGATGTCTTGCCGCGGACAGGTTGGACCTCATCGCTGCCCGCAAGCGCAATTAGCTATTGCGGACGCTGCGGGACCTCGCACACGAGATTTCTCCCCAACCAAGCGGGGGTTCCGCCCCTATCCCGACATTTCTGGTTCTTGTTGACCAGGATCATTACTGTCAAGGCGACGATAATCACGCCAACAAACGCCAGAAACTGGTTCGTGCTCATGCGGGGTTAGTCGGAAGCGCTGCGCGCGAAGTTCAAACGGTGCGCGTATAATCGCAGGACGGAGCAGATGGCACACGCAAAAAGTTAGACGCGCTTTTGCGTGATGAGTCGTGCTGTTCGGTGCGTCGTACCAGGTGATTCCCAGTATTTCGCCAACGGGGGGTACCGATCGCTACGCCGCGTTACGACTGTCCGAACGGTCACACATGACTTCGCGGGTGGGATCGATCTCGCGTCGCATCGACGCATCGGCGCACGGCCGCCCGCCAGTGCTGCAATCCATCGGCCCCTCTAAATACGCTCGCAGGCGCCACCTCCACGAGAAATCCGCCGCGTGATCTGCACGTTCCCTCATCAAGGACGTGAAGCACACCCCATCCGCCGGCCGCCAGCGCCGCCACACATCCAAGCAAGACCAAAATACGCATCGGCAGCCTCCATGTCCGATACGACATTCCTCACCACGTCACCGATCCAAAACGCGGTCACACTGCCCCCTCCCACTCCACGCCGGATGCGCCGGCGCGCCGACCGAAGCCTCGCTGATGATGGACCGCCGCCCGCCGTCCCACCTGCCAAGCCCGTAAAAGGCATCGACAACATTCCCACAACACGCAATGGCGAAGGTGGGCTGTCGCCGGTCTGATTCATCGGGATGGTACGCCGAGATGCACAAAGAGAGCCTGCGACCGAACGTCGTTCGGCAACCTGCCTGCGCATTCGACCACAGATCGGGCCACGCACGCAAGGATCCGGCCGCTGGCGATGACACACCCCGGAGAGGATGGAACACGGTTCCTTGTCTTGAAATGTGGTCACCGCGCAGCGCCTAGTCGGCGCAAGGCACTGGGCGGATCAGCCAGGTTGGGGTCGAGCTCGGCCGCCCGGCGGAAATCCGCAATCGCCTTGTCGCGGTCGCCGAGCTTCTCATAGACCCGGGCGCGGCAATTGAACGCGCTCGCGTGCTTCGGGTCGTGCTCGATCGCCTTGTCGGCGTCGGCCAGCGCTTCGCGTTCTCGCCCGATCTGGTGATACGCCCAGCCACGGTTGCTGTACGCCGCCGCGTCATTCGGCCCGAGCTCGACGGCCCTGGTAAAATCGAAGATCGCGCCTCCGAAGTCGTGCTGGCCGCTCCGCGCCAAACCTCGGTTGTTGTGTGCACTGGCATTATCGGGGTCGATGCGTAAGGCCTGATCGAAGTCAGCAATCGCGCGATCGAATTCGCCCTTGCGACGCCACAGAATCCCCCGATTGACATAAGCAAGCGTCAGGCGTGGATTGAGCCGCAATGCCTGATTGTAGTCGGCCAGAGCGCGGACCGGATCACCCATGTCGTCATAGGCGTTGCCGCGATTGTTGAAGGCGCTGGCCAGGCCGGGATCGATCTTAACGGCGCGATCGAAATCGGCGATCGCACGATCGTATTGACCGCGATCATACCAGATCAAACCGCGATCTCCGTAGAAATCGGCCCTCGTGACGTCGCTGTGAATGGCCCGATCGAAATCGGCCAACGCGCGATCGAGCGCGCCTCTACGTCGCCACATGATGCCGCGGTTGTGGAACGCGGCGGCATTGTTGGGATCGATACGGATCGCCTGATCATAGTCTGCTAGAGCCAGGTCGAGCTTCCCTTTGTCATCCCAAACATTGCCGCGGTCGCTGTAGACACCCGGATTCGCCGGATCGAGCCGGATTACCTGGTTGAAATCGGCGATCGCGCTATCAAGGTCGCCGCTCGCATAGGAGCGCCGACCACGCTCGCTGTAGAACTTGGCACCGTTCAAGCCAACACGGATCGCCTGATCGTAGTCGGCTAACAGCCGGTCAGGATGAAGTTTGTCACGCCCATGACGGGCGCGATCTCCGGCAATCCGCGCGGTGCCGCGATCGAGGCTGAGAAGGGCATGATCAGTTTTGTTCTGCGCGGAGTCCGGCTCAGCGAAACCAAGCGCGACGGTTTCGCGGCCTTGCGGCGTTGCCTCGCCCTCAAGCAGGAGTCGGAGAGGCGAAGTCGGATCGGTACTAATCCCACTGATGGTGCCGGGGAAAGGGACCAGGGTGGTCGCGATCCTCGGATCGGCTGCCGGATTCTGGCGTTCATCATGCGCGAGGAGGGCCCGGCCGGCAGAATCTCGCACCGGCTCGCCGTTCGCCCGCACCGCCGTGTTCGGCCTCGGCCCGGGCTTAGAGGCCTGGCTGGTGCGGCCGTTGCCGGGGTCGTCGGAATTTCCCTCCCGCGAGTTTGCCACGGGAAACGCACCGCCTCGTGGTTCCGTCACGCCCGATTGGCCGGACTGCTTGGCGGCTTCGGCAGCCTTCTCGACCGCAGTCCGGATCAAAAGATTGATGCGCTGCTGCACGCGCCCAGCAATGACGCCGGTCGTGACCGCGCGCAGCCTGCGCAGGAGACCAATATCCTCGCTCGTGTCGATGATTTGTTCAAGGCCTGATCGGATCAGCGCGGATTCGCTCGCCTGCGGATTGTTTTGGAGCAACGCCCACATCGCCAGCGGATCATCGGTGGTCGCCTCCACTGGCAGGCTCGACATGCGCGCCGCGGCTGACCCTGGAGCACCCGTTGGGATCGGGCTGTCGGCAGCCCCAACCTGTCCAGGCGATCGAGTAACCGGGCCCGCGTGACCCTTGTCCGATGCAGGACCGCGGCGGACGGAGCCGGTTGTCAGCTCGCCTACGCTGCGTGTACCAACCGATGCTGCCTGGTTGTGTGCTAGCCAGCGCGGTAGCAGCAGCGCGCCGCCGCCCACGAGACCGGCGCTCACCAGAGCGGAGGCGATGCAGCCGGCGATTGTGATCCTGAGTTCTTGGCGCAGTCGCTGGCGCCTGAGCCGCAGTTGCCGATCATATGTCGATCGGCGCTCGGGATTCTTGAGAATCGCATAGGCGGCGATTATCTGTTTGAATCGCTGTTCGGCATCCAGGTCGCCCGCGTTGAGATCAGGATGGTACGCCTTTGCGGCCGCACGGAAAGCCCTTCTGATTGTCTCATCGTCGGCGCTCTCATCGACACGGAGCACATGGTAAAGGGTTCTCATCATAGCTCTCTCAGACAAAGCTGACACCCGGCGGCCCATCAGCACGCGTCCGAACCGCAACGTGCCTCGTCCCCGTCCCGGTCAACTGCCGGGCAGCGACTGCCGCGAGAACAAATGCCCGCACCGGACTTGTGTTGTTCGTCGGCATGCTCCTGCGCTCGACGCTCAAGCTGCCAGCCAGTCTCATAAGGTCAAGTGGTTGGCTGCCGCGGTTGCGCCGGTTCCACGGTCGACGCAAAACCGACAACGGTCCGCGCCCAGCGCAAACCGTGAACCAGCATATTGGCGGCAACCCGTCGCTCCAATCGCGAACGGTGCGATGCATCGTTCATCGCGTCACCGTCGGACGAGGATTGACGTATAGCAGCCAGTTTGCATCGATCTTGGCCTCATCATTATCGTCAATCGGCTCTCTCAACAATCTGCCCAAAATGGTTCCATAGCCTCGATGCATCGGCGGCGCTTGACCATCACGTCTGCAATCACCGGCCTTCTTGGCAAGATTGCGATGACATTTGGAGGGCATTTTTGGTGCTTTCCGAAGCTAAAACCCGCCCGACAAAAAACCAGACGCCACAGGTTCAAGCGAAAAGCCATGCCGCATAACAGACCGACATTTATCTTGCTGATATGATCGCTACTGTCAATCGATTGACATCGGTCCGACGCCGGCAATCGGCCGACGTGTGCCCTGAGAAACAATCCCGCCCGCCCGGTCTTGGCACGTTGGCCTCGACCTGCCAATCTGATGGTTCGTCCGTATCTGACGCGGCCGCGTCGAAGTCACTTCTTAAATCAGAAATCCAAATTTCCAACCCGTTGGACGCACGAGAAGCTTAAATAAAGTCTGAGCGCATCGACGGTATCGAATCTAAGCCATTCCTCATGGAGCTTTGCCTCGATCGAACCATCGGTATAGAGCCTGAAAGCTATATCCTCGACGAAACCAGATCGTAGAATGGATGGTTGGCTGCGGTCATCTCGGTCAAAGGGGAGCTGGTGCACCCGCGCAGGCTCGGCTGCCGGTCCCCATCGACTGCTGACCCGAGCATCGCCGCCACCCGCGTCCCAGCATTCGCCAAATATTGACTCATCATCACTGATGAAGCGCGGAATGGAGGCGAGACTTTCATCGATGGACGGCTCCTGAGCATCAAGTCTGTTCAGGATCCCGCTCAGCCAGGCCCCCTCCCGTGGCTGTGTGGCCGGGACGTGGGCTGCCGCGCCGACTGCTTCCGCCGGTGCAGCAGGGGCTCGCAATCCCGGGGACGATGGCCATTCGTTGGCCCAACGCGGCTCACCGCCGTTCGCGTGACGTCGGACCGGCTCAGGTTTCGCTTGGCTGGGCGGCGGACCGTAACGCCTGGGCTGGACGGCCCTGTCGTCTGCGTCACGACGCGACGCCTGCGGGACCGCCCTCAGGACGACCGTACGGTTGTCGCCGTGCGCGAAAGCCTTGGGCGCGATATTCATCAGCTCGTCAAATCGTGACTGAGCCGCACGGATGCGTCGAGCCGCTTCGAGCTCGACCTTGTCGATGGCCTCCTCGAGTGCTACCCGTTCGCCCAAAATTTCGGATGGTGACAATCGCTCACTAAGACTGCGCAACTGGCCGTCGAGCACCGTGCGCGCACGCCGATAAATCGAGCGCCGTGTGTCTCCAGTGTTTTGCTCCAAACCAGCGACGGCTCGATCGATTAATGGAAAATAATCGGTCATTTGTCGACGCCCGTCTAATTATCCACCAAAACAGACGTGATACCGGTCGTCCAGCTGTCGCAACGAGTTGAATCGGAATTGCGCCGTTGTTAAGGACATAAGTCTGCCCTATTGGCCAATTCCCTGGGATCCCCCCGTCTCGCCAGTATAGTGGGCTCTTATACTAGGATCTCCGACGAATTTCCACGCCTGAAAGCGTCCCATCATGCTCCGGAAGGCCAATGTTGGGCCCATGGAAGCAGCGACATTGCCCACTGACCACCCCCCGGGACCGGTTGTCCCGCCGGTCGCCGGAGCAATTGCGCCATCCCATCTCCCCCATAAACACCATTGTTGGGACGCGCTTATGACGGTTCGACCCGCTCTGGTCGCTTATCTCAATCGACCGGATCGAACCAATGCGATGTGGTGAGCATCGCCGCTGCGCGACGGTCGGCCCTCCTTGATATCCGCCTCTGAATGACCAAGCCGTCTCTGGACGTCATCTGAGATGCGCCAGGCACCAGAATCGTCCTGTCCGTGCGCGCCAGAATTCGCCATCCTGGCTCCGGCCATCTCTCATCCGGTCGCCGTGCCCGATCCTCCCCTACCGGACCTTCACCTGTCTGAAAACGACCGGACGGCCACGCTCTGATAAGCCAGACGCTGCGATCCATTTCTGCATTTCCCGAACAGGCGCATTGTGCCAAGTAGGCGATGTGCGATAGGGTCGCCGCATGAGACTGGCGGGTCCTCAGATCGCAATCATGGCGCTCGCGTTGCTGGTCTCCGCCTGGTCCTGCGGCTTTTCTGTCATGGCGAACGAAATTCCACCAAAAGTCGTATCCGATCTTGCCCCGTCCGGCCGGCTGCGCGCCGCTATAAATTTCGGCAATCCGGTGCTTGCCCAAAAGGATCCCACAACCGGTGAGCCCCGTGGCGTCTCGGCTGAGCTCGCGCGCGAACTTGGCCGCCGGCTCGGCCTCACGGTCGATTTCATCACCTTCGATTCTGCCGGAAAAGTGTTTGACGCCCTTCAGGACAGCGCGTGGGATATCGCTTTCCTAGCCATCGATCCGGTGCGATCAGCCGGAATTACATTCACAGCGCCTTATGTCGTCATCGAAGGTACCTATGTGGTTCCAGTGAATTCGCCGCTCCGGACCGTCGAGGATGTCGACCGCGATGGCGTGCGCGTCGCGGTCGGGCGAGGAAGCGCCTACGACCTCTATCTGACGCGGAGCCTCAAGCATGCCCAACTGATCAGGGCCGCGAGCTCCCCGGCTGCACTGGAGACCTTCATCAAGGACCATCTCGAAGCCGCCGCCGGCGTGAAGCAGCCGATTGTGGCCTTTGCAAAGACCCGCCCGGACGTGCGTGTGATACCGGGCCGTTTCATGGCGATTGAACAAGCGATGGGTACCCCCAAAGGTCGTGATGTGGGAGCCGGCTATTTGCGCAAATTCATCGAGGAGATGAAGGCATCGGGCTTCGTCGCCGAAGCCCTCAAGGCCAGTGGGCAGGCCGATGCGACCGTGGCCCCCGCGTCCGCAGTCGAGTCATCGGGGCAATAAGGCACCGCTACCCCAAAAGACCGCGGACGGCGCGGATCCCGATCGAACTTGTCGAACCCACAGACCAATCGGAAGTCGATCGAGACGGCCAAGATCGCCCGCAATCCCAGAGCCGGCCCTGCCCTTGTCAGGTGAGGGCTGCCCACGGTCACTTCTGAGGTCTGGAAATTTCAATGACGCGCCCTGGCGCCGGCATAACTCATCGAACAGCCCGCACGACTTCTATGGGCCGGTAACGGTCGGCCAAGCCGTCCAGCGCCAGTTCTTCACCTCCGGCATGTCATCGCCATGTTCGCTGACATAGAGTTTATGCTGCTCCATCACGCTCCAGTACCGTTCGCTCGCTTGCCCCAGCCGATCGGCAAAACGGGTGCTGAAGCGCACTGCATCGAGCGCAAGCTGGTAGCGATCGATGTTGTTAAGAACGACCATATCGAAGGGGGCCGTTGTCGTGCCCTCTTCGCGATAGCCGCGCACGTGCATATTGTCATGATTGCGGCGTCGGTAGGTCAGTTTATGAATCAGTGCCGGATAACCGTGGAAAGCGAAAATAATTGGCCGGTCGCGCGTGAAGATTTCGTCGAAGTCCCGATCGTTGAGCCCGTGGGGATGATCGGTTTGTGGTTGCAGAACCATGAGGTCCACCCCATTCACGACGCGAACACGGATATCCGGCAATTCGCGGCGCAGTAACGTCACGGCCGCAAGTGTTTCGAGTGTCGGCACATCGCCGGCGCAAGCCATAACGACATCGGGATTGTCTGCTCCATTGCTGGCCCAGTGCCAGACCCCGATCCCACTGGCGCAGTGACGCGCCGCTGCCTCCATGTCCAGCCACTGCCATTCGGGTTGCTTGCCGGCGACGATTACGTTGATGTAGTTCCGGCTGCGCAGGCAGTGATCTGCCACCTCGAGCAGACAGTTGGCGTCCGGCGGCAGATAGATCCGCGCGACCTCAGCCTTTTTGTTAGCTACATGATCGATAAAGCCTGGATCCTGGTGGGAAAAACCATTGTGGTCCTGACGCCATACATGAGAGGTGAGAAGATAGTTTAACGAGGCAATCGGCTTCCTCCACGGAATAGATCTGGCAGTCTTGAGCCATTTGGCATGCTGGTTGACAATTGAGTCCACGATATGGGCGAAGGCCTCGTAGCACGAGAACAGTCCGTGCCTACCGGTCAACAGATAACCCTCCAGCCAGCCCTGGCACAGGTGCTCGCTCAGGACTTCCATGACGCGACCCTCCGGATCGAGATCGACGTCGACGGCCTCGATCCGCGCCATCCACTCCTTGCCGCTGGCCTCATAAACCGCCGACAGCCGATTGGAAGCGGTTTCGTCTGGGCCAAATAGACGAAAATTTTGATTCGAGGCGTTGAGTCTCATAACGTCGCGCAAGAACGTGCCGAGGATGGTGGTGGATTCCGCCTCGACTTGACCCGGGGTTGCGACCTTCACCGCGTAATCGCGATAGTGCGGCATGATCAGCGGCACCAGCAATTCCCCGCCGTTGGCGTGCGGGTTTATCCCCATTCGACGCAACCCGGTTGGTGCCAGTGCCGCAAACTCATCGCGGAACACCCCGTTATCGTCGAACAACTCCCAGGGTCTGTAGCTCTTCATCCAGGATTCGAGCTGGTCGAGATGCTCCCGCTTACTAAAGTCTGTTATGGGCACCTGGTGCGCCCGCCATGTGCCCTCAACCGGTTTTCCGTCAACGAATTTCGGGCCGGTCCAGCCCTTCGGCGTGCGAAAGATGATC
>Ga0187783_10001663_pt1 | contig 16422 bp, 19 predicted proteins | sample 1015_SJ02_MP02_2_FD_132471 | JGI IMG/M metagenome (GOLD analysis project Ga0187783, IMG submission 132471) | Tropical peat soil microbial communities from peatlands in Department of Meta, Colombia - 1015_SJ02_MP02_20_MG | ecosystem: Environmental > Terrestrial > Soil > Wetlands > Peat | place... | reverse complement strand
CTCCGTTGCTGCCGCTCACTTCCACAAACATCACAGTGCCATCCGGCGCTACGCAGAACAACTCCTTGCCGTTGCTGTTCCAGCGTGGGCTCATACCGCCCTGCGTCGATACCTGCCATTTCCCTCCTCCAGGGGGAGTACCGGTGGGCGAGTCGGGATCGAATGGCCGCACATAGATTTCCCACCTGCCGGATTCCTGTGAGGAGTACGCTACCCAAAGAGGGTACCCCTGGGGTCCCGGTGAGAATCTTTGTTCGAATCCGACTCTTTTTTGGACGAAAAGGAAGGGCTTCCCAGCCGCGTGCGCGTCCTTGTCCAGCGGCAACACCCACTCCGTTGCTTCCGAGATAGTTCCCTCCCCAAACATTAAAAAGCGCCCGTCCCCTGACCAAGTGTGTGGGACCTTAGGGGCGTCGGATTTGAGGAGCAACTGCTCGTCGCCACCTCCGTTAGAAGGTTTCTGATAAATATCGCGCGGGCCGCCGCGAGTGGAACCGAATGCGACGCGGTTGTGCCGATGAAATCGTCGACCTCGCCAAGGTTGACCTGTTTCGCTGATGGGATCGGGCCAGTCTCTAGCGTCAGTTGACCAGAAAGCACAACTCGGACTCGATGCCGGATCTCTGCTATGGAGTCATTGATCCTTTGGTGAGGTAATCCTGTGAAGGGACACCGAAGGCGTCGGCTACGCGATTGAAAAATGCGAATAGCGCAGTTATGTAAACGGCTTCCGCGATTTGATCTTCTTTCCATCCGGAATCGCGCAATTTCTGGACGTCCGCGTGGGTGGAGCGTGCGGCATCTTTCGTAATTTGCTCGACGTAAACCATCAGAGCGCGCTCCGCGGGCGTCAGGCCGGCTTCATCGAGTTTACCTTCCAAAATTGCGGCTACGCATTGATCGGTGGCTCCCTGAACCCGCAGGAAGTAAGCGTGGCTGTCCAGTCAATACGGGCAGCGATTAAGGAAGGAAACGTAGCTGGCGATCATCTCCTTGTGGCGGCGGGAGAGATGGCCTTCCGAAAAGTGAACTTTATCGGAGAATTCCACAACCTGGCGAAGAAAATCGGGCCGGGCTCCGAAACATTTGATGATGCCGGGGACCTGTTGACGTCCGGAGCCGGCGCGCCAGTAGTCGTAAGCGGCGGCGACTTCACCGGCAGCTTCGGCGTCTTCGGTGATGCTGATTTTTGTGGGATGTTTTTGGGCTGAAGAATCGGCGACTGCAGCGGTATTCTTCAGTTTTTCTTTCTCATCGGCTGACATCGAAGGCTCCCTTCACGGAGCGCGTGCTACGAATCATTTTTCCGCCTGGCGGACCCAGCTGAATACGGGCCAACCCGCCAGCACCACCACGCAGCCAAGCGCGGCTTCGCGCGGGCTGTGGGCGGCGAGCAGAATTAACATGATAACCACCAACCCGAGGAACGCAATGGGAGTGAACGGATAACCGGCGGTGAGGATGATCGCTTCCGCATGTTGAGGTTTGCGGCGGATCAGAAACAGGCCGGCCACGGTGAGTCCTAGAAAAAGCACGGCGACGAAAAAGAAGTACGAAATGATTTGTTCGAACGAACCTAGCGCCAACAGAATTGAGGCGATAACGCCTTGAACCATGACGGCGCGCGCGGGCGTGCCGAAACGCGGGTGGATACGGGCTACGGACTTCAGAAACAGGCCGTCGCGAGCCATCGCGTAGTACACGCGCGGCGCGGACATTATAAAAGCTGCCAGGCTGCCCAGCACGCACACGATGACGATCGCGGCAAAAACAATGCCGCCAGCCGGGCCGAAGAGGACTTCTCCTGCCTGCGCGACGAAGGTACCGTCCGATGAGGCTTTTTCGATGGGCACGAGATAAATGAAAACGGTACTGATGACGATATATACGGCGGTGACGGCAACCACGCCAAGAGACAGAGCGCGCGGGAGCGTGCGGCCCGGGTCGCGTAGTTCGCCGACAATTTTTGTGGCGTCCCACCAGCCGCCGAAGCAGAAGAACGCGCCGACCAAGGCAGCACCTAGGGCCGGCGCCAATGGCAACGCGCTCGGGCGCTGCGCGACGAAAGGAACGAAATTCGACCAGGAGCCAAGGCGAAATGCCAGCGCCCAAACGGGGAGAGTGGCAAGCACGGCAAATTTCAGCCAGGTAATCCAGCGGAGAAAGCCTGCGCTGATTCGCGTGCTGAAGATGTTCAACGCGCAGATTCCCCAGATGGCGGATAGGGCGGCGAGTTTTGTGATTACTGCCGGCCAACGAAAAATGTATGCCGCATACGCGGCGAATCCCACGGCGAATGCCGCAGTGAGTCCGGGATCGAGGACCAGCAAGCTCATCCAGCCGTAGAGAAAGGCAGTGAGGGGGCCAAGACTCTCGCGCAGGTACACGTACGCTCCGCCGGCGCTGGGGAAACGGCCCGCGAGCTCGCCGAGGCAGAGTGCGCCGCTAAGCGTCATCGCGCCGACAGCGAGCCAGACGATGAGCAGCCAGAAGGGAGACGCGAGAGATTTGGTCATCCCCGCGGGGGCGAGGAAGATGCCGACGGCGATCGCCTCGCCCGCGACGACGGCAGCGGCTGAACCGAGACCGAGCTGGCGGCGGAGAACTTCGTCTGGTGGAGGTGTGATTCCGGTAACCGATGGCATTCGTCAGCGGAAAAGAACCGCTCCTAGTGGGTGCGAGTTTTTTGGCGCGTATCTGGCGTGTCTAATGTTTGTCGCGATCTAAGCGAAACATTAGGAGCGCCGAATGCTTTAGCAAGAAATGATATCACTGCGCGCGGTGGCAGCGGCGTGGCTTTCAAGCGTGCCAGGTTATCGCGGAGACTGCGGAGACTCCGGAACAGCGGGCGATTCGGGCGAGGAGCCGGCGGACGTGCGGCCGGTTTGAAGAAATGGTGGTTCGTGCCACACCTCAACTGCTTGACAGAACCTATTGCGTATGATAATTACATGTAATTACATGACGCGCAAGCCCAAGGTTTACGTGGGAGCTTTGCCGCTTTCGGCAGTGCCGGAGCTGAAGGAGTGGCTGCAGCCCTTTATCGGTGGGAAGGGGCCACGCGGCAATGTGGTCATGGTGCGGCTGGGGAATGAAGCGGTGGAGCAGCTCGATTTGCTGGTGGAGGCGGGGCTGTTTGGGAGCCGATCGGAGGCAGCAGCGTTTTTGGTGGGAGCGGGCATCAAGTCGCAGCAGGATCTATTCGAGAAGATTGGGCGGAAGAGCACGGAAATTCAGAAGCTGCGGCGGGAGCTGAGGGAAACGGCCCTGGAGAGTTTGCGGAGCAGTGCGAAAGGCCCCAGAGGGACGAGGCGCAATAAAAGCTAGAAGCTGACGGCGAGTGGTTTCGTCGCTTCTACCGGGGAAATCCCACACCTCCGGCGCGATGGAGAGAGAGAGAGAGGAAGCGGCAGGAGGACGCGGAATGCAGACAGGGCAAGAGAAATACATGACGTTTCGACTGACGGGTGCCAAGCGGCCGCTGATTTTGCTCCCAGTGTTTGTTGATAGGCGGGGGCCGTATTCGTTTGTGCTGGATAGCGGGGCGGTATCGACGGTGGTCTCAAATGAATTAGCCGAAGCGCTGGCACTGCCACGAGGGGAAGAGCAAGATGGCCGGGGAGCAGCAGGAACAGTGACCCTAGTGAAGAGCGAATTGCCGTCCTTGACCGTAGGCCAAGAGACGCTCGAGAACGTTCCCGTGTTCGTCACGGATTTGAGTTTCATTGGGCGGGCCAAGGGCGCGCAAGTGGATGGAGCCTTGGGGCACAGCTTTCTGAAGCATTTTGTTATGACGCTGGACTATGCCACGAATGCGCTGACGCTGTCGCGGCCCGGCGGCGCGGAGCGGGCACTGGACGGGTGCGAAGTCGCCTTCCAGTCGGCAAATGCGGAGAATCCACTGGTCGTTGTGCCGGTCTTTGTAAACGAGAAGGGGCCATACGATTTTGCGCTGGACACAGGTGCATCCAGCACGGCGATCTCGCTCGAACTGGCGGCGGAGTTCGGACTCGCTACGGAGAAAATTCCGCTGGTGGGTTGCGGGGGAAGTGTGCCTGCGTCGCGGGTGCGCTTGAGCTCGTTAACGGTAGGCGCGTCGCGGCAGGAGAATTTGACGGCGGCAGCTTCGGACTTTTTGGCGGCGCTCAACGCGGCGCTGGGAACCAAGTTACAGGGCATAGTGGGATACAACTTTCTGCGCCATTACCGCGTGAGGCTAGACTACCCACGAGCGGCGCTCAGTTTGGAGTGAGGCGGCGGTGTCCGTCAGCTTGCGTCGGCTACTCGTACATTTGCAGTGGGAGGACTTCCGCGCGGCCGCATGGAGGTGTCTAGATCGAACCTTTCTTCGGCGCTAATCGGGGCCCGGCACCAGCTACATCCGCCGACGGGGGCGCTTGGCGCGAGGCCGGACGTAGTGAAAGCGAATCAGGTAGATATTGTTCCCGCGGCCGTGCTTCGCTATTTTGAGCAAATCGAGGATGCCGAGGAATCCCGACTCACGCGCCAGTTCAGGAGTGATATCCGGGAGGCCGATCGGCTCGATCGAATCCACGACGATTGCGCCATCCTCCATCGGATATCGCCCGCCGACGCGCACGTGCGGGCGCGTCCAGATGCGCACGCTGCAAGTGATCTCCCCGCGCCGCACCCCCTCCCGCAGCCGCTTCGTAAAAACCATGCCGAGAGTCTACTCTGAAAGGTGGATTGAGGCGTCGCCCTCTTAGGATGTAATCGCGGCCTGCACCAGCACCGTGCGCACCTCGCGTCATCCTGGAGATCATCAATCACGCCAGGGGCCCTCCTCAGAACTGAATAGATCATCCGTTACCAGCGCACCCGTAGCGATCCGATCCACACCACGCCTCGTGAATGCGTCCCGGAGATCTGCCAATAGTCTAATGGGCAAAGCGTCTGGCTCACCGATCGTTTTCCCATCCGAGAGTTCACCTGCGATGACTTCCAGCTCAGCCATCCGTTGGGGACTGAGTCTAGAGCACACAGCGAATAGCGGAAGCCACAGTTCCGCTTCCCGGTCTTCCACGAAGAGTAGGTCATTTTCGTTGTACCAGCGACCGATTTCCCCAACGTGAGCGGACACCCAATTCTTCAGCCGCTCGCAAAGCGGAATCGCCTCACGCACAAGATTGGCAAACCGCAGCCGGTCAACTTTTTCATTTACTCCCCTGCGCCTCATACGGATCGGTATGCAACGGTCAGCAAGTGTGTCGGGCAACTCGCCAATGAGTGCAAGTGCCTTGGGGCAATAGACGTCAAATTGCCTTCGCTCCTGATTCGGACCTTGGCAGCGCGTAACCTTGTAACCATTTCGATAGCCTGCATTCAGAATCTCCCGTAAAGATTCCGCCTTTTCCGTCTTGCTCGATAGACTCTCAGCCTCATCGATCATGAGCGTGGGATGCTCTTCGTCGACCGTCCGAAAAAGGGCTGCCGTAGATATGCCCACAGTGGCCTTCGTTCGCTGACACACCATGCGTAGCAGGTCCAGCAACCGTGTCTTTCCACAACGCTTCGTTGGTGAAGAAATGGCAAGATATGGAAATGCATCGAAGAGGTAGAAGCAGTAAGTGGCAACGGTCCATAGCGCCAAAACCAGCGGCAGGCGAGGCTCCACGGCAATGTAGCGGATGAACAGCCGTTCCAGGTCGGCAAGAATTTGTCCATCATCGATTGACACTGCTGCAGCATTCCCCGCGGGCGGTTTGGCGGCACCGGGATCCGCTGTCTGTTGCGTGGTGTCAGCGGCAGCGGGTGCGCCGCGCTCCTTCAGATCGGGCTGCTTTTGATCGTTTTCAGCGCTCATTGCGCCCTCCTGTGGGCCGCGCCGGGCGAAGTCCAGAGGTGACTAGCCGGTCCACCTCCGATGCTGGCACACGAATGAGCCGCCGCCCGATCTTGATGCTGGCAATTTGCCTCGTCAGGAGCCACCGACGAATCGCCGCCTCAGTTACGCCTAGCCGCATTGCTACCTGCCGAACGCTCAACAAGGTCACTTCAGAGTTGCCCATTTTCGATTCCCTCCTGTGCGCTGCGTGTGCATGACTCGGAGCGTACTTAGACGGGATGCTATCGGCCAAGAGGAGGAAAGACTGGATGAGATTTGTCCGCGCGGACAAAAATCGCAGCTAGGTTTTGCCCGGGGTGGTCTTGCGCCTGCGAGAAAGCATTTTGCGCACGGCTTCTGCCGTCAGAGGTCTGAGATTGCCCTTACGGTCCCTGCGGTCTGGGTATCGTCGGTTCAGTTCTTGAGCAATTTTTGATTGAGACATGGGCTGTTTCGCTAGCTGTTTGGCTTCCCGGGCGAGCGCGTCTTCGCGCGGACGTCCAGCCCTCAGCGTTGGAAGGTGTTAACCTAAACGTTTCGGATTTATGAAAAATGCCGAACAAACGCGTGAGCGAAGCCGCAAGTCTCATGGGAAAGCGCAGTTATGCGGCGCGTGTGAAACGCTTCGGCATCGAGCGCATCCGCCAGATCGCCCGGGAGAACGGCAAGAAGGGCGGCAGGCCACCCAAGAAGGAGGCACAGCGATGATTTACAAGAGAGGAAAGAACGGGACGTATTGGTTCCGGTTTCGCTTTGCTGGCCGCTTTGTCCCCGAATCAGCGAGGACTAAGAGCAAGACGTTGGCACGCGAGGCCGAGCGACAGCGACGGCGAGAACTAGAGACGAAATGGAATCGCATCGAACGCCGGACGTTACCCCCTCCCTTTGAACAGGCAGCAACGGGATGGCTTGAACAAGCCAAGCCGCACTTGGCCGAGCGGACACATGATATTTACGACGTGGCGATCCGCTGTCATCTAGCCCCAGCCCTTGGGTCCCTGCTTCTCTCTGATATCGATGCTAGGGAAATAGCCGGATATCAAGCCCGCCGGAAAGCTGAAGGGGCTTCAGCACGAACGCTGAACAAAGAGCTTCAGGTGCTCCGCCTAGTCTTGAAGCGGCACAAGCTCTGGGCTGCGCTCCAGGGCGAGGTGAAGTTTGAGCGGGAGCACGCCAGCGCTGGAAAGGCACTTACGCCCGAAGAGGAATCCAAGCTGCTTGCGGCCTGTGAGTCCAATTCACTGCTTCACACGGTCGTTTCTCTGGCCCTCAATACGGCCCTGCGAAAGAACGAGATCCGCACGCTAAGGTGGGACCAAATCGACCTATTCAAACGGACGCTGACCGTAGGGCGCACGAAAACCGAAGGCGGCAGCGGAAGGACCGTTCCGCTCAATAGCGTGGCTTATACAGCTCTCGTTCGATGGGCGAGCCGCTTCTCTGAGCCGAAGGCAGAGGGTTACGTTTTCCCGACCTGCGAGGACGCCAGGCTGGATTGCCCAAAGCCCAAAACGAGCAACATTGACCCATCGCGTCCAATCAAGTCGTGGCGGACGGCATGGCGGAGGGCGCTGAAGGACGCTGGGCTGAGTATGCGGTTCCATGATCTGCGCCACGCCTGCATTACCAAGCTAGCGGGGAGCCAGGCAAGCGAACAGACTATTATGGCAATCGCAGGGCACCTCAGCCGGACGATGCTGGAACACTATAGTCACATTCGAATGGCAGCAAAGCGGGCAGCGCTTGACGGCATCGCCAAGCAGGCTGCAAGCGGCGATTTTCAGATGGGTGTGAACCAAAACGTGCACCAACTGGAGAATGCTGAATCCGGTGCACCTGCTAACTGATTGAAAAGATTGGTGGGCCTGGGTTGACTTGAACAACCGACCTCACCCTTATCAGGGGTGCGCTCTAGCCACCTGAGCTACAGGCCCGTCAATAACTTACGAAGCTGTTCCTTTCGCGGTGTCGGTTATGGTGTCGGTAGCTCTTCCTGTGCGGACCTGCGCCGCTTTTGGCGATCGTGAATCGAACAGGACCATCCATAAATTCCACTCGCGAACTTTATGAAGTATATCTGGCCAGGCGTTCGACAGCAACGAGCTTGTGCTCCGGAGCGAGATGCGCGTAGCGCATGGTCATTTGAATACTCTTGTGACCCATCAGCTCGGCCACAGTGCGGATGTCCACATCGGCCATCACAAGCCTTGATGCAAACGTATGCCGCAGATCGTGCCACGTAAAATTTCGAAGTCCTGCTTTTCTGACCGCATCCTCAAACCAATGCCTCGGACTCATCAATCTTTCTCCGCCCAAGCCCATAAAGATCGGCCCTTCGGGTGCAATGGGGATGGGCCCTTCACCGATGCGCGCCTTGCGTAAGCGCTCGAACGCGGCGCGGGCTTCGGCATTCAATGGAATGTGCCTGCCCTGGCCGTTCTTGCTGTTCGGGATGTGGAGGTCTTTGCGGGCCAAATCAACTGAACTCCATTCAATACGCTGATACTGTTCGCTGCGACGCATCCCGGTGTGGAGGGCAATCTCTAGCTCTTCGATGTGTTCCGGGTGATCGTGCTTAACAACGGTTCGCAACCGTTCCTCTTCGGTCCTCAACGGTTTTAGATAATCGACTTCCGTTTCCAGAGGTTCAAACTGATTGAGGAATCGCACTCGCCCGCCGGAGACCTTACGCCGTTTGAGAAGTTTGGCAGGATTGATTTGGATTTTTCCATTCTCGATGCCCAGTCGGTAGATGCTGAAGAGTGCTGTCCGCATACGGTTCCAGCTCTCCGGTTTCCATTGTTGCGACTCAAAGTAGGATCGGAAGCCAGGGAGAAAAATCGATTCGGCAGCGTAGGAGCCGAATCGCTCCTTGAGCACCTTAATCCGGTAGCTCTCGTTGACGTGCCTCTGGTTGGCCTTGGCGTGTTGGAGCGCGTCGTCGCAAAGCTCGCCGAAGGGTACGACGCGACGCCGCAACCGCTCCGGGAGTTTTTTCCCCTGTAGAGCTTCGACCTTGCGTTTGCGATAGAGGTCAATTGCCATGCTCTTCGTTCCGGCCTTCTCGCGCCGATAACGACCCTCCGCATCCACATAGCGAATCCACCAGACATCCGAGCCTGGTACCTTTTCATAAATCCCGCGCTGTTTCATTTTCCGGTCCTCCTTCGCTTCGGGTCCTTGCCTTTTGCCATCTCCATGAAAAGAGCCATGCCATTCCACCAGGCCTCCGCACTGACCGTATAGGCGGGGCGCGAACGATCCAGTTCACAGCGCCAGCAAGTGCAATACCCCTGACCGCTGGCGTCTGTCTTCCAAAGTGGCCCACCTGGCGCGTGTTTCATATTGCGAAGTCGCTCGATGCCCGTCATCGGGCTAACATCGACTAGTACTCCGGCCATACCGCGCGCGAGATACTCCACCCGAGATTCATCAAAAATTGGGGAAGGTGTTTTGGGGAACCGTTTGTCTCGCTTCATTCGGAGGAATTGGGCTGCATTCGCTACAACGTAATTGGGAAAAACGCCCAAGCCTGCATGACGAACGTCTGGAAGGTCTGCCCACCGCTCGCAGACCTTACTTAGGATAGGCACACTCTGAGCGCGCCAAAGGGATCGCCAAAGATCCCTGCGTTCAGCTGCTCCCGGAATGCTCGACGGATTAAGGTATTTCTCAAGCGCCGCTATATTGCGTTGCTTTTCCGCGCCCGCCCACCGGAGGGCCATCTCATCAGGCGGGTCTTTCTCATCGTTCGTCTGACCTGAAATTCTTTCACAAACTTGGTTGTTTGCTCGCAGAAACTCCGCGTCGGTCATTCTTTTGAGCTTTGGAAGCCACTCCCGCACCATTGCAGGTGAAATATGTAGAGGCGGCACACCGTGCGCACGTCCAGGCAGGGCTATTCCGTCCCGCAAGACATGAAGAGCCTTGTACCACTCAAACTCCCAGGAATTCAGGAGTCCCACATCCACTGGTTTGGGACCACGCTTTCTCATAACTTATGCCAATCGGTTCCTAATCATTCCTTACAATGCCTCCACCAGAAGTTTACATGTTATAGTGACTCGACGCAAGCAGAGAGGTGCAACGAAATGCAGAGCGAAAAACTAGCGGTCAGCCGGTTTGAAGCGGCGCGGGTGCTTTCTATTTCACTGCGTACCCTGGACTCTTTGCTTGCTCGTGGTGAGCTGCGGGGGCGACGGGTCGGTCGACGAATCCTCTTTCCACTCGAAGAGCTTGAGCGATTCTTGAAAAGGGATCATCCGCTACCAAGGTTAGACGGTGAACAAAGCTGAGATCAAGCTGCCGCTCGAGGCAGCGCGTGAATACAGACGTCAGGGTTGGGAGGTCTTGTCGATCGCCCGCGGAGAAAAGGACCCCCACAAACGGGGCTGGCCTTCGCAGCGGTTAAGCGAGGCGGATTTGCCTACCCACTTCGGAAACGGCGAAAATGTCGGCGTCATCCTCGGCACGCCGAGCGGCGGAATATGCGATGTGGACATTGATGCGCTTGAGGCGGTCACGCTCGCGGATGCTTTTCTACCGACGACCGGCTTGATTTTTGGGCGCGCCTCGAAACCACGCTCACATTACTTTTATCTCTGTGAACCCAGCAACCCTCTAGCCCGCCCGAGGCCGCGAAAGTTCACCGCGCCTGACGGCACGGCGCTAGTTGAGTTTCGCGGGGACGGCCAGCAAACGGTTGTACCTCCTTCGATCCATCCGACAGGCGAGGCATATGAGTTTAGCTCCGACGGTGAACCGGCCCTGGTGTCAGGCGACGATCTACTGCGGGCAGTCTCGTGGCTTGCGGCAGCAGCGTTGCTTGCGCGGCACTGGCCGGCGCAGGGCCGTCGAAACGACACCGCCAATTCACTGGCGGGAATGATGCTACGCGGCGGCTGCAGCGAGGACCAAACTTCCCACTTCGTTGAGGCCGTCGCGACAGCCGCTGGTGACGATGAAGTGCCGCAGCGGGTCCGTGATGTTATCTCCACTACAAAACGTCTCATGGCAGGCGGCCCAGCAACCGGCGCACCGACACTTGCGGAAATCCTGGATGCGCCGATTATGGCCAAGGTACGTCAATGGCTCGGTCTCAAGGCCCACACCACGGTGTCCAATGGAGGGTCTTGGCAGGATCCAGCACCCCTCGGCGATGAACTTCTCCCCGTTCCCACTTTCGATTCAGAACTTCTGCCGTCGAGTCTTCGCCCCCTTATCGAGGATATTTCCGAGCGGATGCAAGCGCCCCCGGACTACCCAGCGGCGGCGATCATCGTTGCGCTGGCAGGATGCACGAATCGTCGTGCTGTAATCCTTCCGAAGCAGGTCGATACGACCTGGAGTGTTGTGTCGAACTTGTGGGGCGCAATCATCGCTCCCCCCGGAATGATGAAATCCCCAATTCTACGTGCGGTGACGCTTCCACTTACACGAATTGAGGAGGTGTGGCGCACAGAGTATGAAAGCTCGTTAGCCGACTTCGAGATCGAAAAAGAACAGGCGGAGCTTCGCTACCAAGCGTGGCGTGAGCAGTACAAGCAATCAGTTAAGAAAGGCGAATCTGCACCGGTCCAGCCTGACAGGTCCCTGCGTGCGCCGATACAAAAACGGCTGATCCTGACCGACGCGACTTTCGAGAAGCTTCATGCGATTCTCGCCGAAAATCCGGCGGGGGTTTTTGTCATCCGCGATGAGTTGACCGGCTGGTTGGCGGAACTTGGCCGCCTCGGACGCGAAGGTGAGCGATCATTTTTCCTACAAGCCTGGAATGGCGACGGCGGGTTCACCGTGGATCGAATTGGGCGCGGGTCAATTCACGTCCCCGCGGTCTGTGTATCTCTACTTGGAGCGATTCAACCAGCGCGCTTGCGCTGCTATCTTTCAGACGCAATCGAGGGCGGCCCTGGTGATGACGGTTTGTTTCAACGGTTTCAAATCATGGTGTGGCCTGATTCGCCGCGAGATTGGCGATTAGTAGATCGACCCGCGAATGAAACAAGCTTGCAAATGGCGGAGAAGGTTTTCGCTGCGATCACCAGCCTATCGGTGGATGACCCACTGCGGCTGCGTTTTGCACCGGACGCTCAGGCGCTCTTCTTCGAATACCTCACTGACCTAGAAAGAAAAATTCGCCGTGACCATGGGCTTGCGCCAGCATTCATTGCGCACCTGTCGAAATATCGGAGCCTCATGCCGAAAGTTGCAGGACTCTTCGAGCTCGCCGACCGCACGGCGGCTGGCGACACACTCAATGCTGAGATGTCAATTTCGTTGGAGCACGCGAAACAAGCGGCGGCGCTTTGCGACTATCTGGAGTCGCATGCTAAGCGCATCTACGGCTGTGTGATTTCGGCTGAAACTCGATCTGCGCGAGAACTTGCGCGGCACATCGAGGCAGGCGATTTACCTTCACCGTTTACGACGCGCACCGCTTACCTCAAAGGTTGGAGCGGTCTCGATACGCCGGAACGTGTACGCGGTGCGCTCCACCTTCTCGAAGAAGCAGGCTGGGTGTGTCGGGCCGAAACTCCGCCGTCTACAGTCGGGGGAAGGCCGTCGGAGGTTTGGATTGGCAATCCGAGGATCGGGAGGCGCGATGCGTAGCAAGTGGCTCGATTGGCAGCCTAGCCCCGAAATAATACAGAAGAGGAAGGGCGGCGAACCTTCAAAACCTACAGAACCACGTTCTGAAGGTTTTGTCGGTTCGCCGTCTGGCAGTCCTTCTATTACACGCGAACTCTTGAAGACTGAGAAAACGGCTCATGAAGAACTATCCGGCCCTCAGTTGTCTTTCCCTAGCAGCACGATTCTCTTGGCACCGCGTTACGACGGCGGCAACAAGCCCTTGGCATCAGTGCCCAGGTGTTGGTGCTGCGCGGGTCCCTGGAGGCTCGAACGGATTCAGAAATCTAAGGCGAAGACTTACGCCTTTCTCGAACCTAGCTGTGGCTGCCTCGACGCCCGAGTTTGTTACCGCTGCTTTGCGTGTCGCACCCACTGCCAATGCACGTCCGAGATAGGCACGAACACGACTCACAAAACGTCGAGAGAGGATTTTCGCACGGCGACAGGCGACACAAGTTCGCAATGAATACAGGGGAGCTGCGTGCTGAGGTAGCACGCAGCATTTGGAGGAAACAGCATGAATGACCGAGCTAACGCATCGTGGTTCGAGGAGCACCCAATTCTATCCCTCGCAATTCTCGTGGCTTTAGTCGTGTTTGTGGCATGGCTTCTTTCCCGCAACCGAGGCCTTCACTCCGCCCCTGCCGCTAAAGCTATCGTGCCCCCGGCACCGTCGGTACTAGCCGCGCCCAAAGCGCCGCCAGAAATTCTCATCTCCCCTTGGGTGCCGCTGCCATGAGCGATCAAAACAAAATCGTAGGCATCATCGGGCGCAAAGGCGCCGGCAAAAGTACAAAGGCACACACACTCGTCAAGTATGCCCCGCGCATCCTTATTTTTGACCCGCTCGAAGATCACATAGAACCAAGCGCCAGCTGGAACCCAGACGTGTTCGATGGTGTAAACACGCGCTACGAGATAGGAGCGGGCAGCGCGGGCGAGTCTGACCTCGATGAATTTCTGGGACAGGCTCGTCGCATCCCCACATTCGCCTGCGTTGTGGTTCCCGACGCGGATCTTGAAGGCGATTTCGAAGCGGTCTGCAAATTGATTTGCCAGTACGGGAACATGCTTTTCGTGGTCGAGGAGGCGTCGCTGGTTTGCAAGGCGGGTTACATGCCGCCGACGTTCGGGAAGATAGTTCGCACCGGACGACACCACAAGATCGATTTGTTGTGGACAGGTCAGCGAGCCGCTGAGGTTTCGCGAACGCTGACCAGCATGACGGACTTTTTTGTTTTTTATTCGCAGACCGAGCCGCGCGACCTTGACGCCATCGCTGAGCGATGTGGGCGCGAGATTGCCAGCCAGGTTGCGGAGCTCGGTCTCCACGAGTCGTTCGTTTGGGACGTCGTCGGGCGCGAGATTCTCCGTGATTCGCCACGGTTGCTGAAACGGCAGGTCGGCTAGCCAGTGGACGGTTTACGGTGCACAAAAAGTTCTCGCACAGGAACAAATTGGGAAGCGCGGCAAAGGGGGAGAATTGGCAAAAGCTAGCACTTTTCAATGCTTCCCAAATTGGATTTTTCCGAACGCAGTGTTCCGGAAACTTTCGTTCAGCAAATGTGAAAGCAGATGAGAGGTTCGTACAATTCGTTAAAACGCCGCGCGCTTGCCACGTTTGAAAGTCGCGGATGGTTGTCTCCAGCTGCGTGGGCCGTGCTGGCCCAGTTTTACCCGCTAAGGGCCGCTTACTCGTACCTCAAGCACTTATGGCGCTGGAAATTGCTAGATCGAACACTCGATCGGCGAGGACTTCTTCTTTATAGACTCAGCCAGCGAGGCGCCGAGCGATTGAGTTGGTTGCGAGAGCGTTCTCGATGAACGTCGTCGTACAGGCTACTGCCAGGTTCAAATGGGGTCGGCTGGACCTCGCGTGGGATTGCCCATTCTGCGGCGACCACAATAGGTGGACCACCAAAGGACTGCCGCCGGTCGTAGCGTTTTCTAGCGTGATCCCCTGTTTTTGCCACGAGTGTCAGAAGAGCTATGCCATTCAGGTTCGGCAGAAACTGACGGGGGTGGTGACCCAAGAGATGCGGCAATGAAAGCCGCAGCCTACGCCCGCGTCAGCACGCACGACAAACAAGACCCAGTGATGCAGCTACGAGAAGTGCGCGAGTACTGCCAGCGGCGTGGCTGGGAGATCGAGGGCGAGTATGTGGATATAGGAGTTAGCGGCGCGAAAGAAAAGCGGCCGCAGCTTGATCGCATGCTCGCCGAGTGCCGAAAGTGCAAAGTCGACGCGGTCGTGGTTTATCGCTACGACAGATTCGCTCGCAGTCTCCGACAGCTTGTGAACGCCCTTTGTGAGTTTGACGCGCTCGGGATTCAATTTGTCTCGCTCCATGAAGGCGTGGACACCTCGACCCCGAATGGCCGCCTAGTGTTCGGGATCTTCGCCAGCATCGCAGAATTCGAACGCGAACTCACCCGCGAGCGCGTACGCTCAGGCTTGGCCGCTGCTCGAGCACGCGGGAAGCGTCTGGGCCGTCCTCGATGCTTCGTAGACATCAATAGGGTCGCCATGCTGCGATCCGAAGGGCAACCCTGGCGGGCAATCGCTCGGGAATTGGGAATCGGTGTTGGAACCGCCCGCGTGGCCTTCCTGAGTGCGAAAGGTCCCGCCTGAGTAGGGAACTGTCCGGTAACGCCGTTACTCAGGCATGCGCCAGTGTGCTTACTTAGTCTTGACAACTGCGGGCATGGCCCAAGTGCCGTCGATTGCTGCCGGCCGAGGCGAGTAGAGCCGCGCGTGGAGCGAGAACGGCTGCGCTGGTACAGGCAGCCAGTTCGATTCCTTGTCCGCGCCCGGGCTCGTATTCTGGAGGTAAATGTCCACAGATCCGTCGGCGTTGGGATTCAGATTGCTTCGATCCCCGAGTGTGTAGCGGTCAGTCGGATTAGGGACGGTGTACCCCTGTAAATCGTAGACCGTCACTGACCAGAATTCATCGACGGGCGGCAATGCACCCTTAGCGAAGTGAATGACGTAGTTGTTGTGGCCGTCCAGCGGAGTAGCTGCCGTGTCCGGATAGATGGAGTCTTCGGGCAGATTCATGCCGATCTCAAACATAGCAACGGCAGCACGCTTCAGGTAGTTCGCACCATAGACGCCGGAATCGGTGTTCATCACCCAACCATTGGCAATGCGTCCCACTTTTGGCCATTCAGCGATAAGTGCCTTCTGACCGGCGGCCGGTGCCGTCTGCAGAGCTTGGCGGATGACGGGGTCAACCTTGGCGGGATCAAAACTTTGACCAGCTTCGATGCCCAGACGTTTGATTCGGGCCAGAATGGGCTGATCGGTGAGGTGCGGACCGTTTACCTTCAACAGTTCGGCGGCGTATGCAAAGTAGACATCTGGAGCCATCTGTTCGACCTGTTTTACCGGCGGCGTCTTCATGTCTACTGAAGGGTCGATCTTGACCGTGACGGCCTGCGGCGGCTTGCCCCACTGTGAGAGCAGGGTCATCTTGTAACCATCCTGTATCTTATGAACCGCGTCGTAGTCTTGAGGGCCGTCAGTCCGGGTGCGACCGATAACCCAAACGAACGGAGTCGGGGCGTCGATTCGCTGTAGGCCTTGGGGCAGCTCACCCTTCCAGCTAGGCCCAACTACGGCAAAATCGCCGGGGCCCGTGCCAGTCGTGCGCTTTCCCACCCCCGCGAACGAATCTGTCCACATATCGAGCAGTTGTAGCAGGTAGTAGCGGCCGTGCGTGTCCGGCACCGAGATGACCACTGGCTCCTTGGTCAGGTCGAGCCAGCCCACGGAATAGAGAGTGTCGAAGTTGGGGTGAGTGGCTCCCCGGAAGGTCGCGGGCGGGAACGTGCGTGCGTGGGAGAAAGTATTCATTGGCCCGCGAGCGAACATCTTGCCTGCCTCGATGTTGGTGAAGTGCTTGCGCGACACATCCATGATCACAAGCGGATAGAAATAGATG
>Ga0187783_10001662_pt1 | contig 16426 bp, 19 predicted proteins | sample 1015_SJ02_MP02_2_FD_132471 | JGI IMG/M metagenome (GOLD analysis project Ga0187783, IMG submission 132471) | Tropical peat soil microbial communities from peatlands in Department of Meta, Colombia - 1015_SJ02_MP02_20_MG | ecosystem: Environmental > Terrestrial > Soil > Wetlands > Peat | place... | reverse complement strand
TGCAGGATGATGCGCGCATCATGGCATGCGGTACAGGAACTGGTGACTTTATGTTGCATGGCACCCGCGGGCAGCTCGGGAGACTGGGCTCGCAGCAGAGGGGTGGATACCGATAAGACCGCGAGGATCGGTCCTACCCGCAGAAAAACGTCACGCTTGAACACGGATCTTCACCTGGTCGATGGCGTTGTATAAGTAACCGCTTGGGTTCCACTCTGCCGCTCGAGGCTGCACCCGCTGCTGGCTGTCGGTCGCACGGGACAGGATTGTGTACTGACCGGCCGCGGGGACTTTCAAGCGATAACTCCAGAGTCGCCATGCGTACTTTGCCTGTTCGTGATGGAGCTGTGCCGGCTGCCAGCTAGCGCCTCCGTCGCTCGAGACCTCCACCTTCACGATCTCCGCCTCGCCCGCCCAAGCGGCACCTTGGACGGCAAAAACGCGGGACTCGAGAATGGATCCCTCGCTCGGCCGAGTGATCACGGACTTCACGTTGAGCGATGTGAGGACGTGGCTATCGTCCACATTCAGCGGTTCCCCGGTCGCGAGCGGATGATTCGGCATGCGGTATCCGGGCTTCATGAAGTTGCCGTCGAACTCCTTGTCGAGCACCTTGATTTCGCTCAGCCATTTGCAGGAGGCGGCCCCGATCCATCCCGGCACCAGCGCGCGTGCCGGAAAACCGTGATGAATTTCGAGAGCTGAACCGTTCATCTCGGTGGCCACCAGGGTGTCGCCATCGATCGCCTTGGCGATAGGAATGCTGCGGATGAACGCAGGAACTTTCCCGGGCACTTCATCCAGGCCCTGGAACATGACGTGCTTGCCGGAGGCTTTGACTCCCGCTCGCTCCAGGATGTCACGCAGCCGGGGACCGGAGAAACGAGCCGTACCCACGGCCCCCTTTTGCCATTGCACGCCGGGGACATGTGGCTCATAGAAGCCGCGCCCATTGCCTGCACACTCGAGTGTATTGGTCACCGTGTGGGTCGCAAGCTTCCCGAGGTCTGCCAAGCTCAAGGTGAGGGGCTTTTCCACCTCGCCGCTGACCGCAAGCCGCCAGGTCTCGCGATCGAGTGTGCTCGGTTCGTGCATGTGATTGCGCACAAAAAAATGGGAGGCAGGAGTGATCCAGGAGCGGAAAAATTCCGGCGGCATTTCAAGATCTAAGAAGCGGGCGGAGCGCACGATCATTCCATCCTCGCCCGGAATGAGAACGCCGGATTGCGCTTGCGCCCGAGCCACGAGCGCAGGAATGGCGGTCGTTGCCGCCAAGCCGGCTGCACATTCCGCGAGAAAATCGCGTCGCGAAATCATCCGCAGTCGATCGATGCCGCCGCTAGAGGTCCTGTCCGTCTTCCCCAAGCTTATTCCTCTCGACGTCGGCCGCCTTGAACTACCATCGGTAGCACCGGGGCTTCCGCGGTTTTTTTCTTGGTTTGATCCCGCTTCGATCCTGGCGCCTTCCCGCCTACGATGTCGGCGAGCGTTGTGTGTTCAAGAATGCGGGCGGCGGCATTGCGCACGTCGAGGAAAACTTGATAGAGCGTGCGGTGCTCCCGGTCGCGGTCAATCAGGCTGCGCAATTGCTCGGCATCGCCAAAAGGCGCCAGCGGCCCGTCAATCAACCGGATAATCTCGCTGAGACGAATCTCCGAAGGCTCCCGCCGCAACTGGTATCCGCCCTTGGCACCGCGCACGCTTTCGACGATGCGGGCGTTCTTGAGCTCGAGCAGAATCAACTCCAGAAACTTCTCCGGCAGGTCCTCTTCATACGCGATGTCGCGAATGCGGATGGCCCCCTGGTTGTAGTGCCGGGCCAGCATCATCATGGCTTGCAGCGCGTAAAGACCTTTTTGAGAGATTTTCATCGTTCAGTAGTATGCCATAAAACCCTACTGGACTAATCGAGTTAATTGTCATGGGGAATGGCCAACACGATCCCCGTGTCCCGAGCGGAAACTCGAAAGTCGGGGAATTTCGGGAATGGCTGCGGCCCCCGGCCAGAGGGCTCGAGGAGAAAGACTCAGAAGGGAACGCGTGGGGGTCAATCCAGCCGCAGCACCTGGACGGTGATGTTATCGGGGCCGCCCCGCTCTTTGGCCAGCTTGATGAGGGCGTGGCAAGCCTCCGCGGGCTGCATCCCGGCGACGGTTTGCTCGAGCTCCTGATCGCCCACCAAGCCCCACAGTCCATCCGTGCACAGCACCAGGATGTCGCCAGACTCGAGCGGAATGGGATGCTCGGGTTTCTCCGGCGAGAATTCCTCCCCCGCCCCGAGAGCTGCCATCAGGATATGACGTTGGGGATGGGTTTCGGCCTCTTCCGAGGTGATGAACCCGTTCTCAACCAAACTGCCAACATAAGAGTGGTCGTGGGTCAGGCGGGTAATACGGCCGTTGCGCACCAGGTACAACCGGCTGTCTCCGATGTGGGAGTAGTACAGTCGATTTGCCCTTAGCACGATGGCCGTCGCCGTCGTGCCCATGCCGCGCAATTCAGGACGCTCGGCGGCAAACTGATGGATACGGGCGTGGGCTTCGCGGAAACCAGCCGTAAGAAGCGATTGAGGATCGCCATCCGAGCTCGTGGCGTAGAGTTGCTGGATGGCATCGACCGCAATTCGGCTGGCATCCTGTCCGCCTTCGTGCCCGCCCATGCCGTCCGCCACAACCGCCAGCCTGCCTTTGCCTTCGAGTTCGGTATCGCTCGTAGGCTCCCAATAGCCGTACCGGTCCTCGTTACTCCGCCGCTGGCAGCCCACGTCACTCAGGCCCGCAACTTCGACCCCGCCACGCATCCCATCCCTTTCTCTGCTATCCGCGTCGACCTGAAAGCGTTTTTCGACGAACAGGGATTATACCCAAGCTCCCAGGCGGAGCGTGCTGAAATCCATTGGATGCGGTCGATGCTGTGCGGGATTGACCGCGGCTCGCCGAACTGCGCGAGACGATTCGGTGGATCCGCGCCCCTTGGGCAACGCCCGAGCCAGAACCGAGCCTCGTCAGTCGAGACCGTCAACGCCCGCAACGAACTAGAGCATGCCGCCGGTTTTGACTGTCAGAATGCTCAGGGCTGTTTCCAGGCTCACAATCGCTTCTTCCAGTTCGGGATGCTCGCCGATTCGCTTGCGCAGAGTTTGCAAGAGGTCATGGGCGTTCGATACGTGCTCGACCGCCGGCCGGTCGGTGCGGCTCGGCTCGGTTGGTGGTACTTTTTGAGGTTGCATGGGATTCTGCCTCGATCGTCCGAACAATACTCTTACCACGACTATACTATTCGCCCATGGTGCCCCCGCAAGCTTGCTCGGACGAACTCCTGGCCGATTCGCTCGAGCTCTAGCTCCCTTAGCCTGAGGACGCTTTCATCCCGGACGGTGGCGGTATACCGGCGCCAGCAGGCGAGCGGCTCGCCTGGCCTGCGCCTTTCGCTACCGGTTTCCTCCCGCGGTGGCATCCATCGTATTGAATTCGAATCGGATGTTCTTCCGGAGACTTGGCGGTAGTGGCTTTCAAGGTTTCCTTGGGGAAGATCGACCAATGGCATTCCGGACGAACACTTCGGTAACCTTCTACGACTCGACCGCAACGGCTCATACTGGAGTCGGATGAGTTTCCTTCCCCAGCTCCACTCCACGCAGCGGTCCCCGCGCGCCCATCTGGCGTGCGCCACTCCCGCCGTGCTTCGGTTCGCCGACGGTAAGCGCGCCTCCGGCAAGCTCCAAGTACTGTCTTTGAACGGAGGCCTCCTCTCGCTGGCGAATCCGCTGGTACGGGGTTCCAAAGTCAAGCTGATGTTCCTGACCAAGGACGGAGCGGTTCTCGGAGGCGCAGAAATGCTGTCTCCGCTCACGAGTACGTTGCAGCCATTTCGCTTTATTTCGCTCGCCTCTGATGATCAGCGCAAACTGGGAACCACCATCACGGCATCGCTGAGTCCGCGCGATGCCGACCAGCAGTGGATCGAGAAGTTTCGCGGAGCGGCGGTGCAAGAGACGACGCCGACACGAACACTCAAATTCCTGGCAGGAGCGATTGCCCTGATCACCATTGGTTTGGTCGGGGCTTTTTGTGCGCTCCACTCCCCGCTGCCGAAATAAAGCAAACCAATGTCGACAGCAGTCGAGAGCGCTCTCGTCCCGAACACTCGCCGCTGGCCGCGATACCAGGCGAACCTGCCAGTTCTGATCTCGGCCGCCAGCAACCCTCTCGGGCCCGCCATACCCGGCCTTGCGAGCGAAATCAGCCGCTCGGGGATGGCTTTATACGGCGGGGTCTGCCTGGAACCGGGCGACGTGATGAAAGTTGAGTTCCAGACCTGCAGCAAACTCCTGGTGGCAGGAGTCGTCCGCAGCCGCTCAGGTTTTTGTTTCGGTCTGGAGTTCCTGACTCCGCTCGCTATCGACGAAGACCTGACCCTGACCGAATACGCAATTCCCGTGCCCGATGAGGGTGCGGGAGATTGGCTGGCCAGGCATCGCGGGGATGTTTCGCTGGCGCTGGCATCGGCGATGCTGTTTTTTACCCTCTTCGCCTGGCACACACGAAGGTCCCAGCCAGCTGCGCAACCCTCGCTTACGATGTGGGAGCGAACCCTGGTCAGTCTCGGCTTAGCCGAGGTTGCAGAGGTTCCGGCTCCCCGAGGAGATCCGGCCGTCCAGGTCTGGGTCGACCAGCACACGGCACTCTATTACTGCCCGGGCGCGGAACTTTACGGCAAGACTCCGGATGGCAGGTATACGACCCAGCGTGATGCCCAGCTCGATCAATTCGAGCCTGCCGCCCGCGCCTACTGCCAGTGAACTGCCTGCCTGGCCCCTCAGTCGGATTGACTTCCCGTCGATAAGCCTCGAAGATGGTCGAGAACGGTCCTCGCGGCAGGGTCGAGGAGAACGCTCCGGCAATGAAAATCAGCACCCGAAAAGTAGAGGATGTCACTCTGGTCGATATCAACGGGCAAATCGTTCTCGGTCCGGAAACTGGCCTGTTGCGCACTACGGTGCACGACCTCGTAAGCCGCGGAGACAAGAAAATCATTCTCAACCTGGCCGACGTGAACTACATCGACAGCTCCGGACTGGGCGAACTGATCGCGAGCTACACCACGGTTCGAAACCAGGGGGGCCAGCTGAAGCTGCTGAACCTCACCAAGAAGGTCCAGGACTTGCTTCTGGTCACTAAGCTCTACACCATATTTGACGTCAAAGAGGGCGAATACCTCGCCGTCAAGTCCTTCGATGACTGGTTTTTCGCCAAGTGAGTGGAGGAGAATTGGCCGCAGCGCGGAATCACTCCGCGCCAACGCTCGATGGTGGAACTCGCTATGGCTTCGGTTGTTCGGTGGCGATTCGCCTGCCTGACTCGTAATCCTGGTTTCAATCGCTCGTCATGAGAAACAACGGTTTCATCTCGAAGCTGCTGTAATGCGGTCGTAAGCGGTCGGTGTTGTAGTGTTCCTCCACATTCACGAACTTCTTGGATGCAATCACGGTGTCGATGGGCATGTTGTCGTAGCGCCCGTTCTTCAGCACGACGAGCCGGCCGTGCACTCGGTTCAGAATGAGATCGAGAGCCAAATTTCCGTAGGCCATGGGAACAATCGAATCGATCGCATCCGGATCTCCGCAACGCACCAGGTATCCCAGCTTTTGCTGAATCACTTCAATGGTCTTGCCGTTGCTGAACTTTGGCGACAGCTCTTGAAGTTTGTCCGCCACCAGTTCCCCAATGCCTCCGAGCTTCTTGTGGCCAAAGGCATCTTTGGTCTGCTTCTCGAAAATCATTTCCCCGCCTTCGAACATGGCGCCTTCGGAAACCAAGACTACCGAATAATGGCTGGGATTGTGCCGGCGATCGGCCACCAATAATTCCGTCAGGCGTTCAATGTCAAATTTGTACTCAGGAATCACGCAGCGGTTGGCAGCACCCGCCATGGTCGGCAACATGGCGGTGAACCCTGCGTACCGGCCGAACACCTCGAGCACAAGAAATCGTTCGTGCGATCCAGCCGAGGTCCTCAGGTCATTCGTCATCTGGATGGTGCGGGTCACGGCGGTGCTGAAACCGATGCAGTAATCGGTGCCGGGAACATCGTTATCCATCGTCTTGGGAATCGCTACCACCTTCACCCCTTCTTGATATAAACGCACGCCATAACTCAGGGTGTCATCGCCGCCGATGGGAATCAGATAGTTGACTCCCAGCCAATCGAGGTTCTTTAGGACTTCGGGAGTTAAATCGTTGCTGTCCGCGGTGTAGGCTTGGGCGAGATGCGGAGGGAGTGCGGATTTTTTCACCTTGGCGGGATTGGTGCGAGAACTGTGGAGGAATGTGCCCCCGGTACGGCCTGCGCGATTTACGATTTCTTCCGAGAGTATTTGGAAGTTATCGCTGTTGTCGTAATCGTTTTCGCGCACCATCTCCACCAGCCCCGCCCATCCGCGCCGCAAACCAACCACCTGATACCCTTCACGTAGAGCCCGAATCGTGACCGCGCGAATGGCCGGGTTCAAGCCGGGTACGTCACCACCTCCAGTCAGAATTCCGATCACACCCTTTTTGCTTGCAAAATGCGCCATGGTTTCCCGCTTCCTGTTTTTAAGTGGACCCGAACCTACACGGCTCCCCCGGAATGGATCTTGCGCCCATCCCTTGGGGACAAAATACGAACCGCGACCTTGTGGAATCAGATCTAGCCATTTTATAGGACGAATCGTGCGGGTAGAAAAGTCTGGTAGATCGAGCATAAAGAACAGCACAGGCAGCCTTCCCGAATCTTCGCAGCTTCAGTGTTTCGAAATCAGGTCTGTGCTTCTTTTTGGCCGGAGCGTCAACTCAGAGGATCGTATACCGCTCCCGAACACGGCGAGCCCGGCAGCCAAAGCCACGCTGGCAAGCCTCGTGGGAGGACTCGCTTCCGAGGTAGCTGCCAACCCGGCGAAAACGTTGCTGGTGGTGGAAGCAGGAGCCCTCGAGGTGCTCGCCCGCAATGGCTGCCTGAAACCGAGGTGAGGCGCGAGAAAGTAAAGATCAGGGATTCACTTTAGGACCGTAAGGGATTCACTTTAGGACCGTCACACGTTCCAGAGGTTACCGACGCTCGAGGCCAGCCTAAGTTCCTCCCCGGATGCCAAGCCGCACACGGCCTGGTTTTCGCGGGGGCCAATTTCCTCCAAGCATTGCCGTCGCAGAGTCAAAGTAAGTATATTGTTTATAGTGGCTTAGCCGGTTACCAACGGGCCATCGCATGGCACCCTGTAGCTATTCACGGGGGGCTCGCCTCGACCTAGGATAGGCCTATTCGATCACGGTCATCTATGCATCCGAAAATGGTCCATGACGAACTTCTGGTAACTCTCACGCACTCCTACGAAGAGGATCCTGGCCAGTTTGTGACTATGCCGAAGCTGGTCTTAGACTCATCGTTGGCCCGCCTCGCCATGGCGGAGCTTAGAAACGAAGGCTATCTCGAAGAGCAAGTCCGCGGGGTCGTGCGGCTCACACCGCGAGGCTACGCAAAGCTTAGAAGGAATTAAGGCCTTCGCGGCACCCCTAGTTCGTTCTAGCAAACGGTCAGCTCTCGCGTGTACTTCGTATCCAGCCCGCACACAATAGCAGGAGTATCCCTTTCCTCTACAGCAACCATCGCCGCGCCGGCGGCAAGACGTTGACGCATCCTGGTCTCGATCAGTGTCCAGCTCACGCCAGGAGGGAACGAGCCATTGCGTAATTCACCAGCTCGGCACGATTTCGAATATGCAGCTTTCGATAGATTCGGGCCCGGTACGTCTCGACAGTCCTGAGGGTGAGGTGCAGGTGAGACGCGGTCTGCGAATTGGTGTATCCGCGCGCAAGATCACCGAGAATATCGATTTCGCGCTGTGTCAGCGAAGGCCGCTGCGGCGCCAGCTTGTGGTCCTGGTGGTCGATCGCCAGCGCGGCGCTAAGCCTCGGATCGATGAACTTCCGTCCTGCAGCAGTCACCCGGACTGCCATAATCAGCGCGGAGGGGGGTGAGTGTTTGACGACGTATCCGCGGGCACCGACCGCCAGCATCGACCTCGCGTAAGAAACGTCGTCGTTGCCGGTCAAAACGACAGCGCGCGCATCGGGTGCGCTTCGGACGATATGACTGACCGCCCGCAAACCACCTGAGCTACCCTCCACCGGGACATCCAGCAAGACAACGTCGGGTCTTAGCTCACGGAACTTCTGCGGAGCCTCCGCCAGACATTCCGCCTGGCCAACCAACTTGACCTCCCGGGCAGGCCCAAGCAAAAGACGTATCCCTTCGCGGACCATGGCGTAGTTCGAGGCAAGCAACAGCCGAATGGACATACAAAAAATCTATCACATGAGTCAGAGCGTCAAAGATGACCGAAGGTTACGACCGGAACTCGATTTCGAGCATAGCTGCGGTTGGCTCGTCGGACAAGCGCGGAGTGAGGTTCGGCGTCACTGACAGGTCGTGCAGCTGGCTCGTACCTCTAGGCGTGAGGCGCGAACCGTGCGCAGTTCGACCATGGGCGGGCCCGGGACCTCTCTCCCCATCGTCGAATTCATCCAGAGTTCGCGCAGGTAATAGTGTCGGTTCTCTTCGGCAAAGATCAGCCGAGCCGCGCGGGAATGCGATACCCCTTGGATCGGATCAGCGGCAACGCCCAGCGACTCTTGCCCGTGACTGGCTCGCAGGTAAACGTTTCCATCTCCCGCCAGCGTGATCACGTAGTTTCCCGCAGGAAACATGACCCGCTTGACCATAAAGTCAAATGGAACCTCCGCCGTGAGCTGTGGGGCTTGTCCGCGGGTCTGGGCGCCGAGGGGCGTCATTAGAAGTAGAGCCAGGACAGCGCATGAGACAAATCTCGCCAATTTCATGAATTTCTCCTCCGCTCTGCTCCTCGAAAGACCGTGTAACTCAAAGGAAAGGACCCGCCGTGGCCGGCAGGCCCTCTCTGTTTACTTTGCGTAGGATTACTCGGCGCCGATCTCAACGTACTTGGCACCTTGCGCTACAACCGTTTGTTTCACGTTCGAAAGCATCAATTCCCGACCGAAATGTGGGCCGCCCCAGATTTGGACTAAGGAGTACTGCGTCCCTGTCTGCAGGAAAATCAGGCTGGGGTTGTGTGCCACGTTGGGCGATTCGACCGGGTTCGTCAGAAACATAGCCGAACCTTGGTCGCTTTGAAGGGTCCACACGCTGTCGTCGATGTTCCCCATCCGCTTGGCAATGTATTGTCCGGCCGGCAGAGTCTGCCCCTTGACAATGAAATCGAACGGAATGTTCAACCGCAATTGCTGTGTTTGAGCGGCAGCAGGAAGACACGCCGCGGCAAGCAGAGCAATAAACAGGCTGAATTTCAAAAACTTCATAGAAACTTTCCTCCTCAATGTATTGGCAAATGTAATGCGCACCGCGTCCCCGGGTGCCATCCTCGAACCCGATCCTATGGAAACGAAAATTTCGGCGCAAGGTTACGTTGGGCGGCGAATTAGTTCCCCAAAGTTATGGTGGAAAACACATCACCCGTTCGTGCCAATGACGATCCACGAGGTTTGTGAAGGGCTTTCGTCGAGGGCGAGCTTCGCCGCGTTTAGGGGCTCGGCGGAAAGCTGATTTTCTGAAGCGAAATCCTGTCAAAAAACCGGTTTCTCTCGCGCGAGTGCCGCCTCGGCATTGGGAATGGTTGAGGCCGAGGAGCAATCCGGGCTTTGGGCAAGGAACTTAGGTAACCCGGGAAAAGGAAAAGGCCGTGATCTTGGTTATGCTCTAGCCGCCAGCTCCTGCGAGGGAGTCAACAGCGTGGAGTCATGCACCATCACGGCCCTTGATGTAATCACTGCTTTCGCAGCTCCTGACCCCAGCTGCATCCTCGCAGAGCAGCCGGCTTTTTCGGGTCAGGTCGTTTGCCGAGTTGCCCCTGCAAACGGATCACTCAGCCTACTTCGGACTGGTCAGTGTTTTTTGAGCCAGACCTTTCGACCGTCGACGCGCGCCAAAGTAAATGCTCGCACTGAAAATGTCAACGCCGCTTTTTGGTGCAGACCAGAAAGATCGGCTGTGAATTCTGTGCATAACAATTCTCTGCGTCCTGCGCAGTTAGCGAGGAAACAGCGGCCTCGCGCAGTTTTTCCACAACCTCTTGCACAGAAATAATCGCTCGCGGGAATTCACAGGAGAATCATCGTAGGCTCTTGACGGCGGAGAACAAGTCAAGCATCTTGGGTGCAACTGAGTTAGTTTTGGAATGTCAGCTCTCGTGGCCTACATCGATGGTGGCTCTCTGGGAAATCCGGGGCCATCCGGCATTGGGGTGATCATCGATGGTGCCAGCGACCAAACTCTCAGGATCGCCAAGTGGATCGGCTGGCAAGACAACAACGTCGCCGAATATACCGCTCTTCTCGAAGCCCTGCAGTGTGCCGTGCTGCTCGAGGCTCGGGAGCTGCACGTCTATTCCGATTCGGAAGTGGTGGTCAAACAGATGACCGGCGTTTACGCCTGTCGCAGCCCGCGCCTCTATTCGCTCAATTGGACCTGCCGCAAGCTGGCCCGCTGTCTGAAGTTTTCCATTTCTCACGTCAGCCGGGAACACAATACCGAAGCCAATCGCTTGGCCAACTTCGCCGCCCGCAGGCGGATCCGGCCGTAAAAGCCTCGTTCGGACCGAACGGGCTACGCCGAAGCGGTGGTTCCCCGCGTCTTCCCCCAGGCAAAAGCGAGCCAGGCTGCAATGTTTTTCACCATCACCCGCCGGCAGGGGTTGAACCCTGGGGCCCGAGCCGAGGTCAAAGTGGCGAAACTGTCGAGGGATTGTAAAAACATTGTCAACAGATGAAAACTGCTTATGTCGAAGTCATCGCAAAATAGTAAGCTAGGCAAGATGTAAGCCATTGTTCTCAAAAGGAATCATCGCGATGCGCGTAGAAACTAACCGCGAAGCGGGTTTTCAGCGTGCTTCAGGCACGGCTTCGAAGGAGCTTGCCCCCCTCCCGCAAAGTTTGAGCACCCCGGAGAGAATTCTGGTGGTGGAAGATGATCATGCGGTGCAGAAGGCCCTGAAGCACCTCTTTCAGACCGAAGGGTTCGAGATCGAAATCACGGGAGACGGAAAGTCGGCACTGGAGGCTTTTCGTAGGGCTACGCCCTCGGCCGTCGTGCTCGATCTGCGCCTGCCATTGCTGTCAGGTCGCGACGTTTGCCGCGAGATCAAACAGCAAGCTCCCTCCATCCCGGTGATCGTCCTTAGCGCCGCCAGCGATGTTTCCGATAAGGTGTTGCTGCTCGAGCTGGGCGCCGATGACTACGTCACCAAGCCGTTCAGCCCGCGGGAATTACTGGCCCGGGTCCGGGCGGCCTTGCGACGCAATCTGCGCCGAGATGAGCTGGTCTCGTTCGACGGCATTTCGGTCGACTTCACCAAAATGGAGGTTACGCGCGATCGCGAGCCAGTGGGGCTGACGGCACAGGAATTCAAGACCTTGAAATTCCTGGTGCAGAACGCAGATCGCGTGATCACCCGCGATGAGCTGCTCAACGAGGTCTGGGGATACCAGCACTACCCCACAACCCGCACGGTCGACAACCACATTCTGAAACTGCGGCAGAAGTTGGAGAAAGATCCCCCTAACCCCAAACATTTCCGCACGGTCCATGGCGTGGGTTACAAGTTTGTGCGATGACTCGAGGCCGCGCCCGGTACAGTCGAAGCCATCCCGGCCGGAGGGGAGCGGAAGCGAATGAAACTTCGTCTGCGCACCAAGTTTCTGCTCTCCATGCTGTTGATTTCGGCCAGCCTCACCGTCACCAGCCTCCTGCTGGTGCGCCGCAGCGTTCAATCCCAGGTCAAGAGCGGGATCGTCGCCGACCTGCGCAATTCGATCAGCACGTTTCAGAACTTCCAGCAGTTGCGTGAGCTTACCCTCACCCGTTCCGCGGAGCTGCTTGCTTACGAGCCGCAGCTGCGCTCGCTGATGTGGGCGCCCGATGAAGCTACCATCCAGGACGGATCGACACCCTTGTGGCGATTGGCCGGCAGTGACCTGTTCGTGCTGGTAGACCGATCCGGCCGGGTGGTCGCTTTCCACCCCACCCGTCCCGGCTTTTCCCGCGAAATGGCACAAAAGGCGCTCGGCGATCCTTTCCTTCAAGCCGGCACCTCGCAATGGTGGTTTGGTGCTCAACACCTCTACGAGGTCTTCATTGAGCCAGTCTATTTCGGTTCGGCGTCGGAGGGCCGGCTGTTGGGCCTTCTCGTTCTCGGTTACGAGATCGATCAGGCGATCGCGGCCCAAGTTAGCCGTATCGCCGCCAGCCAAGTGGCTTTCTTTTACGGAGACCTGCTGGTCAAGAGCACGCTGAGCCCGGCGCACGAGGCGGAGTTGACACGACATTTGTTCGTTCAATCCAGTTCTGACGTGACTGGCCCGGAAGAAGTGCAACTGGGTGACGAACATTTTCTCGGCACTTCGGTTGATCTGACGCCGGGGAAAGCGCCGATGGTGCGTTTGAGCGTACTTAAGTCCTACGATCAGGCCACCGCTTTCCTCGACAGCCTGAATCGCTTGTTGCTCGCCTTGGGCCTGGTTGCGGTTGTCATCGGAAGCGCATTGGTGTTTGTCATCTCGCACACCTTTACGCGACCCTTGGGAAACCTGGTTGCCGGGGTGCGCGCCTTGGAAAATGGCGACTTTCAGTATGCCCTCGACGAGCGCGGGAGCGACGAGGCCGCAGAGGTCACGGGCGCGTTCAACCGAATGCGCGCCAGCCTGCTCAAGACCCAGTTGGAATTGCTCGAAGCCGAACGCCTGGCGACCATCGGACGCATGGCCAGCTCGATTTCCCATGACCTGCGACACTCGCTCGCAGCCATCGTGGCGAATGCCGAGTTCTTGCTCGAAAGCCGCCTCTCTTCCGAGCAGCGGGAGGAGCTCTATCAGGAGGTTCGCATCGCCGTCAACCAGATGACGGACCTGATCGACTCGCTGCTCGAATTCTCGCGCACCCGGGAATCGCTCCGGCTGACGCACGGAAACCTCAGAGCGTTGGTAGAACGCGTGGTGCAGGCCATCCGCACTCATCCCCGGTATCAACCGGTCTCGATCAGCATCCGCGAGGAGGGGGATTCGAGCGGTTGGTTTGATTCGAAAAAGCTGGAGCGTGCGCTTTACAACCTGCTGCTGAACGCCTGTGAAGCGGCATCCGGTGAGAATGGGCGCATCACGATCAGCTTGATGCATACCGCCGACGGCATCGAAATTCGGGTTGCGGATAATGGCCGCGGCATTCCGGAATCGATTCGCGGCCAGCTTTTCGATCCTTTCGTAAGCCTGGGCAAGGAAAACGGCACCGGGCTGGGTCTGACCATCGTGCAGAAAATTGTTCAGGACCATGGCGGCGAGATTGTGGTGGAGAAGACGTCGGACCTGGGGACAGTTTTCCGGCTCACCCTTCCGCTTTCCGCAGCCGCCGTGAGGGAAGATCGCCAGGCAGCAAAGCGCGAGTCACCGCCGTTCGCCCGGACCCACAAGAATGCGGTGGAATAGGCTGACGGCCAGTACTCGCAGGGAGATCCCTCCCGCGAGGGTTGCCGCCGGCTTCACCTCTGAGTATGGTTTCGAGTGGGATCACTTGTTAACTCCAATAGTCTTCTTCAGGAGGCGCTTGTGAAGCAGAGGAATCTCTTGTCCGCAGGCTTTGGGAAAAGAGCGCTGAACGGAGGACTACTCGTGGTAGCCAGTAGTCTGTGTGTGTGGGCCCAGACGACGGGCGCGACGGGGGCTTCCTCCTCCGACGAAGCTGTAACCGTTGCGGTTCGCGAACTCCAGCAGCAAGTCGGCGAGCTGCGCGCGGCCGTGGCAGAAATGCGCGCAGAGGCGGCACAGTACCGTCAGGAAACGGCCGAATTGCGGCGTGAGTTGCAGGATCTACGAGGACAGCCGGGCGAAGCTGCCGTCCAAGCAAAATCCTATCCCACGCCGTCCGGCCCGGGCCTGGCGGGAACCGAAGGCGCTCCGCAGGCCGCATCAGGGACGCCGCTCGAGCAACGGGTTGCCACCCTCGAGGAAACTACCCAGCTGCTGAACAGCAAGCTCGAGGATCAGTACCAGACCAAGGTGGAAAGCGCGTCGAAGTATCGCGTGCGGCTGTCGGGCATCGCCTTGATGAATCTGTTCAGCAACCGCGGGACGACCGACAACCAGGACATCCCAAGCCTGGTGCTCGGACCGAACCAGGGAAACGGAAATTTTGGTGCAACCTTGCGGCAATCGGAGATCGGCGTTGAGGTCTTTGGACCCACCCTTGCCGGTGCCAGAACCTCGGCCGAGGTGCAGGCCGACTTTGCCGGTGGATTCCCCAACACCTGGAATGGTGTCAATTCAGGGATTTTCCGGTTGCAGATTGCCAGCATGCGACTCGATTGGGCCAGCACCTCGGTCGTGGTGGGACAGGATAACCTTTTTGTTTCTCCGCTCTCGCCCACTTCCTTTGCCAGCTTGGCGGTTCCTGCCTTCAATTATGCGGGCAACTTGTGGGCATGGACTCCGCAAGTCCGCGCGGAGCACCGATTCAATGTATCGGACGGCCAGAATATTGCGGTACAGGCGGGCATTCTCGACAATCTGACGGGCGAATTTCCTCCCAATCCATATTTTCGCTCGCCCGGTCCGGGAGAAAGTTCAGGTCAGCCGTCCTACGGCGTTCGCACCGCGTGGACGAAGCCCCTTCTCGGTCGGTCTCTGACGGTGGGAACAGCTGGCTACTATGGCCGCCAGGATTGGACTTTTCATCATCACGCGGACGGCTGGGCGGGCATGGCGGATTGGGAAATCCCCCTCGCGCCAAGGCTCGATCTTTCCGGGGAGTTCTATCGGGGACGGGCGGTAGGCGGAATCGGGGGAGGAATCAGCCGGAGCGTGTTGTTTCTAGGGGAACCGGACGAAGCTACCACGCCGATTCAGGCGCTCGACTCCAGGGGAGGCTGGTCGCAACTCAAGTTTCGGGCCACCAGCAAGCTGGAGTTCAACGCCGCCTTTGGCATCGATAGTCCCACGGCGGCGGAAGTGCGCGCCTCCGCCGGAAGCGAGCAGTACGTTGGACCTTTGTTGGTTCAGAACCGCGCCGGCCTGGTAAACTTCGTTTACCGGCCACGCTCCAACTTGCTGTTTTCGACCGAGTACCGGCACCTGCAATCCTTCCAACTCGCTAACATCAACAACTCGGGTCAGCAGGTGAATCTGGTGATGGGAGTGCTGTTCTGATGACCATGCTACGAGCCTTCCGTCTCTTGATGCCGATCGCCATACTGTGTTCCGGGCTGGCTGATGCTCAGCAAACCAGGCTCACGGCAACGGTCAGGGTGATGAACGATAAGAAAAAGGCGCAGGATTCAAGCAACGTCGTGCTATGGCTCACGCCGACGGAGGGCGCGCGGCTTCCGCCACCTCGGCCAGCCAAGCCGTCCTCGCGGCCGCGACTGGTGCAGAGAAATAAGAGTTTCGAACCACATCTTCTGGTGGTGCCGGTGGGCACCACCGTGGAGTTTCCCAATCGCGACCCCTTCTTTCACAATGTCTTCTCGTTATTTGAAGGCAAGCGTTTCGATCTCGGTCTCTATGAGGCAGGCAGCACCCGGAACGTGGTCTTTGACAAGCCGGGTATTTCCTATATTTTCTGCAATATTCACGCCGAGATGAGCGCCGTCGTCCTGGTTATGAATACTCCCTACTATGGCACTTCGGACCATCACGGACAGGTGCTGTTCGACGACGTAACTCCAGGCCGCTATATCCTGCGGGTGTGGTACGAAGGAGGTTTACCGGATACCTTGAATGCGCTGACCAGGGATGTGACCATATCGGACAGCACTTCGACCCTGGGACTCCTGCGAGTGCCCGCTTCGAACCTGCCGCAGGAGCATAAGAATCTCTACGGTCGTGATTACACTCCGCCGGCTCCGGCCAGTGCAACCTATGTGCACCCCTGATTTCGGAACTGTAAGGAAATGTAAAAAAGAAATTACATTTCTGTGAAATTGGCATGACAATCAGGCAGCAACCGCCCGGTAACCTTGTCCCCAAGATGAACGGGCGATTCGCTGCTGGCCCGTTTCCGGCGAAAGGTCCCGGGACCTCACTCATCGAAGCCGCGACGATCTGAAAGCTAGTGTGGTGAGCGCTGATGAACGCTCTGCCCAGGCGGCTCATTGCTGTGTCTGCGAGGTGATCTGCGCGCCACTTCGAGGCTCTCCCCCATGAATTATCAGGAGTTGCTTCTCCCTGCCCCTGGCAGCAACCATCACTGAACCTTGGTCTGCGAAGGCTCAGAGGCGATCGGGCGCCTTTGTAATCCGTTATCTTCCCGGTCACGCAGAGATGTGAGACACGACGAGGGTTAGAAGTAGAAGCCAGACTGGGGCTCGGCT
>Ga0187783_10001661_pt1 | contig 16437 bp, 12 predicted proteins | sample 1015_SJ02_MP02_2_FD_132471 | JGI IMG/M metagenome (GOLD analysis project Ga0187783, IMG submission 132471) | Tropical peat soil microbial communities from peatlands in Department of Meta, Colombia - 1015_SJ02_MP02_20_MG | ecosystem: Environmental > Terrestrial > Soil > Wetlands > Peat | place... | reverse complement strand
GGAGGAAACCGCAAGACCTTGAAACTCCGCGGTCGAAACTTGTTGGCGCTCGGCGGAAATCACGCCCTGCGAAACGCAATCGCCGACTGGGAACCAGTCAATCCTGCTCTCCTGTCGTGGACTATCGGGAGAAATCTGCGCTTCGGCCTGGGTCGGCCCAGGAAAAGACAAGGCAAGCGTCACCTGATGGGATTGCGAAGAGTCATTTCTGAGATGGACCTCGAATACCGCCGCCGGAGTGTTGGACCGGGCCGCGTCGCCAGGGATAAACGGAACCCAGGCGCGCAGCGCCGCGCCAACGGGAGCCGTGGTTTGGTATTCGATGTCCACGATCGGGTAGTGACCCCAGTAATGAATCTCCTGAGCGTTACCTGTGCCTACCGTCTCTTTGCTCGTCAGCACCCAGGTTCGTCCGTCAACGTTGATCCCAAGGAACGGCAGGCGCAAGGGGCCGCGTACTGGCACCCCGGAGTTGAACAGGGTACACATGCCCCATGTGCCGTCCGTGTCGACGTCGAGAAAACCGGTACTGATCCCGCCGAGCGGCATGCCGTGCGCCACCGCGTTTTCCTTCCGGTAAACGACCCCGCAGGCCGGCTGAGAGAATCCCTCGGCATCGAACCGGACCCACTCCCCAGCGGGCACGTCGGAAGAAAACAATTTTGCACCCCGGTTTCCTACGGGGGCTTCCGACGTCGGTGATGAAGTTGAAGAATTCTCCTTGCCTATATGAGATGTGGAGCAGGAGAGGTCGGCCAGAGTGGATAGTCCCGCGACGCCCACCAAGCTAGTTTGCACGAACTTTCGGCGATTAAGCATTTTGAAGTTCTCCCGCCCTTAGGGTTTAAAAGGGTATGCTTTCGTAAATCTGGGTCGTGATATTCTGCCTGAATCCCCTTGTTTAGCGGTTAACCTTTATAGCTACTAATGGGAGCTTTGTCAAGGCTGTTTGCGCATGAGGGCAAAAGTATTTCGTGGCATCTGAGAGGCGCCAACTACAAAACATCCCTGACCCAGCGCATCAGTTGGAGGCGATAATCCTGCATGATCGGGTCCTTGTCCCATCCGCCGTGGCCGCCACCTTCGACGGTAAGAATTTCACAGCGGGCGCCGGCTGCTTTCATAGCCCTGCACATAAAAACCGATTGTTCGTAGGGAACATTCAGATCCTTACTGCCGTGTACCAGTAAATACGGAGGCATATCCTTCTGAACGTATGTGATCGGAGAAGCTTCGCGGATGATTTTGGAGGTCTCCGGGGTAACATCGCTTATTCCCAGAAAGTCTTTCAACCCGGGCGAGAGGCAGGGCTCAGGCTGGTCAGTATGCAGGATGTGTCCGTCCACCACGCAGTCAGTTGTCGGTTTTGTTCTGGAGACGAGGTCATGCTCGCCATACATCGAGATAACCGCCGCCACTCGGTTCCCTGGCCGGTGCTTGGCGCCGACAAACGATACCAAGTGTCCGCCTGCCGAGCCTCCCATCAACACGAGCCGTTCCGGATCGACTTTATAATCCCGCGCATGGGCTTTCACATATTCTACCGCCAACTCAACGTCGTCGGTCTCGGCGGGGAATGTGTACCTGGCAGCCAAGCGATAGTTCACGCTGATCCAGTTGGAGCCAGCCCTACTGAAATCCTCAAACAGAGGTTTTGGCAAATCCCGTTTGTCGCCTCGGGTAAATCCGCCCCCGTGGACGTAAATCATGGTCGGGAAGGGCCCCTGCCCGTCTAGTAGGTAAGCATCCAGCAACAGCGGCACGCCGTCGGCGCGTCCGTATTCGACGTCTTTCTTAACCTCTGCGTTCGCGCACGTTGAAATCATCAGTAGAAGGACCACCACTCCCGTCATTGCCGTTTTCACTTGATGCCTCCCGGAGCTACGGACGTCTCCCCATTGAGGTTGGGGCGTCGACCCTTCCATGCCCCAGCCACAACTTGATCCCCAAAACTTAGTCGTTCAACCCGGGCAGGAGTGTACCGCAGTTTCCGGTCCTGCAACAAGCCCCGGACGAGAAAGAATTTTAGAAAAAGCCTGAATTTACCGCTTTACCTCAAAGTTTGACTATGCTAAGAATATAGATATTCAGGGGCTCGCTGGGACGTGTCGAGGTGAATTTGTGATGGAGCGCAGAAAGGCACTCATCCCTCTCGCTTTTTTGTTCAGCCTAGTTCTTAGTGTTTCAGCCAGTTCCTCGGAATCCCAGCCTTCAATCGCTGAAAAGGCGCGAGCAATTCTGGAAACAAACTGCGTGTCTTGCCACGGCGAGTCTCAGATGTCGGGGCTCGATCTTCGTCAGCGAGAAGCGGTGCTTAAAGGCGGCGGGAGAGGCCCGGCCTTGGTCCCGGGTAACGCCCAAGCGAGCCTTCTTTATCAGGCGGTGGCGCAAACTGGCGAATTGAAAATGCCTATGGGCAAGCCCCGCTTGCCTCAGGACGATCTGGATACGCTCCGCGAATGGATCGACGAAGGCGCACCCTGGGTCAGCACGACTGAGCGACCGGCGGCCCCGAGTTGGTGGTCGTTCAAGAAGCCGCAACGGCCCGATGTTCCCCAAGTGAACGACCAGACTTGGGTCCGGAACCCTGTGGATGCTTTTATCTTGTCCGAATTAGAGGAGAACGGCCTTAGACCCGCGCCGCCCGCTGACAAGCGGACCTTAATCCGGCGTGCGTACTTCGATTTGATTGGCCTGCCACCCACGCCCGACGACGTCAAACGCTTTCTTGATGATAATTCCGCCAACGCCTGGGCCCGTCTGGTGGATGAGCTTCTTGCCTCTCCTCAGTATGGCGAGCGCTGGGGAAAGCACTGGTTGGACGCCGTCCGCTACGCGGATAGCTCCGGTTATGAAACAGACTTCTATTACAAAGACGCCTGGCGATACCGCGATTACGTCATTAAATCCTTTAATGAGGACAAGCCTTACGACCGCTTCGTCCAGGAGCAGGTCGCTGGCGATGAACTCTGGCCCGATGATCTCGCCCTCGACGGCACGTATGTCATTCCTTCAGATAAATTGGAGCATTTGGAAGCGCACCTGGGTACGGGTGTCTATACTCTAGGTCCTCAAATTCATGAATCCAACATGGACGGCAAGAAGCTGACCTATGAAAGTCTCACTGACGCTGCGGACTTGACAGGCGCGGTCTTCATGGGGATCACGATGGGCTGCGCCCGCTGCCATAACCACAAGTTTGATCCCATTACCCAGCGCGATTACTACAGCCTCCAGGCCATTTTTGCCGGCAGTCAAGAGGTCAAAATTCCTGTTGTCGATCGAATGGCGATCACCGACGTCAAGCAATTCTATCCTCGGCTTATCGCCTTGCACGAAGCCAGAACTAGCTACGAGCTGTTTGAGTATAGGGTGAAGAAAAGAATTATTGAGTCGAGGAAATCTGAGTTTTCCCCTGAGGCGGTTAAAGCGTTCGAGACTCCCGAAGACCAACGGACGCCCGAACAGCAGCGCCTTGCCGCACCGATGATCGAGGCGTTTGAAAAAATCAAGCTCTCCGAGCAGTTTACGCCCGAGGAAAAGGAAGAGCAGCGAAGGTTGTATGCTCGAATGGCGGAAGCAGTTCTGGCGGTGCCAGAAAACCCTGCCCATGGAATCCACTATGATGGATTGATGGAGCTGCCCACTGCTTCGGTCTTGGGTCACCGCGAGCCGGCGCTGATTCCTGATGTTTATATCCTAAATCGTGGCGATCTGGGAAATCAAAAGGAGAAGGTCCTACCGGGGCTTCCTGCAGCCCTGAGCGACGGCACGCTGCTGGACGACGGCTCGTCACCGCTTTTGAGATTCGAGGATCGCAAGAAATTGGCCTTCTGGTTGACCCGCCCGGATCACCCGCTGACCTCTCGCGTCATGATGAACCGCATCTGGGAGTGGCATTTTGGGCGGGGTATCGTCGATACACCCAACGATTTCGGCAGGCAAGGGCAGCCTCCGAGCCATCCCGAGCTGCTCGATTGGTTGGCGACCGAGTTTGTGGCCCAGAGCTGGAGCATCAAGTCCATGCACCGGCTCATCATGCTATCGAATACGTACCAGATGGCGAGTCGAGATACAGATGAGAAGGCGTTGCGACTCGATCCCGAAAACCGCCTGCTATGGCGCATGAACCGCCAGCGGTTGGAGGGTGAAAGCTTATGGGACTCCATCCACGCGGTGGCCGGAACGCTCAACCCCAAAATGGGCGGGCCCCCAGTGGCGCCGCCTCTCACGCCGGATGAGCAGAGCGCTCTTGGCGACCGTGCAGGTTGGCCCGTGGCCTCGGACCCGGCGGAATATAATCGCCGCGGAATCTACATTCTTCTGCGCCGTAATTTTGCGTTTCCGATGTTTGAGGCGTTCGACCGCCCCGACAACGCGGTAAGCTGCCCGAAACGGGACGTGACTACCGTGGCGCCCCAAGCGCTATGGACACTTAACAACCGAACGGCCTTTGAGGAAGCCGTGGAATTCGCGGCCCGGCTGGTTCGTGAAGAGGGTAACAATCCGCCCTTGTGGGTGGAACGAGGTTGGAATCTCGCGCTGGCGAGGCCTCCGACGGCATTGGAGAAACGCCAGGCGGTGCGATTGATGGATTCGCTAGCTCAGCGCAAAGTGCGTCCGGACGACTGGAAGGATATGCCGGACGCGCTGACCAAGGTTCCGCTACCTCAAGCTGCTGCGCTGGTGAAACTCTGTCTGACAGTGTTTAACCTGAATGAGTTCGCCTTTATTGATTGATCTTTCGCTGGGAGCCTGATATGAGCAAAAGTTGCTGCGGTCGCTTCGAAAAGGTCCATTCGAGGCGTGATTTTCTAACCAAGTCCGCTTTCGGATTTGGCGGCGTCGCCTTGACCTACCTGCTTGAGAAGGAGTCGGCATTCGGTGCCGTCTTTCCCGATGCTGGGACGGCGGCGGGGGTGAACCCCTTGGCGCCCAAATCCCCGCATTTTCCTGCCAAAGCGAAGAATGTCATCTTTATTTTCATGCAAGGGGGAATGAGCCACATTGACACGCTCGATCCCAAACCTGAACTGGTCCGCTATGATGGACAGCCGCTGCCCCCAAGCTTTCATTCGGGAGATCTCAAACTACAATTCATCAGCGCGTCTCAGGCGAAACTGATGTGTTCGCGGTTTCCTTTCAAAAAGCGCCAGGAATCGGGCATTGAGATTTCCGATCTCTTTAAGGAGATCTCGCAGCACACAGACGATCTGGCTATAATTCGCTCCTGCTATCACGACTCCTTCATTCACGGCCCCGCCCTGAACTTGCTTTACACGGGCTCCATCCTGGTAGGTCACCCGAGTGTTGGCGCCTGGGTTCTGTACGGATTGGGCAGCGAGACGGACCGGCTTCCCGCTTTCATGGTAATGACGGATGGAGGCATGAGCGGCAGAAGCAGTAATTCCTACGGGTCGGGTTTTCTGCCCGCGCTCTACGAAGGGACCTTTGTGCATACCGAGGGGTCACCCATCATGAATCTTGCTCCTCCTTCCCAAATTGACCAGGAAGAGCAACGAATGATTCTTGATCAACTTGGGGATTGGAATCGAGAGCACCTGGAGGCCCGGGCTGATGATACGCGTTTGGCGGCGCGCATTTCCAACTATGAACTCGCTTTCCGCATGCAGATGGCGGCTCCCGAACTGATCGACATATCCAAGGAATCCGCCAAGATCACCGAAATGTACGGGATTGGCAAAGAACCCACCGACAAGTTCGGACGCATGTGCCTGCTGGCTCGCCGGATGGTGGAGCGGGGCGTTCGCTTCGTTCAATTGATCAGCACCGATTGGGATGGCCACAGCGAGTGCGGCAAGAACCATCTCGAGAACGCCCAAAAAATTGACAAACCCATTGCGGCCCTGCTTGCCGATCTGAAGCAGCGTGGTATGCTCGAGAGCACGCTGATTGTGAGCACCGGAGAGTTCGGCCGGACGCCAATCATGCAAGGCAATCAAGGTAGGGATCATAGCCCCTATGGATTCAGTGTCTGGATGGCGGGCGGTGGCATCCGAGGCGGCAAAGTGATCGGGGCCACCGATGAACTGGGCTTCCGTGCGACTGAAGACAAGGTGCACGTCCACGATCTCCATCGCACGATGCTTGCGCTGCTGGGCCTTGACCACGCAAAGCTGACTTATTTGTTCCTCGGGCGCCAGCAGCGACTGACGGACGTGGGCGGATTGATCGATCTGTCCCCGCGCTTGCTCCAAGCATAATTCGTTACGTGCCGGGTCCGTCAGCAAAAGGCTTCGTTTCGTGGGTCACTCCCTAGCGACCATAGATGGTCTGCCTTGCCATTTTGCGCGGGCCCAAATTCCTGTAGGACAAGTGGGAGATTATCTGTTGAGTTGTTCAAGTTCCCAAATGCGCACATACCGCCTGACGCTTGCCGCTGTGATTTTGCCCTTGGCATGGAGCTCATTCGTTGGATCGGCTTGCGCCCAGATGTCCGTGGCCTATAAGGGTGAAATTGAATTACCTGTGTCTCTCTGGACTGGGGACGGGGTACAGCTTGAGAAAGGCAAATTTGAGATTGAGATACGCTCGGAGAAAGGGCTCTACTTCCTGGCTTTCCTGCGAAAAGGCGAAATCATTTCGCTGGTAAACGGCCAAGCGATGGGTGCTGAGGTCAAGGCCGACAAGTTCCCTGACCAGCCCATGGTCGGTACGGTTTATCTTTATGCAGCCACTCCGCACGAGCCGGAAAAAGATGAAAAGTCATCGGTCACGTTCGTGGAGCATTTGAGGAGTCGTCCCTGGAGAGCCGCCCTCCGAGTTTACAATTACTCTGACCCTCAAAACCGGGAAGTGGATTTCATCCTCGACGAAGAATCAACGCCAGGGCAGTGGTCCCGGACCAACTTCAAGCTTTTTCTTAAGAAATGACCGGCCTTTTTATCAGATCACAGTATGGGCACGTGAGAAGTCCACGTTGGGCACATTGGCGTTACATGAATTTGGACTTTGGCAGGTCTGCCAGTCCGGCTCACGCCGTTGCCGGAGGGCCCTGCCGAACTAAGGCGAGGTTCTCCCTCACCATCTGATCGTTCCACATGCAGGAGATGACTGCCGACAAGTTGGGGTTGTTCAGCATGAATCGGTACGCCTTTACTGGCAACGGCATATCGCCGGGCACGAGACTATTTAGGAGGTCCGCCCTTTCCGGCATGGGGCGCTTGGGCTCATCCAGATCATGGACGCAGCGCGCTACTTTCATCGCAATCACGCCAAAATCGCGCCGGTGCGCCTCTTCAACGACCGGCTCCATGTACTGACGATTGACGATGTTGCAAGCAACCATGGCTGCGGAATAAACCCCGCTTTCCATCGCCGCCTTCAGCACCCCCGCCGGGTCGGAATGAGCCGTCACGCCCAGGAAGCGAACTTTGCCCTGCTGCCGTAGCTTTTCATAGGCTTCAAATATTTCGGGCACCTGGGTTTCTGCTGGCGAGGTCGCCCCATGCGGGCACATCAGCAGGTCAACGTGGTCAGTCTTGAGCCGCCGCAGGCTGTCCTCGACGGAATTGAAAATGGTTTCGATGTAGGTCGCCCGCCGGTCGATCTTCTCCCCAAACTTCTTCTCCATCACATTGGCGATGGCGGAAGACATGGCATCCCGATACTGTCCGTCGAAGTAGTTGCCCAGATAATTCGGCAGGCTCACTCCGCGCCGCTCGATGTCTTCGTTCGCTTGGCGCAGAATCGCCGCCTGATCGTCGGCGCTGAACGTCTTAAATATCTTCTGGTAAGCCGTGATGCGGGCTCCTGTAAACGGGGTCAATTTCGTCGTCAGAAAAATACGGTCGCGCTTGGAGCCTTGGATGACTGGCGCGTAACCCAATTCGCTTTGTCCGTCGTGGTAGCCCGGGGCCGTATCGAGATAGTTGAGGCCCATCTCGATCGCCAATTCCACATGGGTATTGTTGGTGGGCGAGATTGGATCCCCGCCGCACACGATTTCCGAGATCATGAAGCCCGTGCGACCCAGTCGCCGATATCGCATTTCTGGTTGCTTGTTGCGCCATTCCGGCGCAGTTGTGGGCGCGGCATGCAGTGCGCTGCTTCCCGGCTTAGCCTCGAGGCGCCTGTTCAAACCCGGGGTCTGAGACCCTGCTGTCATCGCGATCGAAGCTTTCAAGAAATCTCGGCGTGTCGTCACGGTTGCCTCCTCTCGTGGGCGTAGGCCGTTAAGCCATTTTGGAATTATTCATGGCTCGCGTGTTGCCGGGGGGAAGGTTGCGGCGCCTTGGGCATGATGTTCTTCATCATACGGTCCACAGCCTTCGGAATTTGGCCCGGAGTCGGGAGCGTATCCGTTTGGGGCGGTTCGACCAGCTCAAAATGGCCGAAGCCATCCTCACCCCGCACCAGCATGGCCAATGACCGCTCCGGGCCTTCCTGCACGACGTCGGGAGTGATGTAGCGTACCGCGATCCCGATTCTTGGCTTATCGGACTTGTTGACGTTTGAGCCATGCACAATTCCAATGTGGTGAAAGGACATCTCACCAGGCCGCAGCGTTAGATCGACTGCTTGCGATTCGTCAACTTCTACCGCAATCTCTTGACCGCGGGAGAGAGCGTTTTCCGGGGCGTAGGTCTCCCTTTGCGGAAGCAGGTCCCCACGGTGAGTTCCGGGTATTACACGCATGCAGCCGTTCTCCAGAATGCTGTAGGACAGCGCAATCCATGCCGTCGTGACGTTGGGAGGGTGCAGGCCCCAGTAGGTGGCGTCCTGGTGCCAGGAGACGTAGGTCTTCTCCCCCGGCATTTTGGCGAACCACCGCGAGCCCCAGACCATCAGATTGGGGCCCAGTATAGCTTCCACTGCATCCAGAACATTGGGATGTGAGACGATCCGGTAAACCCAATTAAGGTAGGTGTGAGTTTCGGAAAACACCACGTACTGGTCGCGCGATGACAGCTTTTCGCGCTGCCCGCGGGTCTCGGCGAGATGGTTCAGGAATTTCTCTTTGAACATGAGGATCTCTTCCTCGGCAAGGGCCTTCACAGGAAAGTAGTAACCTTTTTCATGATATTCCCGCACTTCTTTGGCGCCAAACCTCGTCGCCTCCTTGATTACCATGCTCGCCCCCTCCGATTGGATATGCGGCCATTGACTCCATCCAGTGCACATTAGCGAAGCTTTCGCTTCGTTGATCGCGCGGCCCGTGTACCCATCGCCAGTGCCCGCTCATCCGCCGCGAGACATGTCGATGACCTCATGGTGAATGTACGTCTAGCTCAATTTAAGTACGCGGAGTAGCCCCAATATTCTTGTGTAGAAGGAGCAAGTTTTACCACATACTAGGGCGAGTGTAAAGCCAAAATGTGGCCAGGTTAATCGCTAAACGGCCGTACAGAAAGGAAGGAAGTAGGAGGCGTCTCTGCACTGCAGTCTTGGGCTGATCCCAGGCTCCCGGGGAAAAGCTGGCACGCTGCTTCTTCGGCTACTCAGGGGCCGCCTCAAGCATACGAATTGAATGTGAATGAGCGCTAGCCGATCCCGACCATCTTCGGGGAAACACACCTGCCGGCGGCGCCGTGACTTCCAGTGAGACCGGGTTTTCTTGCTCCGTCAAGTGGTTCACCGGTTGACTGACGCGGAATTCAGTCGTATAGTCGCGCTATCCGACTGCACAGACGAGAGTGGGACGAATCCAAGTTGCGCAGGGAAATTTCTGGTGGAGGGGTTCACTAGACCATGAAAGCCGCTGTGATGCATGAGGTGGGCAAGCCGTTGGTGATCGAGGACGTTCCAGTCCCTGAGATCGGTCCCGAAGATGCCTTGGTCGCGACGCACAGTTGCGGTATTTGCGGAACGGACCTGCATATCCTGAAGGGTTTTGGATATGTCCCACCGCTGCCACATATCCTGGGTCACGAGCCCGCAGGTGTCGTCGAGGCCGTCGGAACTAAGGTGACCGGCTTAAAGCCGCGTGACCATGTGGTTCCTCACCTTTTCTTTAATTGCGGCAATTGCTACTACTGCCGTGTCGGCCGCCAACAGCAGTGCATTCAGCTCAAGGGGATTCTGGGCGTACTCGTTCCCGGAGCCTTCGCAGAGTACTTCAAGTGGCCCGCTGCCAACTTGTACAAGCTTTCTGATGATGTTCCGTTTGACATGGGTGGGCTTCTTGCCGACGCTGTTGTGACCTCGGTTCATGCCGTGAAGCGGTCCGGCCTTCAGGTTGGAGGCACCGCCGTCGTGGTAGGAGCGGGCGGCATTGGGGTGATTCTGGTTCAGCTTCTCAAAGCTGCTGGAATTCGAACGGCGGCGGTCAGCCGCCGAGATGAAAGCCTTCAGTTGGCGAATGAAAACGGCGCTGATCTCATTGCGAAGTTAGGGTCCCAGGATGCCGTTCATAGGATTCGAGACTTTACCCATGGTTTGGGAGTCCAGTGTGTGTTCGATTGCGTTGGCACCGCTCAAACCATGCGGTATAGCGCCGACTATGTCATGCGCTGCGGCCGCATCATCGTCATCGGCGAGGAGCGCGACAACCCTTTGATCGACACCACGGAAATCGCGCAGAAGGAGCTTGAAATCATAGGCTCTCGCAACGGAACTCGGCAGGACACGGTGGAGGCGATCCGCCTGCTCGAAACCGGAGTCGTGCGGCCCGTCATCGGTCGGCGTTTTCCCCTCGCCGAGATCAATGCAGCTTTCGATTACATGCGTCAGGGAGCGGTAGGCCGTGTGGTCATCACCGTGAAAGAGTAAGGCATCTTTTCAATTTCATTCTTCTTGGAGGTCCACTGCATGGACAAGTTGGTCATTACCATCACGTGCGATTCAACCATGTCGTTTCCACGAAACCCGAACAACCCCAAAGGTGTCGAAGCACTGGCAGCCGAGTATGTCCGCTCGGTGAACGCGGGGGCTTCTATCTGCCATCTACACGGCCCCTATACCGTGGATGAGAAAATCCGCGCCGATGGAACGAAGCTCTCCGATCTGGACATTCCGGGCTGGCAGCGGCTGAAGGACCTTATCACGGCGAAGGTCAAGCCGATCATTCAGTACGGAATTGCCAACGGCCGCTTCCCGCAGCGGGTCGAGCTGATGAAGCAGAAGCCCGATATGATGTCGATCTGCTTCAATGCCCATGACGAGTGTTTCCAGCCGGACCCCGATTATCCGCCCGTCGAGCTTTACGGAATCCACGACCGCGAAGAGTTGGAAAATTACTGTCGCCTCACCAAGCAGTATGGCGTCAAGCCGGAGGTGGAGTCGTTTCATTACGGCGCCATCTGGAACGCCCAGCGCATGATTAAGAAAGGCATTCTCGACACTCCTGTTTGGACAACCTTCTTCCTCGGGTGGCCCGGTGGTTGCTGGACTCCTTCCACCGTGAAGGCGATGCAATACATGAACGACCACAAACCCGAAAATTTCAATTACAGTGTCAGCGACATGGACCCCCCGACTCATTGGCAGATTTTGACGCAGTCAATTTTGCTGGGAGGTCATGTCCGGGTCGGGATGGAGGACAGCCCTTATCTCGACAGCGAGGGCACCCTGGCCAAGAGCAACGCGGACCTCGTCGAGAAGGCCGTTCGGATCGCCCGCGAAGTTGGCCGGGAGGTCGCCTCGCCCGAGGAGGCTCGGGAGATTACCGGACTTAAGCCGACGGACGGCAACCGTTGAGCATGACGCGCAACTCTGAGTCTGCCTCGCGCGAACGTTATCAAAAGTCAGGAGGATGATGGGGGCACGAATGCGACCGCCCTCACCCAGGACCCGTCCCCATCCTTCAAGTTCATGGGGAGGGCCATCAGATAAACTTCCTTCCCCACAATCTTGTCCAAATTCGTCAACAGTTCGAGGATGATGGGATATTGCTCCGGATCTCGAAAAACTGTGGGGTGGTCGATAAGGTAAGGATCCGTGGAGGGCACGTCCAAGCCCACCAGGGCCAGTTTGTGCGCCAGGATCCACTCAATGCCCGCCGCGGAAAAATGCGGATGGTTCAAATCGTAATAGAGGGGATCGAAGGGTTTGAAGTAACGGTCCCAGCCCGTGTGGATGAGAATGCGATCCGCCTCGGTCACCCCTCGCCGTTCGAAATCCTCGGGCGTAAATAAATCGCCCAATTTCTTCTCGGTAAAATCCAGAACCTTACACCACCCGAGGTACCGGCGGAGAGAGATTTGATCTACCGTGCGGCCGTGGTAGTTGAAGTGGAAAGGGGCGTCGGTATGGGTGCCCTGATGCCCCGACATGCAGTAGTACTTCATGTTGAGGGGTTCACGCGAGCCGTGCTTGCGGTCCATCACAATCCAATTCCGAATGATGCACCGGGGTTCCGCGCTCCAAATGGGCATGTCATCGTAGACGGGAAACGTCAGGTCTACCATGGTCATCTCTGCGAAGGGATCAGGTTTCATCGGTAAATCCTCCTCGATATAGGGCGCGGACCTGCTTTCCAGGTCCGCGGCGTTTCTGCGCCCGTGGGGACAAACCGCGGAGCCACAGAACACGTCCATCCTACACTTTGATCCGTTGATCGGGAAGCGCCTTCTTGCCGGCGCGGCAGGCCCCCATTTCCCCCGCAGCGAGGTGGTACGCCGGCCTATCGCGGCGGCCTTGACCTCAGCCTCTATTCGCTATCGAGTTCGGGAATATTGAGTTTGAGGATTTCGTCATCCGTCAACATCGGCAAAGGCCGGAGCACGAGTCCGCCATCGATGACAATATCCGAACCCGTTGTGTAGCCGCTGAGACGATCGGAGAGGAGCAGAACCGCCGAAGGGCCGCACTCGTCCGGATCCCCAAACCTGCGCAAAGGGATTTCAGCCTTAAGTTTGGCCTCAATGTGCGGGGGAATGCCGGAGGTGAGGCGTGTGGGGTAGTGGCCTGGGGTCAGCAGGTTCACGCGAATGCCGAAGGGCGCCAGTTCAATGGCCAGCGTTTCCATCAGCATCTTGAGTCCCATTTTGGAAATCCGGTACGAAGATTCCCGATAGGCGGGGCAGAACCGGACCGTGGAATTCACCACCAGGATGCTTCCCGACCGCCGGGAGATCATGTGCTTTGCGACCTCGCGGCTCGCCCACACGCACGACGTCAGGTTGGTGTTGAGAGTGCTGTAGAATGCCTCGCTGGTAATCTTGGTGATCGGCTGATGCCACGTTCGCGCTGAGTTGTTCACATAGAGATCGAGATGCCCCAGCCGTTCGATGGCCTCGCTCACCATTCGCACGGCCCCATCTTCCGAGCTTACGTCGGCCTTGATGGCTATAGCGTGTCCTTCGGTAAGCTGGGAAAGTTCCGCCATGGCATCGGGATCGGGATTGCGGCTTGCTACAGCCAAATGGACGCCTTCCCGCGCGAGCGCCCGTGAAATTCCCAGTCCAATCCCCGTCGATCCGCCGGTGATCAGGCAAGTCTTGCTCGCAAGACCGCTATCGAGCATGTTCGATCTCCTCTCCTCGCTTCTCTATAAAATCGCGTGCATTTGGGTGAGCGCCGGCGGTGGTTACCCGCCACCGGCCGACCCCGTACTCCTCACCCTTCTTAGCCTAGCACGCAGGCAAGGTACGTTGTCAACAACAAAATGAGCGAATTTCCTGCCGGTAGGAGAAGATTTTATAATTCGCGCCCCCAACGGCGGGCTCTACAGCCGGTCCGGAAATGGGTGAGCCTCCCGAGTATGCCGCCCCAGTATGGGGTTGACCTTCCGCCCAGTCCGGGGCAAAATACCTTGCTTCCGGAGGTGGCATGCGAAAAAACACCACGAAAGAAATGTTGAAAGCTGGCCAATGTGTTTATGGCACCTCGCTTGAAGATTGTCTGGGGTCGGAATTGCCGTTGATCCTGGCCAAGGCAGGCCTGGATTTCTTCTTCGTCGATACCGAACATTCACCTGCCAGCTATGCCGAGTTTCAGGCTTTGTGCCGAACCGCCCACTATGCGGGGATTGTCCCCCTGCTACGTGTCACCCAAAACCGGCCTGAGCTGATCAGCCGGGCCCTGGATCATGGGGCCATGGGCGTCATCGTGCCGCGCGTACACTCCGTGGAGGCGGCGCGCGAAGCGCTCGACGTGATGAAATTTCCTCCTCTTGGCCATCGCGGCTTTGGATTGCGAACCATCAACACCGATGTTATGGAAGGGCCTGCAGCAGAGGAAATTGCCGCCTGTAACCGCGAAACCTTGGCGGTCCTGATGATTGAAAGCCCGTCGGGATTGGAACACGTTGAGGAAATCGCCAAGCTGCCGGGGTTGGACGTTCTTTTCATCGGACCCTACGATCTCAGCCTGTCTCTCGGGATCGTGGAGCAGTTTGAGAATCCCATCTTCTGGAATGCCGTCGATCGGGTCGTGGCCGCATGCACGGCAGCAGGCATCGCGGCGGGCCTTCAGACCGGCCGGATGCCTTTGTTGCTCGAAGCACGGCGGCGCGGCGTCCGCTTCCTGATGTACAGCAGCGACGTGGGGATGCTTCTCTCCGGTTACAAGCAGGCGATGAGTGAACTGAAAGCCCCGTGACCTTCGCCTCCGGACTCCGCGGGTATGGTCATCGTCTGTTCTTGAAAGATGTCCTGCCGGAAAGGCCGAGCAGCTTTCTATACAGAGCGACATAAATAATTGCGCATCCGAACGTAGCGCCGGGTCTTTAGCCCGGCATGCCGCCCTAAAGGGCGGCGCTACAATTAATGTCGCTCTGTATAGGCTGGAAGAGCGGCTGCCTTTCTCGCGCCCTCAGCTTGTGGGATCATTTCGGACCCGAGATGAAAGTAAGCCTGCAACCCACTCGCCGCTTTCCCTCGGGAAGCGGCAGCGAATAAACCCGCTGTAAGGACAATTCGCCTCCGAAAAGCATGGGAACCTGTAGGAGAGCCCGGAATGTCTCAGGCAAATCTGTTTGGTCAACCAGAATACCGACCCCCCCGCGGCTTGCGTCCAAGACCTGGACCGTGCAGCTTTTCTCTCCCACACGGACAAGGCCCAGGGCGGGTCCTCCTTCCATCCGAATCCGTTCAAATCTCCGGCCATCGGGGATATGCTCGGAAATTTGAACCTTCTTCCCAGCGCCTGCCGTAACCGGCGGAGCAGGCGGAGAGGGAGGGGACTTGACGTCACGTTGAGCCTTTTCAACCTTGATCTGGCGAGCGGCTTCCTCGGTAGTCGGCGCACTAAGCTGGGGTGCGACCGTAGGACCTTTTGGTCCCTCGTGTTTCTTGCCTTTGCTTGCATAGAGGTTACGGTCAGCAGCAGCGATCAAGCTGGTCACGTCATGTCCGTCCTCGGGAAAGACAGCAATTCCATAGTCAATCCCGACGGGCGCGCTTGGGGCAAGGGAACGAGCTCCCTCTTCGAACTTCCGCGCAATTCGTTCCGCCAGAACCTCGGAGCCCTGCCGGTCAGCTTGGGGGAGAATGATCGCGAACTCATCACCGCCGGTCCGGCAGGCAATATCAGACCCGCGAAGGGTTTCGCGGCAGGAGCGGGCAAGGGTCCGCAAAATCTGGTCTCCTGCGGCATGTCCGTAAGCATCATTGACGCTTTTGAAATTGCGGAGATCGAACGAGAGCAGCACGAACGGATAGGCATAACGCGTGGAACGGTCGATCTCTTGATCCAGGTACTCTTCAAACATGCGACGATTGTGCAGACCGGTGAGTGAATCCGTTGCCGCGTCGTAACGAAGTTTCTTGAGGTCCTCGTATTCCAAGAGAACGGGGTTCCGCAAGATATTGAGTTCCTCGAAATAATCCACCACGGCGGTCCTCAGCTTCACCGGGCGGCCGAGTTTCTCAGCCCACTGGCTTTGACGCGCCAAAATTCCTTCCCAATGGGTTATGCTCTCTTCCTGAGAAGCTCCTCGACCTACTAGAGTCTGGAGAAACTTCTGGAGGAACGCGCCTCGCACGCTTACATCAAGTTGCTTTACAGTGTCGGTGATGAGATCAAGCCAGTACTCCTGCATTCCTTCATTGCCCTTGGACATAGTGCCTGCTTATGAGGTATATCCCATTATTAAACCATTTTTTTTCTAAAGCATGCTAGATAGGGACCGTTATAAATTCAATTATTTCCTAAATATATATCGGCCTCTCTTCGTCGCATACGCAGTCTACTATATGCGCCTACTCACCCGTCCGCCGTCAAGTGCCCATGTGTACTAATCCTTTTGGGTAATAGCGCAGCGCCGCGCGGCGGAGCCGCAACCGCGTGTCGAAGGGGCTAGGCTTGCCCAGCCCTTGTGGTGTGTCGGTGGCGTAGAGCGAGGGCAAGCCCCAAGGCTGTCCAGATTAGCGAAGTGCCCGAGGGGCGAAGCCGCAGGTTGTCCCCATCCTGCGAATCGCAATTTGGACAAGCAGGGGGCAAGCCCAGCCCCCACGCCCAGGAGCTTCAGAGGCAAAGAATGTTGCGAGTGACCTTTTGGTAGCCTTTTTCGTCCGCCCAAAGGGTGAGGGGGAT